>Ga0256827_10002415_pt1 | contig 12054 bp, 12 predicted proteins | sample CV84metaG_FD_185977 | JGI IMG/M metagenome (GOLD analysis project Ga0256827, IMG submission 185977) | Hydrothermal vent microbial communities from East Pacific Rise, Pacific Ocean - CV84 | ecosystem: Environmental > Aquatic > Marine > Hydrothermal vents | place: Pacific Ocean: East Pacific Rise... | reverse complement strand
AATTAACCACAACTTTACTAAAATATTACAAATTTTTAGATTAAGGGCAGAAACAATATGATTAGTTGGATGCAAAAACACAATAAATACCTCGTTTGGACTATCTGGATTGCGACTATCGCATTCATTGGTGCAGGTTTTGTAGGTTGGGGAAGTTATGACTTAGGCTCAAAAGCTGGAAATGTTGCAAAAGTGGGTGACATAGAAATTAAACAAAATAAATTGAATATGGTTTATAGTAATATCTATTCTCGTGTCAATCAACAGCTTCAAGGAAAACTTGATGACAAGAAAGCAAAAGAGTTAGGACTTGTAAAACAAGCCTTCGCTACAATTGCTACGCAAGCAAAAATATTAAATTTTGCAAAAGATGCTGGGGTTATAGTATCAGATAATGAACTTTTAAAGAACCTAGAAGATATTAAAGGTTTTCAAAAAGATGGTAAGTTTAATAAAGAAATTTATAACAACTATCTTACATCTCAACGTTTAAAAGCCAAAGATTTTGAAGAAACTTTAAAAGAAGAGATGATTATTACTAAGACAATGGCTCTTTTAAATACAGATGCACTTCCACTTGAAATCGATGCACTTGGTGCAGCAATGCATGCAGCTGATAAGATAAGCTATAAAGTATTGACAACTGCTGATGTAAACTATGTTTCAGATAAAACCAAAGTAAAAGCATTTTGGGAAAATAAAAAAGATAATTACATGACAGATAAAAAATATGATTTATCTTTATTATGGACGCCAACTGATACAGCAGAGGTGAATGAAGAAGAAATTAAAAATTATTATGAAGCTAATAGTTTTAACTATACAAATGCACAAGGTAAACAACTTACTTTTGATGAAGCAAAAATACAAGCAACAAAAGATTTAAAAATCAAAAAATCAAAAAAATCTGCACAAAAGGCATATATCGCATTTAAAAAGGGTGCCACTAAAAATATAGAAAATATAACACTTCCTTTAGGTGATAAAAAATTATCAGATGCAATTTGGAATGAAATCACAACAAAATCTATCGGTGATATACTTAAACCTAAAGTTGTAGGCAACCAATACGTGACAGTGAAAATTAATAAAATTCAAGAGCCAAAAACAATGACTTTTGATCAAGCAAAAGAGAAAGTAACACAAAATTATGATAAACAAGCAAAAAAAGAGTCTCTTATGTCACTTGCAGAGTCAACACTTAAAACCTTTGATATTAACGGTTCTATCGTATCAGAATTCATTTCATTGTCAAAACCAGACAACTTAGAATCATTAAATTCGCAAGAAAGTTTACAATTTTTACAAAAACTCTTTACATCTAATAAAGAAAAGGGTATCATTAGCGTATCGGATAAGGTCATAGTTTATAATATCATTGAACAAAAACTCTTATCAATCGACCAAAATCAAACAGATGTTGTAAAACAAACTGTAAACCAGATGAAAAAGAAAACCTTTGAATCTAACCTCCTAAAGATGTTAGATAAAAAATACCCTACGGAAGTCTATATGGGAGGACTTAAAAATTGAGTGATACAATCTTAGCTATAGATATCGGTTCAACTAAAATATGTGCGATTATAGCTGAAATTGTAGACTCGAAAGTCAAAATCCTAGGTCATGGTATTTCTAAATCTCAAGGGATTAAAAAAGGTGCCATAACCAATATAGAACATGCTTCTAAAGCTATCAAAAAAGCTATCGCAGATGCTAAGCGTATAGCTGGTTCTGACCTTACTTCTGCAACAGTCTCAATCTCTAATGCTTATGCAAAAAGTCTTAACTCTACAGGTGTTGTCAATATACCACATAAGGATATCTCTATTAAAGAGATTACCCGTGTTATGCAAACAGCACTTTACAATGCGAATGTACCTAATGAATATGAAGTAGTACATGTACTCCCATATAACTTTAGAGTAGATGACCAAGATGGTATTGAAGACCCATTTGGTATGAATGCCTCTCGTATGGAAGTAGATGTCAATATTGTTATGACACAAAAATCAAATCTTTCTAATCTTAAAAAAGCAGTACGCTCTGCTGGTGTAGAAATAGAAGGTATTGTACTCTCTGGTTATGCTTCTGCTATAGCAACTATTGATACCGATGAAAAGGAGCTAGGTGTTGCGGTAATAGATCTAGGTGGACAGACATCTAACCTTGTAATACATACAGGTAATTCTATCAGGTATAATGATTTCCTAGGCGTTGGGTCTAATCATATAACCAATGACCTTTCAATGGCACTACATACACCACTCCAAATAGCGGAGGATGTAAAAATAACTCATGGTAACCTTATTGATACAAGTAGTGAAGTAATTGAATTACCTATTATTGGTGATGAAGATAATCATAATAATGTATCCTTAGAAATTGTACATTCTGTTATCTTTTCTAGAGTAGAAGAAGCACTGATGATTCTAGCCAATTCTCTTGAAAAATCTTCATTAAAAGATCAAATAGGTGCAGGTATTGTACTTACAGGTGGAATGACGAAACTTAAAGGTATTAGAGAATTAGCACAATCTATATTTCCAGCAATGCCTGTTCGTATTGGTAAGCCAAGCAATGAGATTGAAGGTCTTTTTGAAGAACTTGAAGACCCTGCTTATGCTACAGTGCTAGGATTATTACTCTATAAGGCTGGTCAACATACTCAATATGAGATTGATTTTCAACAAGAGTTACTACATTCAAAAGATGTACAAATTGAAAACCTTAGTGATATCAAAATTGCAAATACAATTGAAGATAATAATAAAGTAATAAGAAAACAAAAAGAATCAAAACCTAAACAAACAAAACCTAAACAGAACACAGGTACTGAGTCATTCTCTTTTGAGGATTTACCAGATATATCTGAAGAGAATAACAATCCTATTAAAAAGTTGACCAATTGGGCAAAACAACTTTTTTAATGGGACACATAACTATATTATAAAGGGGAAAGAAAATGGAAGAATTTGAAATAGAAATAACCGAAGCTAAATGTCATACCACTGGTGCAAAAATTAAAGCTATCGGTGTTGGTGGTGGTGGTGGAAACATGATTAACCATATGATACAAGAAGGTATACATACTATCGATTTGATTGTTGCAAATACAGATGCTCAGGCATTAGATAGTTCAATAGCACCCTTTAAAATGCAACTTGGTGAAAATGCAACTAGAGGTCTTGGTGCAGGTATGGTTCCTGAAAAAGGTAGAGAAGCTGCACTAGAAAGCTTTGATGATATTAAAGAAATGCTTGATGGATCAGATATTGTATTCATCTCTGCTGGTCTTGGTGGTGGTACAGGTACAGGTGCAGCACCAATCATCGCACAAGCAGCAAAAGAAGTGGGAGCACTCACTGTATCTATCGTAACAAGCCCTTTTAAATTTGAAGGCCGTAAAAGAACAAAACTTGCAAAAGAAGGTCTAGAAGAACTTAAACGTGAGAGTGATTCTATTATTGTAGTCCCTAATGAAAAACTTCTTTCAATTGTAGAGAAGAACCTCGGTATTAAAGAGAGCTTTAGAATGGTAGATGATATCCTTGCTCAAGCGGTAGGTGGTATCTCTAAAGTGATTCTTTCACATGGAGATAACGATATCAACCTTGACTTTGCCGATGTTAAAACAGTCATGTCTCATCGTGGTCTTGCACTTATGGGTGCTGGATATTCTGTAGGTGCAAATGCCGCATATGATGCAGCAAAAGCAGCCATTGAGTCTCCTCTTCTTGATAATATCTCTATTGATGGAGCAATGGGTGTACTTGTACACTTTGATATCCACCCTGATTATCCTATTATGGAAATTGGTGAAGCAATGAGTATCATTGAAGAATCTGCTGATGAAAATGCAGCTGTTATCTTCGGTACAACTACCAATGAAAATATGGAAATTGATGAAGTACGTATTACTATTGTTGCGACAGGATTTGAAGATAAAAATGCTATTGCAGAACCTACATCAAAAAAGCAAGCGTCGCTTTTAAATAGTAACTCTAACAGTATCAATACTATCGCTTCTATGGGTGGTAAAAAAGTAGTTGGTACAGATGTATTAGAAAATGAAGATCTTTTAGACGTACCAACATTTCTTAGAAAACAGATGGACTAAGCCCTAGTTTATATCTTCCCCTTTGAAATAAAGAGGCTCTTCCTCCTCTTTGTTTTGTACTTTCCTATTTATTAACCAATTTTTGCTATCATATCTCCATATTTAACCATGAGGATTATAGCGAATGAAATACATTAAATCTCTATCAACAATAGCAGCTACTGGACTAGGTACTGTACTTCTTACTGGTGTGACAGGTTGTACACAACAACAGCAAGAACAGCAACAAGCCAAGGGTGCTTTCGTCATTATCGAGGAGACTGCTCCAGGGCGTTACAAAATCAAAGATGAATTCCCCGCAGATGAGACACGTATCGTACTCAAACAACTTGACGGTGTAGAGCGTGTGCTCACGCAAGCTGAGATGGATGCTCTTGTCAAAGAAGAAGCAGCCAAAATTGACAATGGTACCTCTAATCTTACTAAAGAAAATGCTCAAATGTCACAACAAGGCGGTATGGGTTTAGGTGAAGTACTACTCTCTAGTATAGCTGGAGCGATGATAGGTTCATGGATAGGTTCCAAACTTTTTGGAAACCAAAACTTCAAAAACAACCGTAAAGCTGGATATAAATCTCCATCTACTTACCAAAAAAGTAAAAAATCATTTAGTAAACCTAGAAAATCTACATCTAAAAGAGGTGGATTCTTCGGTGGTAAAAAAAGTTCAAGTCGTGGTGGGTTCTTTGGTGGTTAATTTACAAAAAACAATACCACTTGATACTGATTACCTAGAGTCACTAGGGTTTGTATGGCATACAGATACAGATGAGACCTCATACATTTCTGATGAGCTTGTTGTTATCTCTCAGCCTGAGGCTGAGGCATACTACAAAGCTACTAATGAACTTTATGATATGTATGTGGAAGCTGCTGAACACGTAGTAGAGAACAACCTCTTTCATGAGATAGGTATCCCTTTTAACCTCGTAGATACCATTAAAGAGTCATGGGAAAATGATGTACATTGGCACCTTTATGGACGTTTTGACTTAGCAGGTGGAATAGATGGGAAACCCATCAAACTACTTGAGTTTAATGCAGACACCCCTACTGCACTCTTTGAGACAGCCATCATTCAATGGGCGATACTCAAACAAAACAATATGGAAGAATCAAGCCAATTTAACGCTATCTATGAAGCCTTGGTTGACAACTTTAAAAGGCTTGTCACTTTAGAAGAAGATGTTTCTAACTTTGAAGAGAACTATGATGGGTGGAACTTCCTCTTTACTTCTGTAAAAGGAAACTCAGAAGAAGAAAACACAGTAAGACTCTTACAGCACATAGCCAATGAAGCAGGCTACAACACGGAATTTGCCTACATAGATGACGTAGAGTTTGACTCTGAAGAAGGTATCTTTTACAACGACACCAACTACGAACTCTGGTTTAAGCTCATCCCATGGGAAGACATAGCCTTAGAAGAATCAGATTTGGCAATGCTTTTAAGCAATATCATCAAAAACCAAAAAGCCATCATCTTTAATCCTCCCTACACCCTACTCTTCCAAAATAAAGGTTTACTGAAAATCCTCTGGGACTTGTACCCTAACCATCCACTTCTGCTAGAGAGTTCATTTGAGCCACTAGAAGGACAAAAACAGGTCAAAAAGCCCATTTTTGGACGTGAGGGAGGAAATATAAGCATCTTAGATGAAAATGCTTCAGAACTCCACTCAGTAGAAGGTGACTATGGTAACCATAAGATGCTCTATCAAGCCTACACAGAGTTAGCGACAGATACTGAAGGCAATAGCTACCAATCTGGCGTCTTTTATGCCTATGAAGCTTGTGGACTTGGGTTTAGAAAAGGAAACTTGATATTAGATAATATGTCTAAATTTGTAGGACATATTGTTAAGTAAATAAATTTTCTATTTCTAACATTGATGTTATGTTACGTAGGGTTGGCTCTGACCAAATGAGAATAACCATGGTGGTCGGCTAAAGCCAACCCTACAATGTTATACCTCCTTTATCATAATCTATTAACCAAATCAAAGTATGATAACCTCCAATACATTATAAAATAAAAGGAAAAAAAATGAATAGACGTGACGCATTAAAAATGGCAGGAGTTGCCGCAATGATGACAGTAGTAAGTGCTGAAGCAAAAATGGCAACTGAACATATGAACCGTACAGAAATGAAGCCCAAAGATCCTAAGAAAATGGACAAAGGTGAGCTCAAACATACTCCACAAATAACCATCAAAGGAAAAGATGAAAAAGGCTTTACCCTTGTTGAGATTAATATCGGTCAAGGTGGGATTATTCACCCAAGTACTGCAGAACATTGGATTGACTTTATCGAACTTTATGCAGATGATAAACTTGTGGGTAAAACATCTCTAGAGCCTGAACTCTCTCGTGGACTAGCTGCTTTTGCAGTAAAACTTGATAAAGTTAAAACACTCAAAGCAAGATCTGGATGTAACCTACATGGGATATGGACGAGTTCAATTCCTGTCTCGTAATTTTCAAATATAACCCGTAGGTCGGGGTACCCTCACCCCGACATTGATTTGAATGAAATAAAATTTACCCTCAAAGGTGCGTTGGCAAACGCACACTACAATATATTTGGTTATAATAATTCAATTTAAAATTTTTATAAAAAAGTAGAAATTATGTCTTCAACCCACAGTGAAATCCTTGACAAAGCCAGAGAAGCATTTAAGTCAGGTGATTATGTAAATTCTCTTAAAAATTATGAAAACTTTTTTGAACAAACTTTTAATACTTCCTACTATGGGGTACGTCTTTCATATTGTCTAAGTGAATGGAAGGAATTGGCAGATATCTATCCTGATGCAATGATACGTTTACAAAGCAAAAGAGATGAAGCTTTACAACTTTTTAAAAAGACAAAAGAACCAGAACGTTTTCATGACTACAAATCAATATGTGATATATTAGACTCACCAGAGGAAGCCTTGAAAGAATTTTACGTTTACATACTGTAAATAGAGTCTTATCTACGGAAGTAGTCAGATTTATTTGGGATGAACTTATTGAAAAAGAAAAATGGGAAATATGCTTAGAGTATTTAGATAATCCTTTAAAAAAGTATGAATTTTATTTTGATAGCTTTGATGCTATTTTTAAAAAACATGTACATGATGATTCTACAGCCAATGATAAAGAGATATTTTCACATATCTTAAATTGGTATATCAAAGAAGTTGCAAATATTCTTCTTGTATTAAAACATAATCATAAAATAGCAGACTATAGTCTCATTCGTAAACGTATCTCTTCCGATTTAGAATTAAGAGAACTTAGTAAAGTAGAGATACTTATTGATAAAAAAATGGATAATAATAAAGTAACCCAATAAACTTGGATTTATAGCTACTATGCATCCTACAGGTCTAGGTAACCCCCTAGCCAACATGATTTGTCAGAAATAATGGGTAGCATATCATAGTATATTTCTTAAAGGGTTAAATAACAATCCCTTTTCCCACTTTAACTTAAAAATAATAAATATTTAAGTTTATTAAAAATATAATATATTGTCCTTGGAATGATTAAAAGGATTAATGAATTCTTAGACTTTATGTTTAAAAAGAACTAATGTAATATAAACTAAATGATAAGATTCAAATATTATATTATAAAAAAGGGGAAAAAATGAAATTAACTAACATAGCTTTATGTGGATTACTTTTAACAAATATATTATCTGCATCAACAATTACACCTTTAGATACACCTTATGATTCAAATGTAAAATTTAAGATTTTAGATGATTTAGGAAACCCAGTCACAAATCCAAAATTGCATATAAATACTAGAAGCAACTACCATATGAATGGTATTCAACTTGCAGATATTGATGCTGGTATCTATGAAGTTTCAATACACCACTACTGTAAAGAAGAAAAGATTTATAATGAAAATTTAACAGTGAATGTACACAAAGGACATCATAAAGATTTTCACATATCACCTGTAGTTCAAAATATCCCATTCACTATAGACTGTAGACCAGCTATTAAAGAAAATACTTTTGAAACAGATCATCCTTATAGTAATAATACAAATATTGAGAAAGTTATTCGTGCTTTTCCTGATGATACAGTCTATATACCTGAAAAAACATTTGTGGTACATATAGTCGGAGAAACAGAAGCAGGTTATGACTTTATCTCTTTATATAAGGACGATAATAATGTTGGAATTATAGATGAACTATCCCTAATTGGAAAATATAGTGGTAAACTAGATAAATATATTACAGTTTATAATCCTAAAGTAATTGTTAAGTTTACTAGTGATTATAGTATTACGAAAACAGGTGTCAAAGTTGATATTACAGAAACAAATGATAATGGTATAGATGATATAAAATAAATCAACAGCGCAGACCAAGGGGATGGAGTATGAGTAAAATTGTAAAAACCTAAGAATTGTTTTACTCTTTAATTAGGCTCCATCCCAACCCCACACTCCACAGAAACAATCTCCACTTCATCACTATCAATCCGAGCAGCTGTCAAAGCACCTCCCCATAAACACCCAGTATCTAAAGCAAGAACATTTTCATCGTGGTGAAAGCCTAGTGTGGACCAGTGTCCGAAGATGATTTTGAGGTCTATCTCTTTTCTATTGTCACACTCAAACCAAGGTTTAAGTCCTTTGGCTCGTAGTTCATCTGTAGGTGCACCCTTTTGGTCAAAGTCTAGTCTGTGGTCACCATAACAGTAGCGCATACGGGTAAAAGAGGATATTATATATTTATCAATATCAATACTACTAGCATCTCTATTAAACCTATCTATGCCGTGTTTAAACATTTGCTTGAGCCACACTTCTACATCACTCCCTGCTCTTTGCAAACGCTCTTCAATACGCTGGGCATAACGTAGAGCCATACCCAAATCAAACTCAGGCGAGATACCCGCATGCGCCATGCAGTATCCTAGTTGATAGTCTACATGTAAAAACTTTTGTCCTCTTAGCCAATCTATGAGTTTTTGAGCATCAGGAGAGGCAAGGATAGGGTCAATAGTAGGATTGGACTTTTTAATGCCATAGTAGGCTGCTATGAGAGCAATGTCATGGTTACCTAACACTACTTCTATACTGTCACGTATACTGTATAAATAATAGAGTGTCTCTAGCGAATCTTCACCACGGTTGACAAGATCCCCTGCTATCCAGAGTTTGTCATGTCCGGGGTTGAAGTTTATCTTTACAAGGAGCTCTCTAAATGATTTATAGCATCCTTGTATATCCCCTATTGCCCAGACAGCCATTTTATTCCTTTCTTGTAGGGGTCGATGAAATCGACCAAGTGTTATATGGTTTTATTGTATTGGTCGATTTTATCGACCCTACATGTACCCTAATTCTTTTTTATATTTTTCTACTTTCTTTTCAAACTTCATCGCCGCATATGCTGATGATGGAGAGGGTAAATAGACGGTTTCTATTTTTAGGTGTGAGAAGTGTGTCTTAAAGAGTGCCTCTGCCTTCTTACCTGTAAAAGCTAACTTAGTGATGGTCGGATGAGCTTCAAGAAAGGTAGCGATATCATTGACCTCTTCATTTTCCAAAGAGCTGTCAAGTGAATTGTCACGAGAACACTCTGCTACCATATCCCAAAGACCAAACTTGCACTCTTTAAGCAACCACAACTTCTGGTCACGATTGTTTACAGGATACGTAGTCACCGCTTCAAGTATCTTCCAAAATTTATTACTAGGATGTGCATAATAAAAGTTTTTTTCAAAAGACTTGATGCTAGGAAATGAACCAAGTATCAATGTCTCCGTATCTTTATAGATAATAGGTTTAAATGGGTGTTCAAGTATCTCTGTTCCCTGCTCCATACTACCTACTCCCTATTTACATGCTTTACGCATATTTTGAATTATCAATACCAAAAGTGATAAAGCAAAAATCTTAGAATTTATCTCTGAACCTTTATGCGTATTGATAAATGCAACGGACTTTGTGACCTCTTCACCTTGCGCCTGCATAGCAAGAATATCTGGTATATAATATTGAGAGAAAAGCAATGCCGTAGCCAATACAAAAAAAGTCGCTACTTTTGTGACTGTGTCACGCTCAAATTTTTTAAACTTATACCCTTCATAAAGTACCACGACAACGATAAGCAGATTTACAACATATGACAAACGCAAAAAGTTCTCAGTCATTATCTGCCCCTCTTGGAAGCGTGTTAATAAGTCAGTCCCTAACCACATGTCGGTATGAAAAGTCACAGCTGTTACTACAATGCCCGCATAAAGCATAGCACCAAGTACAGCACTTAAAAAGATAAGGTACGCCATGGTTACCATTCTGAAGTTTTTGTTCATTGTTTTCCTTTGATTCACTTCTGTTTAGCCTTACGGCAAAAGTGTGATTATCTTCAAATTTCTTTACGTGGTGTGATAGCAATCACACCCTACAGGAATTCTATGATAAAGCCTCTATCGAAGCCTGCTAAATCCTGATAAAATTGTATAGATTTTACTCCAAGTTCATTAACAAAAGCTGACAAGGGCTCTTTTTGGTCATAACCCATCTCACAAGCTAACCACCTAATGCCTCTATCTTTGACATCTAAAATGATTTGTTTGAGTAACTCATCACCTACCCTACCACCAAAGAGTGCCTCTTTAGGTTCATAGTCTACGACGTTTGACGCTAGTAAGAAATCTTCTGCGATATATGGAGGGTTAGAGACTACCAGTTCAACAGACTCACTCACCTCATCTATGAGATTAGACTTACGAAGTTCTATCTGGTCATTAATTTCATATTTGTTAATATTTAATTGGGCTACTCTCAATGGTGCATCACAGATATCAGTCGCTATACTCTGTAAGTTCGGAAACTTCCTTGCGAGGACTATAGAAATAGCACCTGTCCCTACACCTATCTCAGCAATGCGAGTAATGTTCTCTTTTTTGATAATATCAGCTACTAAATCTATGAGTATTTCAGTCTCAGGTCTAGGGATAAGCACACCCTTTTCCACATCTAGATGGATGTCATAAAAACTTGCCTCACCTACGATATACTCATAAGGTTCATGCTTTTTTCTTCTAGCTATCAGTTTTTCATATTCTTTAATATCTACTGTGTCGTTGTTATGTAGGATGAGATAGGTACGGTCTTGTTTTAATAGATAAGCCAAAAGTAGTTCAGCTTCATATTGAGGTCGTTCACAGGCTGCTATAAGTTCTGAACTAGCCCACGTGAGGGCTTCTTTAATTGTCATCTTTATTCACAAAAGCAAAGATACCATCATTAGGCAATGCAGATTCTTCACCTACAATAGTGTTAGCGGCATCAAAACCTAGCTCTTTAAGACGTTCTAGCACTGGTGGGTGTGTATAGTAAAAGAAGATGACTAAAGGATGCGATTTAGGGAAAGACTTATTTTCAGTTACCAGTTTCATAAGCGCTGAGACTAAGTTCTCTTTACCACCCATTTCTGAACCAAATTCATCTGCTGCGTACTCGTTATGACGGCTTACTGCTGACATAAATGGTGTAAAGACAAATGATAATAGAGGCAAAAGTAGCATAAGCATAGCTATCTGCACTCCTGCTTCTGGTACGACACCCATTTGTGTAAACAATGTATCAGGCAAGTGTCCAAAAAGATAAAAAGCGATAAATAGCAGTAACCCCATTAGCCCAATATTTTTCCAAATATCACCATGGGTGAAATGCCCTAGTTCGTGTCCTAGTACTGCTAAGAGTTCTTTGGTATTGAGTTTTTCTACCAGTGTATCAAATAACACAACACGCTTAGATTTACCAAGTCCTCCAAAGAAGGCATTGAGTTTACCATCTCTTTTAGAGGCATCCATGATGAAAATACCATCATTTTTTAATCCTACTTTATCCATCATAGCAGATATTTTATCTTTAAGTTCCCCCTCTTCTAATGGTGAAAACTTATTAAAG
>Ga0256827_10002414_pt1 | contig 12056 bp, 9 predicted proteins | sample CV84metaG_FD_185977 | JGI IMG/M metagenome (GOLD analysis project Ga0256827, IMG submission 185977) | Hydrothermal vent microbial communities from East Pacific Rise, Pacific Ocean - CV84 | ecosystem: Environmental > Aquatic > Marine > Hydrothermal vents | place: Pacific Ocean: East Pacific Rise... | reverse complement strand
ATAGTTTTACCATCCTTTACTTATGAAATCATTATTGATAAAAACTTAGATGAAAAACTATACCATATGGTTGATAGAGTTGTAAAATCTGATAAAGTCATAGATATTAGAAATGAAAATAAAAAGGTTTCTAAAGCAAAAAAAGTATTAACAAAGAAAAAAACTCATACAAGTAAAACATATTTTTCTTTAACGGTAAAACCTACACCATCAAGTGCGAGAGTATATATAACAAACATTAAACCTGTATATCATGATGGAATGAAGTTAAAAAGAGGTACTTATAAAATTAAAGTAGTTAAAAAAGGTTATAAAACTAAACTAAACACAATTTATCTATATAGTGATTCGACTAGGTATATAACTTTAGAAAAAGAATCTAACCATTCTAATAAAGATAGATGTTATAAATCTGGAAAACTAGTACCAACATGGATTTGTGAACCTAAGTATAGAGGTTATATAACTGAGGTTGGTAGACATAGGAGATATGCAAGTTCAGATAAAAAGATAACTGATACAATAAAAAAAATGTACATAAAATTTGCAAAACACAATGCTATAATAAAATTATCAGAAAAACTTAAAAATAAACCTAAATATAGATCTATAAAATCAAGTCAAATACGACAGTTAAAAAAATGGATAAGTAAAGATGAAAAATACTTCTATGTTTTAGTAGGTATAAAAAAGGAAAATAATAAATGATAAAAATACTAATAACTATAATTACAATAGTTATATTTATAGGTTGTGGTGGTAATACTCCAAAGGCATCAAACAATTTAAAAACATCAAATGTAGACTTTGCAGTAGTTGTTGACAAGATTTTAAAAACTTCTATGCAGTATTATAAAAAAGCACCTAAGGAGATAAATTTACGAAGAGGTGAATTTGAAAAAAGCATAGATTTTCAAGAAAGAGTAAAAAAAACAAAAGCAAAATATAAAGAAGATGTTCAAAAATATACAAAGAATTATTTATCATACAGAGCGCGTGTAAAAAAAGAAGCGATTAAAATAGCACTGCAGTACACATGGGGAAAACCAAAGATTACAAATCTTAAATATGATGCAGACAGAAGTTATTTTATAGCAGATATTAGTTTTGATATGAAAAAAGATTTTCAAAAAAAAGTAGCTATAAAAGTTAATAACGAAGAAGCAAAAAGTTTTAAGAAAAATGTTAATAAGCTAAAAGTACAAGCTATATTTGAATTTGAAAATAATATTATAAAATTAAAAGATATAAAAATTCCATATAGAGGAAAAACATATTTAGCACAATTTACAGACTTAAGTATTGACGACACTCGGGTAGCTGTAAATATTTCTGACGATATAAATAGTGCAATAGAGATAAATGATGCTGTTATTCTTACAAAAAATAGTGTTGATTCATTTGATTTTGATAGCTTGAAAAATCCAGAAGAACTTGATAATTTACTTAAAAATTCTAAACAAGTTAAAACCGATAAAACAAAATGGTTGTTTGTTATAGGGATAGAAAATTATGAATACACATCTAATATAAGCTATGCAAAACGCTCTGCAGAGATGTTTGCAAAAATTGCATATAAAAAATTAGGTGTTAAAAAATCAAACAGTTTTATAATGATAAACAACGGAGCAACCCAAGCAAAAATTAAAACAAATATGAAAAGAATGCTTCGCCGTGTTAAAACTGGAGATACTATCTACTTTTACTATAATGGTCATGGTATACCTATCCCTTCACTTAAAAACAAGCCCTTTATGTTAGCAAGTGATTCTGAGCCAGATTTTGTAGCTGATGAGAAGTTTTTTAGTCTTCAAAATATTTATAATCAATTAAGTAACTCAAAAGCAAGTAAAATTGTTGCCATAGTAGATAGTTGTTTTTCTGGTGTTACTGATGCAAAACCAATTTTAAGAGGGGTAGCAGCAACAAAAATGGTAGCTAAGTCTGTAACATTTAACAAAGAAAAGATGGTAGTACTAACGGCAGGAAAAGGAAACCAATATTCCAATGGTTATGATAAAAAATCCTATAGACTTTTTAGCTTTTATATAATGAAAAATATTCTAAAAGGCAACACAACTATAAAACAACTTTATAAAGATACAAAAGAAGAAACATATAATACATCAATAGAAGAGTATGGAGATAATAGAACTCAAGAACCAACAATTGATGGTAATTTCAGACTTAATTTATAAAATTTATTTTTCTTAAAAAAGAATATAATGATTATTAACATCCAGGCTATCGTTTAGATAAGCATAAAATACACATAATCTAATTATGATATACTATTACAATTAGAAAAAAGGGCTAAAATGAAAAATTTATTAAAAATATTTTTAACATTAAGTTTAATGAGCGCTACTATTTTTGCAAATAATGGTGAAAATGGTACTATGGATAAACTAACAAATGATACTGCATTTGCAAATACTGAATCTCTTTTTAATGAAGCTACATCAGATGAATCAGATTCAACTGCTGCTTTAGTAGCTGGTATTGTTACTATTCCTGCTGCAGTTATAGAGAGTGTTATATGGGTAGTTGTTCTTCCTTTTAATGCAATTAAAATGGGGATGCAAGATTAATGATTAAGTATTCAATTCTCGCTATAGACGATGAACCATTTAACCTAGACCTAATTGAAGCAGCTTTTAGTGATTTTGATAATGTAGATATTACTTATTCTCTAAGTGGCATAGAGGCACTTGAACTTCTAAAAAATTCATCATTTGATGTTGTTTTATTAGATATTAGTATGCCAAATATGAGTGGCTTAGAAGTGCTACAAAATATCCGAAAAAATGAAGCACTTCAAACATTACCAATCTTGATGGTAACAGCAAATAAAGAAAAAGAACAAGAAGCTTTAGAACTTGGTGCTAGTGACTTTATTGCTAAACCTTATGATATTGATGTACTTTGTGCTAGAACTATCAACTATGCTAAACTAAATCATACTACTCAACAAATAAAAAATCAAAATGCAATTTTAGAAGAAAAAGTACTACTACGAACAAAAGAGCTACAACATGCACTAAAAATATCAAAAGAAACTGAGTTTGAAATATCTACAAGACTTGGTAAGGCAAGTGAATCAAGAGATCCAGAAACTGGTGGTCATATTAAGAGAATGAGTAGATATTCACAACTTCTTGCAAAATTAGCTGGCTTAGATGATGAAGAAGTAAAACTTATACTTTACGCTTCACCACTTCATGATATTGGAAAAATTGCTATTGCGGATCATATACTTTTAAAACCTGGGCGCTTTGAAAAAGAAGAGTTTGAAATAATGAAGACACACGCTCTTTTAGGTGCTAAAATGCTTGATGGTGCAGATAAATATCCAATTTTAAAAGCTGGTAAAATCATTGCCCTAGAACATCATGAAAAATATGATGGAACTGGCTATCCAAATGGTATTAAAGGTGAAAATATTCATCTTTATGCTCGTATTGTTACTATTGCTGATGTTTTTGACGCACTAAGTTCAAAACGCTGTTATAAAGAACCTATGCCATTAGAAAAAACTTTACAAATAATGAAAGAAGATTCTGGCACACATTTTGATCCAAAACTCATAGAACTTTTTCTAAAAAATATAGATGATTTCCTAGCTATTAGGGAAAAATATTCAGAATAAAATATAAAGGCATTTCAATATGAAACATATTTCATTTATTTACAATGATAAAAAAGAGACAAAAAAAGCAATAGAAGTTGCTTCAAAAAAAACATTTAAATCACAACTTCTTCAAGTTTTCACATCTTTGACAAATAAAGATGATATCTCTAAGGTATTAAAAAAACTTTCAAAATCTTTTCCAAATGCTATTATAATTGGAACAACAACAGCAGGAGAAATTTCTCATGCTAAGATTCATGATAATTCTACAATTATAAGTCTTTCTTTATTTAAAAAAACAACTTTAAAAACTCATTATGTTAAAAAGAACACTAAAAAATCTGGTCAAGAAATTTCTAATGCAATATGTTCTAAAAATACAAAAGCAGCTATTGTTTTAAGCGAAGGTCTTAATGGTGAAGATTATGAAGGTTTTATAAAAGGGATTAAAAAAGAAAATCCTGAACTAATCATAGCTGGTGGTTTAGCTGGTGATAATTTCAAATTAAAAAACACATTTATCTTTTTACAAAATAAAATTTACAACTCAGGTGCCGTTTCAGTATCTTTTACTTCTAAAGAATTATTTGCAAATAATGAGTACAATCTAAACTGGACACCAATTGGAAAAGAGTTTAAAATTACTAAAGTTAAAGATAATGTTGTTTCTAAAATAGATGATGAAGATGCTGTAACTCTATTTAAACGATACCTTGGTAATGAAATATTTGCAAATAATGCGGCTGCGCTTCCAGATTTTCAATTTCTTTTTAAAGAGGGTGAAACAACGGTAGCAAGAACTCCGCTTGCTGTTGATGGTAAAAAAATTATTTTTGCTGGTCCAATAAAAGAGGGACAGGTTGTTCAGTTTGGTTTTTCAAATGCCTCTGCTGTAATAAATGGTTCAAAAGATATTGGTAAAGATATTTTAAAAAAACCAGCCGAAGCTATTTACATTTATTCTTGTATTGCTAGAAAAACTCTTTTGGGTAAAGTGTTAGAACATGAGTTTTCAGCCTTTGAAGATGTAGCACCTACTGCAGGATTTTTCACTTATGGAGAGTTTTATTCTACAAGTGCAAATAATGCTTTACTTAACTGTACTACTACTATTTTAGTTCTTTCTGAGAGTAGCAAAAAATCTAAAAAAAGAAAAAATACAAAAATAGTAAAAGAAAATACTTTAGATAGACTAACATTTAATGCACTATCTCATTTCATAGAGCAAACTGCAGTTGAACTTAGCTCAAATATAAAACTTCTTAAACAATATAGAGATGTTGTAGATAGTTCCTCAATAGTATCTAAAACAGATGAGAATGGTTTCATAACCTATGTAAATGATGCCTTTTGTAAAATATCTGGTTATAAAAGAGCCGAACTAATAGGAAAAAATCACAATATTGTAAGAGATCCTAGTGTATCTTCATTTACATTTAAAAAACTATGGGATACTGTTCATAGTGGAAAAGTATGGCGTGGTACATTTCCAAACCAAGCTAAAGATAAGTCAATTTATTATGTTGAAGCTACGGTTATGCCTATATTTGACAATAAAAGTAATATTAAAGAATATATTGCGATTAGAAGAGATGTTACTAAACAAATTAAAGCTAAAAAGCGTTTACAAGAAAAAGAGAAACTTATTAAAGCTATTTTAGACAATCAAGAAAGCATCGTTATTCATGCATCTAAAATAAACGGTATGCAAGCAGTAAATAGAAAACTTTTTGACTTTTTTGAATATGACAATTTTGAAGAGTTTAAAGATAAAAATAAATGTATTTGTGACTTATTTTTAGAAGAATATGGATATGTGTATCCTAAAGATATGCCTGATTGGCTAAATACAATTGCTGAGGATGATGAAAATACTTATAAAGTAAAAATGATTATTAAAGATGATTCAGTTCATACTTTTAATCTTGCAATTAAAAAAATAGATTCTGATTATATTATAAATCTTTATGATATTACAGAGCTTGAAGAAGCTATAAATAAAGCGCACTCTTCGGAACAAGCAAAATCAATGTTTTTGTCTAATATGTCACATGAGATACGAACACCGCTTAATGGTATTTTAGGTTTTACAGATATTTTATCTAAAAAGAAACTAGATAAAGATACACAAAAATATATAAATATTATTCATAAAAGTGGTCAGACACTACTAAATGTTGTAAATGATATTTTAGATTTTTCTAAAATAGAGAGTGGTGAGCTATCTCTTTATGAAACAGATGCAAATCTATTTGAAGAGATGGAAGCAGCAGTTGCAACTTTTTCATCTCTTTCAAGAAACAATTCTATAGAATACTATACTTATATTGATCCAAACATACCAAAAATTTTAGAGTGTGATATACAAAGACTAAAACAGGTTATGAACAATCTTATTAGTAATGCTATGAAGTTTACTAAAAAAGGTGGAGATATTACAGTTAGGGTAAGTTTAGAAGAGATTAAAGGTGATTTTGCAAATATCAGTTTTAGTGTCCGTGATAGTGGAATTGGTATAGCACAAGAAAAATTACCAACAATTTTTAAAGCATTTTCTCAAGCAGACAATACAATAAGTAGGGAGTTTGGCGGTACTGGTTTAGGTCTTGCTATATCAAATAGATATATAAATATGATGAAGTCTTCAATCTCAGTAAAAAGTAAAGAGGGTGAGGGAAGTGAATTTTTCTTTAATGTAGAATTTCCAATACTAAATCATGAAAAAGCCCTTAGCAAAAGTAATAATACATCAAACCTAAAAATCAAAATTTTATATTCTAAAGATGATAATATTTGCCCTATAAATAAAAATATATCTACTTATTTAAATAAATGGCAATGTAATTTTGAAGAGATTTATAAACTAGATGATGTCAATGAAGAAACAGACATAATAATAGTTTGTGCAAAACTTTTTGATCAAGATAAATGTGAAGTTCTTTTAGATAAGTATACTAAACTTCAACTATTTTATATAGAGGGTATTGAAAACAACTTTAACTGTTCACACCCTAAATTTCATCTTATTGAGCAACCATTAACTGGCTCTGCAATCTTTGATAAACTCATCTCTCATACAGCAATTACAGGTAGTTGTTTACTTGATGAAAAAGAATTAATACAAAAAATGGAAAATAAATTTACTGGAAATATATTAGTAGCAGAAGACAACGAAGCAAATCAAATGCTTATATCAATAATGCTTGAAGATAGAGGGCTAAACTATAAGATTACAGACAACGGACAGATGGCTATTGATGAAGTACAAGAAAATGATATTTATGACATTATATTGATGGATATAAATATGCCTATTTTAGATGGTATTAAAGCTACAAAAAAACTTAGAAGTGATGGATATACTAAAACTATTATCTCTTTATCTGCAAATGTTATAGAATCTGATATAAAGTCATTTTATGAAGCAGGAATGGATGAAACATTAAACAAACCAATTATTCCAACTGAACTAGATATGGTTTTAGCAAAATATCTTAATGATACATCTAATGAGGTAAAAAAAGAACTACTATTTGATAGTGTAGATTTTGAAAAAATTGCAAAAGCTACATCTATTAAGGATGAAAAAATTATTTTAAAATTACTTATTTCATTTGCAAAAAGTACAAATAAAATAATTCAAACACTTAATACTCAAGAATTATCTGCAGATATATTACACAATATAAAAGGTATGAGTGGTAACTTACGCTTTGAAAATCTATATCAATTTTCACAAGAGCTTGAAGAAAGTGTAAGTAAATGGGATGAAAATGAGGCTAAAGAACATAAGCAAAATATGTTACTTCATCTAAAAAATATAACTAAACAAATAGATACTTTAGCAAGTTAAATATTTTCACATTAAATTCACACTTTTTTTATGTAAACTTTTTTATCAAAAGGAGTTTACATGTTTTTAAAAAAAAGTTTAACTATTTTAGCATTATTATCCATGACAATTATGCAAGCAGATATAATTGAAGTAAAACCTTACAAAATTACTAGTGAAAAAAATCTTCAAACTAAAGAAGAAAACAAGCAACTAAAAACTGGGGTAGCACTTGATATAAAAGCAAAACAATCAAGTAATTTTAACTACACACTAGCATATGAAGGTGACTACATGTTTATGAATAATTATCTAAAAGAAGAAAAGCAAATCAAAAAAAATAATTATTACATAGGTATTGGGTATAAGTTTTAAAGTCTTTGTGGCATTTCATCCTTAAAAGCAATACTTTCTGCTTTTTTCAATAATTCTAAGGCACCATTATCTATCATTTTTTCTGCTATTTTAGAGCCTAAGTTTTCACACTTCTCTACATGTAGAGATACTTTCTCATTCATAACATTTGTTCCATCTGGAAAGCCTAGCATTATGCGAAAAGTTATCTCATCTGCATTTTTTACAGCATTACAAGCTACTGGTGCTGAACACCCTGCTCCAATTTTACTTATAAAATCACGCTCTATTTTAGTACATATGAAAGTATCTTCATCTTTTAAAAACTCTGCAATCTCTCTAACTTTTTCATCATTTTGAACTATCTCAATTCCAAGAGCTGCTTGACCCATTGGTGGTATCATCATATCTAGTGAGAGTTTATCTGTGTATGGAATATCTTTTAGTAAATCAAGACGATTTAGACCTATCCAAGCAAGTATAATAGCATCGTACTGACCCTCTGCTAATTTTCTAAGTCGTGTATTTACATTTCCACGCAAATCTTTTACTTTTAAATCTGGGCGTTTTTGAAGTAGTTGCATTCTTCTTCTTAAACTTGTAGTTCCAACTACTGCACCTTGTGGTAAATCATCTAAAGTTGCATAGTTGTGCGATAAAAAAACATCACTTTGATCTTGTCTTTTAGTAACTGCTACAAGTTCTAAACCATCTGGAATATAAGTAGGAACATCTTTTAAACTATGCACAGCCATATTAGCATTGCCAGCTAACATCTCATCTTCAAGCTCTTTTGTAAAGTGACCTTTTCCACCAATTAGTGCTAATGGTTTATCTAAAACCTTATCACCATTACTTACAATCTTATTTAATTCAACTTTTACATCAGGAAAGTTTTTCTCAACTCTATCTTTTATATGATACGCTTGCCAAAGTGCTAGGTCTGAAACTCTTGTTGCAATTACTAATTTATTCATTATTTCACCGTTTTATATTTGTTTTTTTCTTTATCTATTTTACCATCTAAAAACATTGTTGGAGTACCGCCAACCATTAAATCACCAGCAATATTTAAATCTTTTAAAAGATGCTTTAAAACTTTAGTATCGTTCATCTCTTTTATAGTTATATTTGAACCCATAGCTTTATTAAAAGCTTTTAAAATCTTTTCTTGAGATTTTTCTCTTGGATTTACTTTTACTTTATAAAGTCTAAGAACAACATCTTTTTCACCTTTTAACTCTAACGCTCTTGCAGCTTTTACTAACTCAACCGATGCAGGATGTAATCCTGGAAGTGGAAAATGATAATAATAAATAGCAAATTTATTTGGTTGTTTTTTCATAAATTCTATTGCTGGTGGAACAAATCTTTTACAAAATGGACATAATGGATCTGAAAAAATCGCAACTTTATGTTTAGCATTTACATTTCCATAAATAAGATTTGATTTTGAGTAGTATTCATCTTTAAAAGGTAATGATACTAAATCTTTTAAATCAGTACCTTTTTGTAAATTATAAAGTTCTTTTGTAACTACTTTTCCATCTGAGAACCAAACCATTTTTTGAGAAACTTCACGATTATCTTTTTTAATAACAGCTTTTATACTTACAAAGTATGCCTTCCAATCGCCTTGATTTTTAATGCTTATGCTATTTGTTACATTTATATCTATAGACTTTAAAGCTGGATTGTGTCCAAAGTTTTTTAGTAAAAATTTTTTTACCGTATCGCTTGTATTTGCTTGTGCTAAACTACTTAATAGTAGAGTTATCGCTAATAATTTCAACATCAATGACATCATCTGAATCCTTTTGTATATTATTTTGTTTAAAATTTGTGTTACACTTTCCAGATTTTACATTATAACGGTTAACAGCCATACTCGTAAATGCTGAAAATTGAAATAATATTCCTAAAATATCTGTTAAAAAACCTGGAATAATAAGTAAAATACCGCCAAAGATAGTAAATAAACTAAGTTTTTGGAATTGTTCCAAATCTATACAGCTATAAGAAACTGCCGTCATATTTTCCATTAGGGTATTTCTAAAATTCATAAGAATACTAATACCATAAAATGCACTTAACATTATTTCAAAAAATGTAGATAATCCACCAATAGCTGATGAAATATTTACACTTATAAGTACCTCTAAAAATAGATATACTAAAAAATAAGGCATATTATATTAGTTCCATTAATTTATTATAAACTTGCTCTACATGTAGGGAGGTTTTCTCTGTTGTTTTTCTGTCAAAAATTTGAACCATTCCATTTGCTAATTCTTTACCAATAATAATTGTATATGGAAAACCAATAAGCTCAGCATCTTTCATTTTAAAGCCAAATCTATCTTTTCTATCATCAAGCATTACATCAATATTTGCATCTTGAAGTTTAGCGTATAACTCTTCGCCAACCTTTACTTGATCTTCATCTTTAATGTTACTAATCATTACATTTACCATATATGGAGCAGTCTCCTTTGTCCATATACAACCAAATTCATCATGATTTTGCTCAATTACAGAGGCAATTAATCTACTTACCCCAATTCCAAAAGTAGCCATCTCAAAGGCTTGAGGTTGACCTTTTTCATTTATAAAATTAGCTTCGAGTGCAGATGAATATCTATCTCCAAGTTGAAAGATATGCCCTACTTCAATACCTTTTTTAAAGCTAAGAGTACCACCACATGAACATTTTTCATCTATACTTTGAGTTTGTAACTCTTCATAAGATTTTTCATTTAAAGCATCTATCTCTTCTTGCGTTTCAAAAATCTTCTCAATATTTGCACCATAAGAGCAAGAATCACAAACTACAATAGTATCTTCACCACTATTAGCAAGTACATGAAACTCTTTACTTCCACTTCCACCAATAGCACCACTATCAGCATCAACCACACGAAAGTCAAGCCCAAGTCTTGTAAAAATTTTCTTGTAAGTTGCTTCCATTAGATCAAACTCACGAATCATATCTTCTGTAGAAGAGTGAAAAGAGTAACCATCTTTCATAAGAAACTCTCGTCCACGCATAAGCCCATATCTTGGTCTTGCTTCATCACGGAACTTAGTATTTATTTGGTAAAGATTTACAGGTAAATCTTTGTAGCTTTTTACACGATTTTTAACTAACTCAACCATAGCTTCTTCGTTTGTAGGACTAAGTACAAACTCTGCATTATGTCTATCTTTTATGCGAAGCATCTCTTTGCCCATGTCTTCTGCACGACCAGATTTATCCCACAAAGCTTGTGGAGTTACGAAAGAGAGTTGAACTTCATTACATCCAGCTTTATCTAGCTCAGATTTTACAATAGCTCGAATTTTTTCTAATACTATTTTTCCTAAAGGTAAGTAGTTGTAAAGTCCAGCACCCTGTTGATTTACAAAACCACCACGAACTAAAAACTTATGTGAAGGTAGTGTTGCGTCCGATGGTGCTTCTTTACTTGTTGGTATAAATGCTCTAGATCTTCTCATTTTGTGCCTTTAGTTTGTTTTTTATTGATTCTGGCATAGCAGATGGCATACCTTGTTCATCTTTTTTTATTAAAAATTGTAAGGCACCACTTAACATGCCAGATTGTGATTCTTCAGATACTTCACGCATTTTTGAAGTCATATCGTGTAAAAATCTTTTCATAACTTGTTGTGCCATTTTATTTACTTGTGCTTCGTACTCTTTTGGAATATACCCATTTTTTATAACTCTATCACTCTCTGCTTTTGCAGCTTCAAACGCTTTTTCATAAATCTCTTTAATCATTGGCTCAATATCAAGAGTATCTAACCACTCAAAAAACTCAACAATACTTCTACCAATAATCCCATGAGCCTTTCTTGAAGCCTCTTCGCGAAGTGTTTTGTTATCATCAGCGATAGTTTTTAAATCATCAATAGTGTAAAGATTTATTCTCTCACCCTTGTGGTAATTTATATCGCGAGGAAGTGCCATATCAAACCAAAAGCGGTCAAAATCACAAGATTTTATAATCTCATCTGTAATAATAGGAATAGGAGAAGATGTAGCAGTAAAAAGAATAGGAAACTCGTTTACTGCAGTTGCTAACTCTGACATATCTATAACTTTTGCCTTACACTCTTTAGCTAATGCCTCAGCCTTATAATCAGTACGATTCATAATGTAAACATCTGCACCAGCAGATACAAGGTGTTTAGCAGTAATCTCACTCATATCACCAATACCAATAACTAAAGCTTTTT
>Ga0256827_10002413_pt1 | contig 12056 bp, 6 predicted proteins | sample CV84metaG_FD_185977 | JGI IMG/M metagenome (GOLD analysis project Ga0256827, IMG submission 185977) | Hydrothermal vent microbial communities from East Pacific Rise, Pacific Ocean - CV84 | ecosystem: Environmental > Aquatic > Marine > Hydrothermal vents | place: Pacific Ocean: East Pacific Rise... | reverse complement strand
TGGGAGTTAATGATGAGTGATGATGGATTTGCTTACAGATGGCTGTTGACTTCTTTGGGGAAGACAAAGGTTGAAAGCGAGATGATGGCGTTTAGTATGCCGGCGGATAATATTTCCTTTTTCCCTAAAGAGGAAAGTATGATATCTCATTATGAGCGTTTGTATATCAAAATGCCTCTTAAAGAGATTGAAAAAGGTGAATTCTGTTCTTTACCTGTTTTATATCAGGATGATATGGGTGCTGATATCTTGATTACCGAAGCCGATTTATTTGATTATCCTGCCATGTTTCTGGAAAAGAAGGATGTGAAAGGTGGGTTTAAAGCCATTTTCCCCAAGGTGATTTTGGAAGCTGTTCCTGCAGAAAAAGGACCCGAAAGAAACGAAAAGATTATTAAAGAAGCTGATTATATAGCTGATGTTGATGGAAACAGGAATCTTCCCTGGCGTGTGTTTGTTATAGCTGATAACGACAAAGACTTAGTGGTAAATAATATGGTTTATCAACTATCGTCTCCTTTAAAATTAGAGAATACCGATTGGATAAAGCCCGGAAAAGTGGCCTGGGATTGGTGGAATTTTAATAATATCTATGGTGTAGACTTTAAATCGGGTATTAATAACGAGACTTATAAGTACTATATCGATTTTGCAGCTCAATATCATTTGGATTATATTATTTTAGACGAGGGCTGGTCGAAATCTACTACTGATATTTTGCATTGTCAAGCAGATATCGATGTTAAAGAATTGGTAAAATATGGAGCGCATTTTGGGGTAGGAGTGATCCTTTGGACCCTTTGGAAGCCTTTGGATGAGAACCTGGAAGAGGCTTTGGATTTATACCAGTCCTGGGGTGTGAAAGGGATAAAGGTTGATTTTATGCAACGTGCCGATCAGTATATGGTTAAGTATTACGAAAGGGTGGCCGCAGCGGCAGCCGACCGACATTTATTAGTAGATTATCATGGGGCGTTTAAACCGGCGGGTTTGCGCAGAGCTTATCCTAATGTGATTAATTACGAAGGTGTTAAAGGACAGGAAAATGTTAAATGGAGTACGGTGATGACGCCTGAGCATAATGTAACATTGCCTTTTATCAGGATGGTAGCCGGTCCTATGGATTATACACCGGGGGCGATGGATAATGTTCACAAAAAGAATTTTTCTATCAGATGGGAGCGTCCTATGAGCATGGGAACCCGTGCCCACCAGGTGGCTATGTATGTGCTTTACGATTCGCCTTTGCAGATGCTTTGTGATAATCCCTCAAACTATTACCGTGAACACGAAACAACACAGTTTATCTCTAAAATACCTACCACCTGGGACGAAACCATTGCTTTAGAGGCTAAAGTAGGTGATTACCTACTGATGGCACGCAGAAATGGTGATATCTGGTATATTGGTGGCATGACCGATGAAGCCCATGCTTTTGATATTGATTTAAGCTTCTTGGCATCCGGGAATTATCAGATGACCTATTTTCAGGATGGTGTGAATGTAGAGAAGAATGCTCAGGATTATAGTATTGGTGAGGAAACCGTTTCATCCACTACTAAAATATCTGTCCCCATGTCAAAAGGAGGTGGTTTTACAGCTATCCTTAAGCCTGTTGAATAATATAAAAAAACCGAAAGCCTGAGATTATCGGGCTTTCGGTTCAAGAAACAATAAAATTGGTATTATAAAATTAATTTATAATAATTTTTTTGGTATATATATTATCAGATATTAATTCAATGAAATAAAGACCACTGCGAAGATTATCTTTATTGATAGTGAAGCTATTACCATAACAGTGGTGTTTTTCGAATACTTTTCGGCCATTGATATCTCTCAGGCTGATATTAAACTCGGTATTTTCGGGATTTGGGAATTGAATTTGTGCTGTTGTATGAAAAGGGTTGGGATAAACGCTTATTGCTGAATTAGAATTGTTTATGTTGTTGGTGCTAACAATACCGTTTTGATTCATCTTGATTAAATAGAAATCGTATTGTTGTCCGGCCACATAAGTATATCCCGAAGCAATATAGCCGCCATCGGCTGTTTGGAAGCCGGCGTGACCTCCATCGTTTTGCTCTGTTCCATAAGATTGCTCCCATAAGGTGTTACCTTCGTTATCGGTTTTAATCACATAAACGCCTTCGTCATCTTCGGCCTGGTTATAGCTTTCTGTCATGCCTGTGATAAAGTAGGTGCCGTCATCATTAATTGAAACGTCCCATCCTCTGTCTTTTCCTGTGCCACCATAAGTGTTATTCCAAACCATATCGCCATTGGCATCGGTTTTAATAAGCCATACATCATAATCGCCGGCCCCATAGCTGCGTGTACTCCCTGCTACAATAAAGCCACCATCGGCGGTTTGTTTTACAGCCTGTGCTTCATCAGTAGGGCCTTCGCCATAGGTTTTTTCCCAGATTAAGTCGCCGTTTTCATCTAATCGGAGTAAATATAAATCTTGGTATCCGTTATTAGTCCCGGCAACGATATAACCGCCATCGGTAGTTTGATCGATAGAATAGCCACAGTCGGCACTTTCGGTGCCATACAGCTTGCTCCATAGTTCGTTACCGTCGGCATCGGTTTTAACAATATATACATCGTCGGCACCTGCTCCCGAGCTGTTTGATGAGCCTGTAAAGATAAAGCCACCATCAGCGGTTTGCATCACATCGAAGCCATATTCCTGGTTATCATCGCCATAGGTGCCTTCCCATAACTGTTCGCCATCTTCATCAATCCTGATGGCCCAAAGGTCATTAGGGTCGCCATAGCCATCGGTACCACCTACCATGATATAGCCGCCTTCGTCTACGGCACATATATCGTAGGCAATTTCCATATTGCCACTTCCAACACCATAGGATTTGCCCCAGAGCTTATTGCCTTCGGCATCGGTTTTAATAACTACCATATCGTACCAGGCATTATCATCAATCCAGGAAGCACCTGACATGATATAACCACCGTCGGGTGTTACTTCTAATCCAAATGCCTCATCGCTATCCATAGCTCCAAAGTCATAGCTATTATCAAACATGATTTGTGAATGACCCAAATAGCCAAGGAAGATCAAGACTGCTAAAAATGTAAATTTTTTCATAATTATGGTTTTTATAATTCTATTTATTTATAATAATCTTTACAGTTTCGGTTTTATTATTAGCTAACATTCTAATGAAATAAACGCCATTAGATAGTTTGTTGTTCAGGTGATATTCTATTTGTTGTTTCCCTTTTCCAAATCGTTGGTGGGTGATATTTGTACGAAGTCGCCCTGTGATATCATAGATTCCTATGTTCACATCTGCTGCCTTATCCAGTTCAAAAGATATTTTTAGCTTTGAGCTGATGGGATTAGGGAAAACCGATAGTTGTGTTTTGTGTTCTTTTGGACCGGAGCTGACACCGGACAAATCGCTATACCTCATTTTGGTAGCATTTAATATTTCGTGAGTAGCATTATCCTGAATAAATGCCACAACTTCCATGTCATCTATCTTCCAGTTTTCTTGTGGTTCAACCAGATAATCTAAGGTGATTTCATCATTATTGATGATGTCTATGGGACTGCCATTTTCGTTAGGGAGCATGAGGCGTGTGACATAATTCAGTTCGTCTTCGTCTTGCCATAGCTCGGGGATATGCGACTCAGTTACTACAAAATGAACAACCACCTCTTTATTAAATGCAGGAGCCAGTTTCGTGATGGTTACCTTTGCCTCATAGTCGTTTTCTCCGGATTTCTTTTCGATGCTTATTCCCAGACCTACTTTTTTGATGCTTCGTTGATAATAGTGGTTGTAATAATTGGAATAAAAATAAGGTCCCGCACCCAATTGTTTATCTACGCCATCGAAATAGGCTGTGGGAAACCCAATCATTGCATAATAGTCTATGGTTCTGTTATCGGTTGCTACGCTGGAATAGTCATCGTCGGTATGATGCTCAATCACCGCTAAGTTATAGCCATTTTTAACGATGCTATCGGCCGCTTCGGCCGCATAAGGGCAGGCCGAGCACCAGGTAGCCGTTCCTATTTCTACCACCACCATATCACGTTCGTGAGTGACGTAAGTGTAAACGTATTGTTCGATAGTATCGTTATTATTGTTTTCGTCATTTTGAAAAGATGCTGAATACTCTATACGGTAGGCTTCGTCGGGTGTATCGGGTAAAACGTAAGAATCGAATTGAATCTCTTGTTCGCTGCCGGCTTCCAAATCACTGACTGTTTGAGAGCTGCTAAATAATAAGTCTTCATTTTTATAAATATGGCAATTTACTTCAAAAGAAGCCGGGTTTATGCCATTATTATATACTTTGGTTTGTGGCGACACTTCATCTGAGGGTTCATTATAAGATGAGATGTTTAATGGCCGTACAGCTATGTCATAATCCGCTTTGCGATAAATCTGTACATCATCAATCGACCAGTATTTGATAGTTCCGGTAGAGCCCGAAAAGTAAAAAGAGATCTGACAATTGGAAAAGTCTCCCACATCAGCAATCAATACATCTACTTTTTCTTTGTCTGTAGAACTGCTTCTTTCCCACAGGCTTGTCCATTCGCCATTTTCTGGCTTAATGGCAAGACCTATGGTAGCGCCACTGGTGTAAAGCTTTAAGCTGTGAGTGAACGAAATGGCTGTGTTTAAGGTGTTTGTGATATTGATTTCGGGAGAAATTAATCTGGTATTAGCATCAACGATAGGCAGGGTTCTCAGTGATGCTTCACCTGTAATACCTCCTGCATAGTTAGAAGCTGAATATTTCCAGTTCTCAGCGTTATCATCAATACTCCAATCCGTTGGCGGAAAAGTGGAGGTGCTAAAGTCTTCGGTAAACCACGTTTGAGCACTTACCGAAAGGCTTATTAGCATCATCATATAGAGTATTCGTATTTTCATTATATGTTATTTTTTGGTGTGTTGTTTTTTTCTTGTGATAATTTTTCGACCATTTTTAGAAGGATTTTATTCTGCAATTTTCTTTTTTTGCTGTATTGTTCTAATGCTTCAAGGTTTTCCTTTTTATCATTTTTCTTTTGGTTTTTTTCCTGCACTTTTATTTTGTTTATTATTTACAACAAAGATGATAGCAAAAAACTGTAATTGCAAGTATTTTACCTGTACAAAAACTGAAAGAAATAGAGAAATTACCTGTACAACACCTCTACAAATCGTGATAATGACTTATTTGAATCTAAAGGTTAGAAAGGAAGGTGATTAAATTGGTGTTAGAATTGGTAATACCTAATTTTTTACGGAGGCGGTAGCGGGCCGTTTCTAATGAACTAATACGTTGCCCGGTGAGATCCGATATTTCTTTTGATGACATATTCAGGCGAAGAAAAGCACAAAGCCTTTGTTCATTAGGTGACAGATTGGGGAATTTTTCTAATAATTTATTATAAAAATCACTGTGAACCTGTTTGAACCTGAGTTCAAATTCATTGAGTATTTCTTTCTCGGTGGTCTTTTGTAGCTCTACAGCAATTTTTTTAATTGTTTTTTTGGTGTCTTCTTTAAGGGCCTGCTTTTCGATAGTAATCAGCTTGTCGGAAATAGCAGACAGGATCTCATTCTTTTTCATTAAAGACATCACATTGGCAGTCAGTTCTTTATTCTTTGCGTCTAACTCAAATTCCAGCTTCTGCTGCATCAGTAAAGCGTTTTTGGCTTTTACTCTTTGTTTGCTCAGAATCAGAATGATGATCAGCAAAGTGGCCAGTAAGCTGATAATAAGAATAAGGATATAGGAATCCTTTTTATGTTGTTTAATCTCTTTGGCCTGTTCTTTTTTATCAAATTCATATTGAAGTTCTAAACGGGTCAATTCTTCTTTATTTCCCATCAAAATCAAACTGTCTTTCATTTGATACTGTAGCACCACATAATCATAAGCTTTTTCTTTATCACCTTTTGTTAAATAGATATTTTGTACAATGGCGGCAGCATCATAAACAATTTGTTTCCAGTCATTAGTTTTGCCTTCCTCCAAAGCCATACTTGCATATTTAAGTCCGTTGTCGTAGTCCTGGAGCGTGGTGTAGTATTTGGCCATATTCAAATGGCATTTGGTCATAAGCATTTTGCTTTTTAAGGAGGAAAAGATAGCGAGGGCTTTTTCGAGATAGCTATAGGAAGCGTCATAATCTTTCAGGTTTAGCTTGATAGTACCCAGGTTCATATAATTGATTCCTTCCCAAAGAGTGTTCCCAATTTCTTTGTTTATTTGGCTGGCATCCTGAAAATAAGTGTCGGCTTTCTCAAAATCCTTCATAGCTTCGTAGACCGCTGCAATATTATTTAATGCTCTGGAAATACCATTCTTATTTTGGTTTTCTCTTGCCAAAAATAACGACCGGAAATAATATTCCAATGCTTTTTCGTAGTTATTTTGATGGAAATTGACCGATCCGATATCACTTAAAAGCTTGGTTACTCCTTCGCTATCATTAAGCATTTCGAAGATCTCGAGGCTTTTGAAAAAATACTCTGTGCTTTTGTCGTAATTATTGAGTTCAATAAAAATGAGTCCCGTGATACGCATAGAAAGAGCCAATTCCTTTTGTAAATCTGCTTTTTCAGCCAGTTGTCTGGCCTGATTGGCCAATTCCATAGCCTTTTTATAATCGCTTATACGCCAGTAGATTTCGGCCATAGCGATTATTGATTGTACTTCGCCGGTCTCGTTTTGCTCTTCTTTTGATAGATCGTTTGCCTTTTGGGCGAAGATGATCGCCTGATCGGGATTGTTATTTTGCAAGTCGGTGGATAATTGTAAGAGCATCTCAATTTTATTCTGAGGATTGCTGGTATGAGTCATTAAACGCATTAAGCTATCCGTTTCGGGACTTTCTTGTGCCTGTACAGAAGACCAAAACAATAAAACCAATACAAATGTCAACTTTGATAAGAATCCTTGCATACCACAAAATTAAAAGAAATAATGAATTCTTCCTCTTAATATCTATAAAAACAATGATTAATGAGATTTTTAATAGTATTGAATAAAAACGAATTGGCTTATTTTTAACACTTCTAAATAAGATTATTGATGTATGTTTGCAGTATTAATTATTAATTGAATATAAAAAACAACATATTATGGCAATAACAAAAGTATGGGTAGAAGAAGGTTGTACGGCCTGTGGACTTTGTGAAAGTACCTGCCCCGATGTATTTGAAATAGATGATTACTCAGAGGTAAAAGCCGATGCAATCATCCAGGGAAACGAAGAAGACATTATTGAGGCAGCAGAGAGTTGTCCGGTAGAAGTCATTAAATATACCGAAGCATAGCAATGATTTTTACATAAAGGATTTCTTTAAAAAAAATATTAAACCTCTGATAATTTATTTATTAGGGGTTTTTTAAAGTCAAATTTATTTTAAATTTGCGCTTTCAAACCATAAATACTTATTAAGATGAAAATTTCAGAATACCTTAGCAGTTTAAAACATTTGTTTATCCCTATAGCTTTATTATTAGCTTTTACCATTTATTTCTTTGTGATAAAGAAAGATAATACACCAAATCATCCTAAGTTATTACCGGGTGAGTGGATGTCGGCACAAAGGATGTATCCTTATTCCGAGATCAAGATGGAAGCCTATCAGGAAGCTGTGAAAAAAGCGCAAAAGATGGTGCAGCAGTCTAAAAGCAGAAGCTATGATTGGGAATTGGTAGGCCCTACCAATATTGGAGGCCGTATTACCGATATCGAAATGCCTTTAAATCAATCCGATGTGATATATGTTGGTGCGGCTTCGGGTGGTATCTTTAAAACACAGGATGCCGGTGCCTCATGGGAACAGATTTTTAATGATATTCCTACCATTTCTATTGGCGATTTGGCTATCGACCCTCAGAACCCTGATGTTATTTATGCCGGAACGGGCGAGGCTAACTCCAGTAGTTTCAGTTTTTTAGGTAGTGGTGTTTATAAATCGGAAGATGCCGGTGCCAGTTGGCATTTCTCAGGATTAGAGAACTCTGCTTACATTGGTCGTTTAATAGTGGATCATTCCAATTCTGAACGTTTGTATGCCGCTGCTTGTGGTAATTTATTTACGCCCAGTAACGACAGAGGTATTTACCGAAGTACCGATGGTGGCGACCATTGGGAGCAGGTGTTGTTTGTTACCGATACTACAGCTGCTATCGATTTGGTACAAGATCCTGTGAATCCGGATGTGTTATATGCCGCTTTCTGGGAACGTTCCAGAGGTTTGGAATACCGACATTCTCATGGTACAACAACCGGAATTTACAAAACCACAGATGGAGGTGATAGCTGGGAAGAGTTGACTACAGGCTTGCCTGATGCTACACAAGATAAAGGCCGTTTGGGATTAGCTATATCTGTTTCTAATCCTCAAGTGCTTTATGCTTATTATGATATGCCAAGCCAGAATATCTTTGTATATAAAACTACTAATTCAGGTGAGTCGTGGCAAAGGATTGATAATAACTATTTAGATGGTATGGGTTCTTCTTTTGCCTGGTATTTTGGACAAGTGAGAGTGCATCCCGAAGATGAAAACAAAGTATTTGTTTTAGGACAATACAGCTATCGTACGGATAATGCCGGTGGTAACTGGATCGATATCAATAACTCAAGTGTTCATGTAGATCATCATGCTATGTTTTTCGATTTAAATTCAGGAAAAACCTATTTGGGTAACGATGGTGGTTTGTATTATACGCTTAACGATGGAAATTCCTGGACCAAAATAAATAACCTCCCCATTACACAGTTTTATGCTTATGATGTGAGTGAGAGCAACCAGGATTTCCAGGTAGGTGGAACGCAAGACAATAACTCTATCAGGACTATTACAGGTTCTGCCGATGATTGGGAAGCTGTATTAGGCGGCGATGGGATGTATAACCGTATCAATCAGCAAAATAACGATATAGCTTATGCCGAATATCAATGGGGCGCTTTGCACGTAAGTACCAATGCTACCGATAGTTATCCTTATTACGATTATGTGGCTAACAGTATGAGTGGTGACAGGAATAACTGGTCGGCACCATTGGAATTAACTCCCGGACAAAACGAAATAGCCTATTTTGGCACACACAGAGTTTGGCGTAGTACCAATAACGGGAATTCCTGGACTGCTATTAGTGGTGATTTAACACAGGGCGGAGATAACTATTTCCACTCACTAACCTGTTTGGCCGTTTCATCTTTAAATTCCGATTATGTATTAGCCGGAGCAGGTGATGGAAAGATACATATTACCACAGATAATGGGATGAATTGGCAAGATATCACCGAGGGCTTACCTGTAAGATGGATCACAGATGTGGTTTTTGACCCTCAGGATGAAAATACCATTTATACCACACTTTCAGGCTTTCGTTGGGACGAAGCATTACCCCATGTTTATAAATCTGTGGATTTAGGTGAAAACTGGGTAGATATCTCAGGAAATCTACCTGAATTACCGGTGAATCAGTTGCTTATTGATCCCGAAGATTCTGATGAGATGATTGTGGGAACCGATGCCGGTATCTTTATGACGGTTGATGGTGGTGATAATTGGGAGAACATCAATGGGAATATGCCTATGGTACCTGTGGTAGCATTAAAGCTCATTCCAGCTACAAGAGATTTGTATGCGGCTACTTATGGTGTGTCAACTTTTAAAATAAATTTGAATGACTTGAATGTGGGTGTGTCCGAAACAGCTCAACATCAGGCTGATTTCGATATTAAATGGATGAAATCTACTGCCGGTAACTTTATCGTGCTTAACAATAATCAGGTTCAGGATTTTAGCATGAGTGTTTATAATGCCTCAGGACAACTCATCATGCAGAAGGATTATCATCAAATGCTTAAAGGCCATCATCAATTAGCTATTGATCAAAAGAATTTAGGAGCTCAGTCATTTGTGATTGTTGAATTGCAAGGTGAACAGGATAGCAAGACTTTAAAGATCATTCTGTAAACCCTTATTAACTGTCCATCAGGCTGGATAAATAACAATTTATAAGCAAAGGCTTATCCGAAAAAAATAAGGCCACTCTCTGTTAAGAGAGTGGCCTTCACGAATCTAATCAATGATAAACACTAAATTTATTCTTCTATAGTGAATGAGAATTTTACATGATGGACACCAACCATATTGGGCTTGAATTTTTTAATCTTCTTTCCATCGATTTGTTTTTTCACATTCTCAATAAATTCTTCGCAACAAGAATAATTGCTGGCTTCGATGCTCATAATACCTTCTTCCGATACAGTCATCTGAATCCAAATGGTGCCTCCAATTTTTTCTTCACTGGCAAATGTCGGGTATTTGATGGTGTGTGAAATAGCTTTCTTAAAATCGTTTTGTTCTGTTTTTGTCAGGCTTTTCTTTTTGGCGAAACTTAATTCAGGCTTTAGAAATAATCCTAACAGAAAGATGCTCGTAATTATTAAAACTTTTGTTTTCATGATAATTAGTTTTTGGGGGTTATTAACCTCAATACTGACAGAATTGTGCCACGAATTATAATAGTCGCTATATCAATAATTTAACAAAAAGCTGCTTTCTATTAGCGGATATATTTGTGTTGTTTTGATACATAAAGGTGATCGTTATCGGACGTTTTATTCTTTAAAAACTCTTGTAACTAATTGAAATACAGATGTTAATAATTGTTAATTATTGTAACCTATTTGTTTTTTATGCGTCTTAGGCATATGATAATTATTAGCTTGTGATTCTTTATAAATGGGGCTTTTAAAAGAGTTCAGTATGTTGATAAATCTGTTTTTTTAATTCCTTTGGTATTTTCACAAATTGTTTGCATCTCTTTCCGTATTAATTCCACTATAAAAACATTATCTTTGCAGACCAAAAAAATACAAAATGACATTAGAGAATAAGCTTATTTCGAAGGCCCAATTGGCTATTAAAGAATTATACGGACAGGAAGTTGAAGGAAAACAAATTCCACTGCAACAGACCCGAAAAGATTTAGAAGGTGATTATACCATTGTGGTATTTGGTTTTACCCGTATGTCGAAGAAATCTCCTGAACAAACGGCCGAAGAGATTGGGGAAAAGATGTTAAGCTTAGAGCCACATATCAAGAGCTTTAATGTGATTAAAGGCTTTTTGAATTTTGTGATTCACGATGATTATTATATCTCCTTATTAAGTGCTATTGTAGCAGATGAGAACTATGGTAGAGTAGCTGTTAATAAGGATGATACTGTTGTTTTGGAGTATTCTTCGCCTAACACAAACAAACCTTTGCATTTAGGACATATCCGTAATAATTTATTGGGTTGGTCGGTAGCTGAGCTTTTAAAAGCCAGCGGAAAGAATGTGAAGAAAGTGAACCTTATAAACGATAGGGGTATTCATATTTGTAAGTCGATGTTGGCCTGGCAAAAATGGGGAGAAGACAAAACCCCTGAGAAAGTAGCCTTAAAAGGTGATAAGTTTGTGGGCGATTATTATGTACTTTTCGATAAGAAATATAAGGAAGAAATTGCGCAACTGATGGCTGATGGCTTATCCGAAGAGGATGCCAAGAAACAAGCTCCGCTGATATTGGAAGCTCAAAAGATGCTCCATCAATGGGAAGCCGGTGAAGAAGAAACCTATGCGCTCTGGTCCAAGATGAACCAATGGGTATACGATGGCTTTGATGTGACTTATAATACTATGGGGGTTGATTTTGATAAAGTATATTATGAATCGGAAACCTATTTGTTGGGTAAGCGTTTGGTAGACGAAGGATTAGAGAAAGGCATCTTGTTTAAAAAAGAGAATGGCTCGGTTTGGTGCGATTTGGCAGATAAAGGGATGGATGAAAAATTACTCTTACGTGCGGATGGTACATCGGTGTATATGACTCAGGATTTGGGGACTGCACAGCTGCGTCAGAACGATTTTAATCCTACCGAGATGATTTACGTAGTGGGAAATGAGCAGAACTATCATTTTGATGTTTTAAAGATTGTATTGGATAAGCTGGGTAAGGACTGGGCTAAGAATATTCACCATTTATCTTATGGGATGGTGGAA
>Ga0256827_10002412_pt1 | contig 12058 bp, 9 predicted proteins | sample CV84metaG_FD_185977 | JGI IMG/M metagenome (GOLD analysis project Ga0256827, IMG submission 185977) | Hydrothermal vent microbial communities from East Pacific Rise, Pacific Ocean - CV84 | ecosystem: Environmental > Aquatic > Marine > Hydrothermal vents | place: Pacific Ocean: East Pacific Rise... | reverse complement strand
TTGCTATGGATCAGATACAAGCCCATACAGACAAGCTGGAGTGCTACACTTGCCATGCTACATGGGCGCCACAGTGTTATGGGTGTCATGTGAAAGTGGACTACTCTGGAGGCAAACAAAACCCAGACTACTTGGCAGCATCAAAGCACCATGTCAATGGTAAAACAGGAGAGGTAGATACCCTTAAAGATTTTTTAGTAGATGGTAAGGTGACGGAAACACGAAGTTATCTGAGATGGGAAGATCCAGCACTTTCTCAAAATGGAGAAGGGCGTATATCTCCTACGATACCAGGATGTCAGGTAACATTAACGGTCATAGGAAAAGATGGTAATGCTTTGCTACAAAACCATATCTGGAAGCTTAAGGGAGTTGAGAATAATGGTACAGTACCTACGGCAAAAGAAGGGGTGAACTCCACTGTCATGTCTCCGGTGCAACCACATACCGTGGGTAAAAAATCACGTACCTGTGAGAGTTGTCATACAAGCTTAAAAGCACAAGGCAAAGGCATCAATGGTGGGAAATATTTCGCAGACCAAAGAGAAACCACCATCGTGGACTTAATGCGTGCAGATAAAACACTTTTGGTCAAGCAAGTAGATGAACAAATTCCTGCTATACCGAACTTACAGTATGACTATTCTGTGATGATAGATGAAAATGGTACACAAGTGCAAACTGTAGGGAATCACTGGAGACTTTCACAAGCGTTAGACAAAAAGACGTTAGATAAACTCGACCGCTCTGGTGCTTGTCTCTCTTGCCATAAAGAGATGCCAAATGAAGACTTGGCTGTATCACTCATGGTGCACTCAGCAAAATATGCAGGTGTGAAAATAGACAATGAGATGCATAAAGCCATTGTGAGTAAAAGTATCTTACTTTCTGCATGGGTTCAGGTTTTAGGTGGACTTGTGCTTGGTGGTGGACTGGTGTATGGATATATGAGACGTAGACGACAGATGCGGTGTCAAAATGAGGAGTAAGAGTAAGGGTTTTTTGGTATACTTATTAATCCTACGAAGGATAGAGAAAATTAAGTATATTTCACATAGGATTTAACTAGTATGAAACAATTTATTGTAAAAGTTTTAAAAATGTTAGGGTTGCGTAAAAATAATATTATTGAGTATAAAATTGGGAATGTTAAGTATCATAATTCATTGGTAGATTCATTAGTACCAGAATTTGTAGAAATAGGAGATAATTTTATTTCGGCACCAGGATCTATTGTTTTAGCGCATGATGCTAGCTTATTTAGTAATTATGGGGAATATAGGGTAGAAAAAACGATTATAGGAGATAATGTTTTTTTAGGGGCGAATAGTGTAGTTTTAGCAGGTGTAACTATAGGTGATGGTGCAATTATAGGAGCTGGTGCAGTAGTAACAAAAGATGTAGAAGCAAATAGTGTAGTTGCAGGTAATCCAGCAAAAAGAATATCTACAGTAGATAGTTATATGTATAGATGTAGTAGTAGAGGAGTGCTTGTTAAGGCACCAGAAAGTTTCCAAAAATTATTTGAGAATAAACATTTAACTAGAGATGACATAATAAGTTTTAGAGAACATGCTTTAAAGAAACAAAAGTTAGTATGAAGTATCTATATAAATTAAAAAATAAAATTTTTTTAAGGGATGGACATTTTATATTAATAGCACAACTGATAGATAAAGTAGTGAATTTTATTATTATGTTGTTAGCAGCAAGATATATGAATATCAGTACATATGGAAATTTTTCTTATGTAAAGTCTATAGTTGTTACTTTGGCATCATTTGCAGGACTAGGGGGTAACCATGCCTTACTTCGCTTTGGGATGGACACAGGAATCATCAAGGAAAAATATACATTACTTTACTCAGCATTATTTTTTGGTGGTTTGTTTAGTTTAGTATTGATTTTTTGTGCATATTTTTTTATTGATGTGAGAGGAGAGATAAAAAAAATGTTTAATATATATATTTTTTTTATACTCTTTTATTATCTCTTCGATACATTACAAAATTTTTATAGAATTCAAAAAGACAATAAATCCTATGCACTACAGAATATTAAATATTCTCTATCTGTTCTCTTGTTTGGTAGTTTAGCTTTATTTTATTTTGGAGCATATGCTTTTATATTAGTTATAGCTATAATGCCTTTAGTTTACGTAATTTTGGGGAATATTACACGTATAAAACGGAATGTAGATATAAATTTTCATCATCTCTTTTGGAAATATGGTTTTTTTATAGCAATAGGAACATTTTTAAATCAATTTTTTTTACAAGCAGATATTCTTGTTCTTGGGTATTTAGAAATAGATACAAAATTAATTGCTCAATATAAAGTAGCTACACTTATTATCTATGTCTTTTTGTTTATTCCAAATGCTTTTTTAGTTAGGGACTTTGCGCATATTTCTGAAAATTCTACAAATAAAGAATTTTTGTTGGCGTATATTTTTGAATATTTACAATATGCAGGCGTAATTCTATTGATAGTAATACCAACTTTTTATTATCTATCAGGTTATTTGCTGACATCTTTATTTGGTTTAGAATATCTTCATGAAGATAACTTGCAAAATATATTAATATTTTCGGTATTAGGACTTGTTCTTCTCCGTATGCCTTTTGGTAATATTTTAAATGCTGTAGGCGAGGCCAAATTAAATGTGTACAATGCTGTGATTACTGTTGTATTGGCGATATATTTTTTGCTGATATTGACTAAGAATGAGGGGATTGTAGGTACTGCATATGCTATGGTTTGGGTCACATCAATCTCAGGAATTATTTCTTTAGGTATGTTTTTGTATTATATCTCCACACTCAAAAATACACATAAAATATAGATAAAATTATTGAGGCAAGAAAGGTAAAGATTGAAAATATTAATCGTAGGTAGTTTTGGTATGCACTTTTTATCGGAATTAGCACAACGCTTAGAAGTTGATACAAATGAAGTGTATATATTAGATTTTTCGACACTTCAATTAAAACACAATAAAGTAGAAAACAATAGCTATAGTAAAAAACTAAATAAGTATGCAAGAATTAAATTCTCTGACCGTATAATGAGACCCTTACTAATTAATAAAATTTTAAAAGAATATGATTTTGATAAGGTTAATTTTCAATTTTTATATTGGCATTATATTTTTTGTGTAAGGACATTTGTACAGGTAAAAGCAGAAATATTTATTACTATTTTCGGAAGTGATTTTTATCGTGCAGGTTCGATAAAAAAACGCTTTATTTATCCCTATATACTTAAACGAGTACATAGTATCATTTTTACAAATAATAAAACAAAACAAGATTTTAATCAATATTATAAAAATCTAAAAGACGTAAAAAAATATGTATGTCGTTTGGGTTTACCTGCCTTAAGTTATATAGATAAAAATAGAGAAGAGAAAACAAAGCTTAATAAACACTTTTCTCTACCTACGCAAAAAATAATTGTCAGCGTGGGCTACAACCTTACAAAGGAGCAGCAACATATAAAAGCGATAGATGCTATAGAATTACTTGAAAAAGAGGAGAAAGAGAAACTTCATATCGTATTCCCCTTGACATATGGAGGAAGTAAAGAATATTTGGAGAGTATAGAGAAATATTTAGCTAAGCATGCAACATTTTCTTATACAATATTGACTAAATATATGGATAATAATGAGATTTCTAAATTACGTATTGTTACAGATATAATGATAAATATTTTGGAGACAGATCAGTTTTCTGGTTCTATGCAGGAACATTTATATGCGAATAATGTTGTGATAGCGGGAACGTGGTTACCTTATGAGACGATGCGGGAAAAAGGTATTTTTATGAAAGGAGTAAAGAGTATAGATACCTTGCACACAATACTTTCAGAAGTGCTAGAAAATTTACAAGAGATGATAGAAAAGAGTAGATATAATACTAAATATATATCTGAACTCTCATCTTGGGACAATGTGATTTCATGTTGGAAAGATATATTTAAATGATGGAAAATATTTGATGAGAATAGCATATATTAATTTTTTTTATTCACAAGAAAATATGACAGGTGTTGAAAAAAAGCTTATTGATGAAGCAAAATATTATAGAGCCAATAATATTGATGTTTATTTACTAAATAATCAAAAAGATGGATATATAAATAATATAGCTTATAAAAAAATAACAAATTACTTTTCAATGAAACCATGGCTCTCTTACTTTTATGTAAGACTCTTCACCTTTAATATTATTGCTAATATTGTCCCTCTTCATGTGTATGATAAAATATATTTACGTTATCCACTTATGGATTTATCAGCCTTGTCTTTCAGCAAAAAATATGGAAACAAGCTTATTACGCAGCATCATACAAAAGAACTGGAAGAGATACAACAGTACAAGATAAATAAATTTTTTAAAGTGTTTCAATATATGTTAGAAAAATATTTGGCTCCTCGATTTTTTAAAAATGTGTATGCCTTAACTGCAATGTCAGATGATGTAATAGCTTATGAGCAGAAGCGACTTTATTTTTATAAAAAAGTGTATAGGTTCTCAAATGGTATTACTGCAGACAAGTTTAGGATGACTGTACCTCCAGTTTTTATAGATGAGTTTCATTTAACAATAGTAGCATCACATTATTCTCCTTGGCATGGATTAGATAGACTATTGGAGAGTATAAAACAATATAATAGCACAGAGTATAAAATCTATTTGCATATTATTGGGGAGTTTTCAAGTAAAGAGCAAACATTAATAAAAAAATGTGAATCAAATGACTCTGTTTGTATCAAGGTATACGGAAAGCTTTTTGGAAAGCTGCTAGATGACATCTTTAGTCAAACACATATGGCATGTGATTCTTTGGCAATGTACCGGTTAAATATGCATGAATCATCTACACTAAAGTCTAAAGAGTATATTGCAAGAGGTATCCCGTACTTGTATAGTGCATTTGATAAGGATATGCAAGATATACATCGTTATTTATATGATGTGGGGAATGATGATAGGTTACTAGATATTAAGGCAATAATCAGACACTATAAGAACTGTGACTTAAATGTAATGCAAGATGATATGACCTTATGTGTGAAAAATATTTTAAATTGGGAGACAAAAGTATCTAAGTTAGCTGACTTCCTCTCAGAAGGAAGGAAATAAACATGACTATAGCCTTTCTCTCTCATCTAGATTTAAACCTCTACTTATTCCGTTTACCTATTATGCAGGCGTTAATTAAAGAGGGGCACACGGTTTATGCTATATGTCCTAAAGGTGAAAAATTTGACCTTTTTGAAAGTTATGGTATTAAAGCAATCCATTACGATATAGAAAGAAGTAGTTTAAATCCAGTCAAAGAAATAAAAGTAATCGCTAATATTTATCAGGTACTCAAATCTTTAGAGTTAGATATTTTGCATACGTTTACAGCTAAGCCAAATATTTATGGCACTATAGCTGGAAAGCTAGTAAAAGTACCAGTAATCATTAACTTAGTCGAAGGATTAGGCTCTTTTTATATAGAAAATAATTTTAAAAGTATGATGATTCGGATGATGATTGAAAAGCTCTACAAAATCGTTTTTTCTTTATCAAATCAAGTTGTCTTTGTGAACTCTGATGACCCTAAGTATTTAAAAGAAAAAAAAGTTATAAAATCACAACAAATAACGATTATTAAAAGTGTAGGGATAGATACATCAGAGTTTGATCCGAAAAAGATATCTAAAAATGAGATATTAATACTTCAAGATACTTTACAATTACAAAATAAAATAGTGGTTTTAATGGTGGCTCGCGCTATATGGCATAAGGGTATTCGTGAGTTTTATGAAGCAGCAGAAAGATTTTCTTTTAAAAAAGATGTACAGTTTGTACTTGTGGGTGATATTGATGAGGGTAACCCTAGTTCTGCATCTAAGGCATTTTTAGAACGGGGGAATGTCTTGTGGCTAGGGCATCGTGATGATATATTACTTTTGACTGCTTTGTGTGATATATATGTATTACCAAGCTATAGAGAAGGTGTTCCTCGTACATTACTTGAAGCAGCATCTATGGCAAAACCTATTGTGACAACAGATACGGTAGGATGTAGAGAAGTGGTAAGGGATACAGAGAATGGATTTCTTGTACCAATCAAAGATACTGCAACTTTAGTTGAAAAGATAGAATACTTGACTAGACATGCCTATGAACGAAAGATTATGGGGGAACATGGTAGAATAATGGCTATTAAAGAATTTGATATAGCTATTGTAGTGAAACAATATTTACAACTTTATATAAAGCTTATGAAAAATAAGGATAGGAATGCAAAAACAAGTGTTTGATGAAAAAAAATTGGGTATAGTATTTTTATTTATACTTTTAGCATATCTTTTTAGTGTTGGGGTACGTATGTATTGGCCTATGTATTTTATGAATAATGTATCTATGTATTATAATAATGAATTGATGATAAATACCAATGATGGTTATTATTTTGCAACAGGTGCAAGAGATATAATGGAGGGAATTGTTAGTAGTGATACGCAGAGACTTAGTGCATCAATAGGGAAAGGGCTAGTCACATTAACAGCAGGGCTAACTATGTTGTTACCTTTTTCTTTGGAAACAGTCATACTCTATCTTCCTGCAATTATTTCTAGTCTTATCGTTATCCCCATAGTCTTAACGGGGAGACTTATGGGACATACTTTCTTAGGTTTTTTGGCGGCATTACTAGGTTCTATAACTTGGAGTTATTACAATAGAACAATGGTAGGTTATTATGATAGTGACATGTTTTCAGTATTTCTACAATTTTCTATTTTTTATGCTTTTTTACATGTAGCGTATAAAAAAAATATACAAGGTATATTTATTGCAGCCTTATTGATATTTGTTTATCCTTATTTTTATCCTCAGGGAATGACACTTGTTTACGCTATGTTCATTATGTTGGTTCTTTATTTGGTGGCAGAGTATAAAGGAGCTATACAAACCAAAGAGACGGAAGTGTTCAAAAAAGAAGCTATCTCACTTTATGGAAGTGTAATATTGTTAAGTATACCTCTTATGCTAACATTACCATTAAGTATCAGGCTATTATTATTTATAGTTGTAGCTGGATTACTCTTGAAAAAAAAATTACAAAAGAATCAATTACTCTATATGGCAATTTTATTTTTTATGGGATTCTTATTTTTTGGAAATGTCTTTTCCGTTATTCTTACTAAAGTTATGGTTTATGCAGACAGAGGTCTTGAATCAGAAGGTCTTCACTTTTATCAAGTGGTACAAACTGTTAGAGAAGCAGGTGCCATACCTATGTCTACTATTGCCAATAGAATCTCTGGTTCGAGTATAGGACTGCTGCTGTCATTATTTGGTTATGTTGTCTTGGTCATTAGGCATAAACCCTTTATTATTGCTTTACCATTAATTGGAGTAGGGCTATTTGCCTATATCGGTGGATTACGTTTTACTGTGTATGCTGTGCCTGTAGCGGCAATAAGTGCTGTATATCTTTTTTGGGTGATAGGTTCATACTTTAAAGAAAAAAAATTTCAATATGTATTTGTAATGCTTGCTACAGCAATGATGATTTACCCAAATATTACACATGTCCTAGGATATAAAGTACCTACAGTACTTAACAGCACGGAAGTACATGATTTGGAAGCACTGAAAAAACTTTCTACGTCTAAAGATTATACTTTGAGTTGGTGGGACTATGGTTATCCTATTTGGTATTATTCGAACACTAATACTCTTATTGATGGGGGAAAACATCAGAATGATAACTATATTATCTCTAAAATTATGCAAAGTACTTCTCCTCAACTTGTTGCAAACTTAAGTCGCTTGGCTGTGGAGACATATGTGGATAGTAATTATTCCATTGTGGCAAATACACTCTTTAAAAATAATCAAAAAGAGGAAGTTGACCCAAATTTGTTTTTAGAAGAGTTAGAAGATGAACACTATACACTTCCTCAAAAGACAAGAGATGTGTTTCTTTATTTACCATATAGGATGTTAAATATTTTTCCAACAGTTTCGATTTTTGGAAATATAGATTTGGAGACAGGGGAGCAAGTTAGAAAAATGGCATTCTACCCTACTCAGGCTAGAAATAATTCTAATGGTAGAATTCTATTAGCAAATGGTATTGCTTTTGATGCAAAAAAAGGGATATTGACTATCGGGAAAAGTACAAAAAGGGTGAAATATTTTGTTGTAACTCAAAATACGCAAAGTGGAAAAGTAAATCTTCAGTCACAGCTTTATCATGCCGATGGGGAGTATGCTGTAGTATATATGAAGAGTTATGGGCAATTTATTGTGATGGATACAAAAACATTTAATTCAACGTACGTGCAAATGTTTATGTTAGAAAAATACAATAAGAATCTTTTCGAATTGGTTGTTTCCTCTCCTTATAGTAAAATTTATAAGTTAAAAAAGTAGGGATATGTATTTAAAAGTAATAAAGCCAATGATTGATATTTTCTTGGCAATGATATTGCTTATGCTTCTTTCACCTTTTTTTATTTTGCTGACTATTTTAATTTTTTTTATGATGGGAAGACCATTGTTTTTTAGACAAGAAAGACCTGGGTATAAAGGAAAAATATTTACAATCTATAAATTTAGAACTATGGCAAATGTTTATGATACATCGGGAATGTTACTCCCAGATCAAGTAAGGTTAGGTAAAATAGGTAAGTTTATTCGTAGTGCATCTCTAGATGAATTACCACAGCTTTTTAATATAGTTAAACTTGATATGAGTTTTGTAGGTCCTCGGCCACTACTCATTGAATATTTACCATTATATACGAAAGAACAGAAAAAAAGGCATGAGGTAAAACCAGGTATTACAGGTTGGGCACAGGTCAATGGGCGTAATGCCATTTCTTGGGAAGAAAAATTTGCATATGATGTGTGGTATGTTGAAAATCAATCTTTTTGGCTTGATCTAAAGATTATGTGGATAACTGTTTTAGAAGTCTTAAAACGAAGTGATGTAAGTTCTAAAACATCGGTAAGCATGGAAAAATTTGAAGGTAGTAAATAAAATGGCAGATACAAATCGTTTTGACAATTGGGCATATCCTGAAATCATAGAGGGAAAGCCTACAAAATATAATTGGGTTGTTCAATACAAAGATGGATTGGAATTAGGGTATCAAACTGATATAGGTGCTTTTAGTTATATTAATGCCAAATATGGGGTTGTACTTGAAGAATATGTTCAAGTAGGTTCGCATTGTTCTATTTATTCGGTATCAACAATAGATGGGACTAAAGGTAAAGTACACTTAAAGAAAAATTGCAAAATAGGTAGCCATTCTACCATATTACCAGGTGTAACCATAGGTGAAAATACAATCATAGGTGCAAACAGTTTAGTGCTACAGGATATTCCTGAGAATGTTATTGCCTTTGGTGCACCAGCAAAAATAATAAGGCATATTGATGGGTAGTGATAGAATTTTCCTCTCTCCCCCACATATGAGTGGCAATGAACAACACTACATTGCAGAAGTTTTTGAAAGTAACTATATTGCACCGCTTGGTGCATTTGTGACTCGTTTTGAAGAAAGTATAAAACAGTATACTGGAGTAAAACATGCCTTAGCACTTTCAAGTGCTACAGCAGGGTTACATTTAGCATTAAGAGTACTTGGCGTGGGGGCGGGTGATTATGTCTTGGCATCAAGCTTTACGTTCATTGGTTCAGTGAATGCTATTCTTTACCAAAATGCAAAACCTATTTTTGTAGACAGTGATGGGAGTTGGAATCTCTCCCCCATATTACTCAAGCAAGCCATAAAAGAAGCACCTCAAAAGCCTAAAGCCCTCATTATTACGCATCTTTATGGGCAAGTATGTAAACTAGATGAGATAGTGGCTATCTGTAAAGAGGAAGGCATTTATCTTATAGAAGATGCTGCAGAGTCTTTGGGGGCTACTTATGAAGGTAAGCAGAGTGGTACCTTTGGAGATATGGCGGTTTACTCTTTTAATGGTAATAAGATACTAACTACTTCTGGTGGGGGTATGTTAGTAAGTAGCAGGGAAGGATGGATAGAAAAAGCAAAATTTCTCTCTACTCAGGCCAAAGAAGACTACCTATCTGACGAACCTATATTGCACTATGAACATAAAGAAGTAGGATATAACTATCGAATGTCCAATGTACTCGCAGCCATTGGTGTGGCACAAATGGAAGTACTTGATATGAGAGTGAACAGAAGAAGAGAAATTTTTAAACGCTATGAAAAGGAATTATCCTTTATAGAGGAGATTACTTTTATGCCCGAGATATCTGGAAGTAGAGGAAACCGTTGGTTGACAACACTTTGCTTTGAGAAAACGAATCCACAAGACATTATGGATGCCCTTGAACGTGAAAACATTGAAAGTCGTCCTCTGTGGAAACCGATGCATATGCAACCATTGTTTAAAGATGCTATAGTGATTGAAGATGGTACAAGCCAAAGACTATTTGAGACAGGTATTTGTTTACCGAGTGGTTCTAGTATGACAGATGAAGATATCTTGCGTGTATGTACTATTATAAAAAGAGTGGTATTGTGAAAAACCTATTTCGTCCAACTGCATTTAAAAGAATGTTCTTTTTTATCGTCTTAGATATTATTCTCTCCTTGGCTACTTTTTATCTGTCTTATGCCTTACGTTTTAACTTTCATATCCCAGAAATATTCTTTTCCGTATTTTGGAAGGCATTCATTTTAGTTGCTATTCTAAAAGTATTTTTTCTTTTTCTTTTTAAAAATTACTTTATAGTCTGGCGTTTTTTTGGTTTTATAGATGCTAAAAATATTATAAAAGCACATATTCTTACATATGCAAGTTTTAGTATTATTTATCTTATTTTTCATGAATATCTTATCCCCTTCCCTCGTTCTGTTATCGCTATTGATTTCTTTTTATCCCTTATTTTTATTGGGGCACTGCGAATCAGTAGAAGGATGGCAAGAGAGAGTGCTATGTTGAGAACAGAAAAGCCCACATTAATCATAGGGGTCAATAGTAAAACCAGTACAATCATCCAGAGTGCGCTGAAAGGTGAGGTGGCATACTATCCTGTAGCCATTATGTCACACAAAAATGATAGAGAGACCACCGATGCATATATTAACAATATTAAAGTGTATAATAATCAATTACTTGAAGATGTTGTAGCTAAGAAAAATATTGTCTCAGCCATTATTACAGAAGAGATACCTACAAGTGAGTTAAAAACTTTGGCAGATAGACTAAGCCTTTGTGGTATTAATGAGATTAAAAAAGTAAGAATTTTAGGAGATAAAGATGAGAAGTTAGAAGATTTATCTATTGAAGATCTTTTAGCAAGACATCCCAAAGACCTTGATTTAAATACCATCGAATCTTTTATTAAAGGTAAGAAAGTACTCATCACTGGTGCAGGAGGAAGTATTGGTTCTGAAATCTCTAAACAGTGTCAAAAATTTGGTGCTTCATTTCTTACTTTAGTTGACCATAGTGAATATAATCTTTATCAAATCGGTGAGTCTCTACCTAAGGCAAAATTGAAACTTTTAAATATTACCAATAAACGTTTACTTGAAGGAGTGTTTGAAGAAGCCAATCCCGACATCGTCATTCATGCAGCAGCCTATAAACATGTTCCTGTTTGTGAGGAGAACCAAGAAACAGCTGTCTACAACAATGTGTATGGTTCTAAAAATGTGATGGATGTAAGTATAAAGTACGGGGCAGAGAAAGTAGTTATTATCTCTACAGATAAAGCAGTTCGCCCTACGAATGTTATGGGAGCAACTAAACGAGTTACAGAACTTTATGCCGCAAATGTAGATGCTAAAAAAACAGATATAGTCGCTGTTCGTTTTGGGAATGTCCTTGGTTCTAGTGGTTCTGTTATCCCCAAGTTTAAACAGCAAATAGAAGAGGGAGGACCTCTAACCGTTACACATCCTGACATAACCCGTTACTTTATGCTCATACCTGAAGCATGTCAATTGGTACTTCAAACAGCAGCCATTGCAAAGGGTGGAGAACTTTTTATTTTA
>Ga0256827_10002410_pt1 | contig 12065 bp, 9 predicted proteins | sample CV84metaG_FD_185977 | JGI IMG/M metagenome (GOLD analysis project Ga0256827, IMG submission 185977) | Hydrothermal vent microbial communities from East Pacific Rise, Pacific Ocean - CV84 | ecosystem: Environmental > Aquatic > Marine > Hydrothermal vents | place: Pacific Ocean: East Pacific Rise... | reverse complement strand
GATTAACGATTGAAGATTAGTAGATTAACGATTGAAGATTAGTAGATTAACGATTGAAGATTAGTAGATTAACGATTGAAGATTAGTAGATTAACGATTGAAGATTAGTAGATTAACGATTGAAGATTAGTAGATTAACGATTGAAGATTAGTAGATTAACGATTAGAGATTTACTCATTCTGAAATTTAAAATCGTTATTCTGAAATCGTTAATATAAAATTTCTATATCTTTGTGAAATATCAACACACACATAATTTCAGCTATGAAAATAATAGAAATAGAAGGAATAAAGAAATACTACCAAGTTGGAACTCAAACGGTAAAAGCTTTAAGAGAAGTTAGCCTTGATATTTATAAGAATGAATATGTTGGCTTAATGGGAACTTCTGGCTCAGGAAAATCTACTCTTATGAATATTCTAGGGTGCTTAGACACTCCAACTGCGGGTTCGTATATCCTTAATAACAAAGCAGTAAACAAACTCTCTGATAACGAATTAGCAGAAATTAGGAATAAAGAAATTGGCTTTGTTTTTCAAACATTCAATCTTCTTCCAAGAGCTACTGCATTGGAAAATGTAATGCTTCCTCTTGTGTATGCAGGAATGCCAAAAGCTGATAGAATCAAACGAGCCACAGAAGTTCTAAAACAAGTTCACTTGGCTGATAGAATGGATCATAAGCCCAATGAGCTTTCTGGAGGTCAAAGGCAAAGAGTTGCTGTTGCAAGAGCTTTAGTAAATAATCCATCAATTATTCTCGCTGATGAACCTACTGGTAACTTAGACTCTAAAACTTCCATCGAGATAATGGGGCTTTTCGAAGAAATTCATCAATCCGGAAATACTGTAATTATTGTTACTCACGAAGAAGAAATTGCAGAACATACTCATAGAGTTATTCGATTGAAAGATGGATTGGTTGATTCTGAGAAGATTAATAAGAATCCTAAGAGTGCATTGAAACAATAATTAATATTCACAGTACATAACAAAAAATAGATACTATACAATGAATAACTCTAATAATCTATTAGATAGCTACGCTATAATAAAATACGCTGATTTATATGATTTTATATGATAAAATTTTTCCTTTGGAAAAATAAAAAAACATAATTAATCATATTGATTTGCGTCTAAGATTTGGAGCAAAGCAACTATATTTTTATTAACTTAAAGATTGTCATGTACTAAAATAAATAAATTATACTAAATATGAGCAACAAAGAATTCAAAGTATATACTAAGGGAGGTGACAAAGGATTAACCTCTTTAATAGGTGGCAAAAGAGTTCCAAAATATGATTTACAAGTTGAAGCTTATGGTACAATTGACGAGCTAAAGTCATATACAGCACTTGTTTACGATTTTGCTGATGACTTATTATCTAAAAAGAATTTGCTTATAATAATTGAGCAATTATTCATTATAGAAGGTTTAGCTGCTTGCGATAGTTCTGAAAATAAAAATAAACTACCTCAATTAGAAAATGCAAATGTTGATTTTCTTGAAAGTGAGATTGACAGAATGACCAAATCTTTAGCTCCTTTAAAAGCTTTTATTCTCCCAGGAGGTCACCCTATTGTATCACATTGCCATATTGCGAGAACAATTTGTCGTCGTGCAGAAAGAGCATATTTAAGATACGAAAGCAATATTGAACATAAAGAAGAATTAATAGTTAGATATCTTAATCGACTAAGCGATTATTTCTTCACATTGGCAAGATACAGCGCAAAAATGATGGACATTGATGAATTATTATGGCTTCCAAAAAGCAAATAATACGTATATAGCTGATAATCTTACAACTAAATAATTAAAGTTTTTCTTGTTTTGTATTAGTAAAAATTTATTTTTGCAGAATTAATATATTACCCTTAAAAATATAAAACTATGTATTGGACACTTGAACTAGCTTCTAAAATTGAAGATGCTCCTTGGCCGGCAACTAAAGACGAACTTATTGATTATGCATTAAGATCTGGAGCACCAATGGAAGTAATTGAAAATCTAAGAGAAGTTGAAGACGAAGGAGAACAATATGATAGTATTGAAGACCTTTGGCCTGATTATCCTACTAAAGAAGATTTCTTCTTTCACGAGGATGAATACTAAAATATAGATTTAATACTTTTTCTTTCTTCATAACAAAGAATCCGTATTTTATATAAAGTAATTTATTAGGGACATTCGTCCCTTTTATCATTTATATACATGACGTTTTGACACAAGCCAAACGCCTGTATTTCAACAATGTACACTTGTAATTAAAAAAAAAACTAAAGTATTCATTTTTGCCCTATTTTTGTTAGCAATATAGAAATACACAAAGTTTTTAGAAAACATCAATATGTTAAGTTTCATAAGTAAATTATTCGGTACAAAGTCAGATAAGGACGTTAAAAAATTACTTCCAATTGTTGACTTAGTACATGCTGCTGAGAAAAAATTAACATCATTATCAAATGATGAACTTAGAGCAAAAACACAAGAGTTTAAAGACATTATTTCCAAGAAAATATCTGCCGAAAACGATAAAATTAAATCCATAAAAGAACAGATTAAGTCTAATCCGACTATGGATATTATCGAAAAAGATAATCTTTGGAAAGAAATAGATAAAATAGAAGATAGTGCTACTTCTAAAATTGAAGATGTACTAAAAGAAATTCTACCCGATGCTTTTGCTGTTGTAAAAGAAACAGCAAAACGTTTTACAGAGAATACTAAAATAGAAGTTACTGCAACAGAGCACGACAAAGCTCTTGCTACTCAATTCGATAATATTGAAATAATTGGTGAAAAAGCCACTTATGGAAATTCTTGGATTGCTGGTGGTACTACTGTAACTTGGAATATGATTCACTATGATGTACAGCTAATTGGTGGAACAGTATTGCACGAAGGTAAAATTGCAGAGATGGCAACTGGTGAGGGTAAAACTCTTGTGGCAACTCTTCCTATTTACCTAAATGCTCTTCCAGGCAGAGGTGTACACGTTGTTACTGTTAACGATTACTTAGCAAAGCGTGACTCCGAATGGATGGGAATGCTTTTAGAGTTCCATGGTATGAGTGTTGATTGTATCGATAAGCACCAACCAAATACTGAAGCAAGACGTAAAGCTTATTTATCGGATGTAACATACGGAACTAATAATGAATTTGGATTCGATTATCTTAGAGATAATATGGCCACTGAAATGGCAGAATTAGTTCAAAGAAAGCACAACTATACTATAGTGGATGAGGTTGACTCAGTTCTTATTGATGATGCACGTACTCCATTAATTATTTCCGGTCCAACACCAAAAGGTGATCATCATGAATTTGATAATCTAAAACCTTACGTTCAAAAACTTTATAGTGTACAAAAGCAAATAGTAACCCACCTATTATCTGATGCTAAAAAATTAATAGCAACTGATGATAAAGATAAACAAAAAGAAGGATTTATCAAGCTATTTAGAGCTTATAGAGGACTTCCAAAAAATAAAGCTTTAATTAAATATCTTTCTGAGCCTGGTATTAAAACTGGTATGCAAAAGACTGAGAATTTCTATATGGCTGAGCAAAATAAGCATATGCACATTATTGATGATGAGCTCTATTTTGTAATTGAAGAAAAGAGTAATTCCATTGACTTAACTGATAAAGGTCTTGACCTAGTTACGGAAATGACGGGTGACCCAGATTTCTATATTCTCCCTGATATGTCTATTGTATTAAATGACATTGAAACTGCTGACATAAGTGATACTGAAAAAGCTGAGAAGAAAAGCAAATTGCTCCAAGAATATAGCATGAAAACTGAAAGGGTACATTCAATGAATCAGCTCTTTAAAGCTTATGCCCTTTTTGAATTGAATACAGAATATGTAATCATTGAAAACAAAATTAAGATTGTTGATGAACAGACTGGACGTATTATGGAAGGTCGTAGATATTCTGATGGATTACACCAAGCTATTGAAGCCAAAGAAAATGTAAAAGTTGAAGCTGCCACTCAAACTTATGCTACTATTACACTTCAGAATTATTTCCGAATGTATAATAAGCTTGCTGGTATGACAGGTACAGCGGAAACAGAAGCTGGTGAACTTTGGGATATTTACAAACTTGATGTTACTGTAATTCCTACAAATAGGCCAATTCAGCGTGATGATGCTGAGGATTTTGTTTACAAAACAGTTCGTGAAAAGTATAATGCAGTAATTAAAGAAACTGACAAACTTGTTAAAGCAGGTCGCCCAGTACTTATTGGAACAACATCAGTTGAGATATCTGAATTACTTAGCAGAATGCTTAGCCGACAAGGAGTTAAACATAATGTACTTAATGCAAAACTGCACCAAAAGGAAGCAGATATTGTTGCTGAAGCTGGTGAGTCAGGAGCAGTAACCATTGCAACCAACATGGCTGGTCGTGGTACTGACATTAAGCTTGGCAAAGGAGTAAAAGAAGCAGGTGGTTTAGCAATTGTTGGTACTGAACGTCACGAATCTCGTCGTGTCGACCGTCAGTTAAGAGGTCGTGCAGGTCGTCAAGGAGATCCAGGATCTTCTCAGTTCTTCGTTTCCTTGGAGGACAATCTTATGAGGCTTTTTGGCTCTGAGCGTATTGCTTCTATTATGGACAAACTTGGTCTAGAAGATGGTGAAGTAATTCAACATTCTATGATTTCAAAATCCATTGAAAGAGCTCAAAAGAAAGTTGAAGAGAATAACTTTGGTATTCGTAAAAGATTATTGGAATATGATGATGTTATGAATTCACAACGTGATGTAATATACAAGAAAAGACATCATGCTCTTAATGGAGAACGCCTTGCTCTTGATATTTCTAATATGATTTATGATTTATCAGAATCTATTGTTTTCGATAATCAAGATAATAGAGATTTTGAAAATTTCAAGATGGAATTAATCAGAAATCTTTCTATTGAATCACCATTTAGTGAAGAACAATTCTTCCAAGAAAAAGGAGAAATTATTGTTCAGAAGGTTTTTGAAGAAGCTTATAAGAATTATATACTTAAATCAGAAAGAATTAGCAAAGAAACTCTTCCTGTAATTAGTGATGTATATAAAAATCAGGGACAACAATATAAAAATATTGCTATTCCAATGACAGATGGTGTTAAGGGAATGGATATTATTGTGAACCTTGAAAGAGGTTACGAATCACAAGGTAGAGAAGTTGTTATTGCTATAGAGAAGATTGTTAGTCTAAAAGTAATTGATGATTCATGGAAAGAGCATTTGAGAGAAATGGATGATTTGAAACAATCCGTTCAGAATGCATCATATGAACAAAAAGACCCTCTATTAATATATAAGTTTGAATCATTTGAATTATTTAAACAAATGATTGATAAGGTTAATAGAGATATTGTTTCTTTCCTTACTAAATGCGACTTAACAGCAAATAAAGAGATTGAGATGCAATCAGATCTTAAACCTGCTAGTTTCGATTCAAGCAAGCTACAAACAGGAAGAACAGAGATTGGAAGCAGCTCTTCAAGTAATGATCCAAATAAATTTGGACATAAAACTCAAGAGCAGCAAGTAACTCAGCCCATTGTAAAAGAGAAAAAAGTGGGAAGAAACGACCCTTGCCCTTGTGGTAGTGGTAAAAAGTATAAGCATTGTCATGGAAAGTAAAACTTAGTAGATGCTAAAACATAAAAGCTCCATAAATCATAGATTTATGGAGCTTTTATATTGTTATACGAATAATATTTCTTTCGAATTTAAGGTTATCAATTAGCCAATTGGGTAATTTTAACATGATCGAAATAATCTCCAGCCTCTAAACCAATAAGTAGAACACGTTCTCTACCCGTTTTATTCTCATCTAACTTAACAAACAAACTATTTTTATTGCGACGTTCAATAACATAATTATCTCCAATAATAGAATATGAGTTAGCCTCAAGATTAATAGTACTATCAATAGCATTTAAACTATCATTGAAGGTTATTTCACATATCCACCACCAATCTCCTTTTGTAGATATTAATATAGAATCAGCCATTACCCCAAACTCTGCCTCTTTAATTGATAATTCAATATTATCATCCCACATTCCATCTTGTTTTCCATTCTTATCACACGAGGTAAATAGGAATAATCCAAAAATAAACAATAATACAATATTTTTCATAATAATTTGTTTTGGTTTAATTAATTCAATAATGCTAATAATTAGACTAGAATTTATACCCCATAGTTAAAGCTATACGAACATTATTATACTCAACAGATGCTGGATTAATTAGTTCTTGATTGTATAAATAATAGTCCTCATTTTTAAGAGTATAGGAAACTCCTAAATCTACAAACACTATTCTATCTCTATATCCTAGTCCTGCAGATACTACCCAAAAACTTCCATCATTTAAGTCATTTGCAAAAGGACTTCCATAATGTGCCAATCCTGCTCTAAATGAAAGAGGACGCAATCTAATTTCTGCTCCTGTTCTAATATTCATAGTAGCTTGATATTTATCTCTTACTTCTGCATTTTCATCGTAGAAACCATAATCATGAGAATTAAGCCTTCCATCAGAATAGTTAATGTATTCCATGTCTCCACTTAACATAATAAATCGAGCTAATGTAAATGTAGCACTACCAATAAGTTTCATTGGAGTAGTCATTTCGTAGCTATAATGTCCCTGAGGCGAAGCAGTTTTTGTTTTATTTCCATCCTCCCACAAACGTGTTATTTGTGATGAATAATCATCATTCAAGTTCAACCATGTTGGTGAATGAAATGCAATTCCAAATCTTAAAAAACCCGTCGGTCTAAATATCATTCCTAATTTAAAATTTATACCACTACCATGAGTTTCTAATTTTTTATCAAGAATAAACTTTTCAAAATCAGGAATTGTATCTGCAAAATCAGTTTCTGTATACTCATACTCTTCAAAATATCTAACAAAAGGAAAACCTACTGAACCTCCTAAATAAAGTATATCACTTATAGAAGAACCTACTGTTATATTCATTTCATTCATTGAACCCCAAGTTGTATTTTTCAATTCCTGATAAGCACCTCCGTTTGTCAACGGGCTTGTATATCTCCAGGTTCCATTATTTAATTTTGTTGTGTCTAATAAATAATTATCCCACGCCAAATAAGTTGAAAATGGATCCAAATCACTTGGGCTTTTTCCATAAGCTTGTATTTGATAATCAGTCATCAACGAATTCTCATTATTTTCATTGGTAATATGGTAGTAGTGATTAAAGTTATTTGTTCTATTAACTCCTATTCCAAATTGTACATATTTCAATCCTTTTTTTGCTTTCAAATCATGAACACTTACTAATCCATAGCTATTAAGATTAAAATTATCCTTATTATCAGTATTATTAAAACCATTTAATGAGGTATTTAACCTAGAAAAATAAAATGTTGGTGTAATATTAAGCTCTGACTTCTTATACAAACCTATCCCTGCCGGATTAACATTTAATGAAGAAAAATCTGCCCCCAATGAGCCAACTGCGCCACCAAAACCGATTGATCTTGCAGTTCCTCCAACCATTGTTTGAGAATACCTTAACACATCAACATCATTTTGTGCATTGATACTTAACGTAATAAACATTAAAATGTATATGTATATAGTTTTTTTCATGATAATATTATTTTAATATTCTTATCCTAAATCTTATTGATATTACTATCTTCTTCCCGGCCTTGATGAACTACTAGAAGACGAACGACTTGGAGACGATGACCTACTAGGACTAGATGAAGAAGATGAGCGACTTGGTGAACTATAACTGCTACTAGATGACTTAGAAGGAGTATATGAAGATGATTTTCTACTATTAGCACTTCTAGAAGGAGTATAACTTCTTGTATTACTTGAAGAAGGTGAATATGTTCTTCTAGAACTTGAAGTACGTGATGGAGAATAAGTATTTCTTGAGCTAGATCGTGAAGGTGTATATCCTCTTGTATTAGAACTATTATTATAACTTCTACTTACATTAGCTGAACTTCTTGAGCTAGATGTAGTTTGCGATGAAGTTTTATGTCTAGTATTATAATACTTAGGCTTAGAATATGTTTTTCTATAAGTAGGATTAGATCTAGACTTAGAAGAATAATTCTGCGTCCTTACCGAACGGGGATTCATTTTCTTAGAAGCACTACTTGCTCTTGTTTGACTTGATCCAGCAGTTGTAGAAGTTGGCCTTCTTTTAATACTTGAAGAACTAGAGCTTTCTTTTGTAAAATTTACCTTATATGATGCATTTGCTCTAGTTGTTGAATTTACTTTAATCCCACTATTACTATATGCACTTCTTGTACTTCCATTATTCTTTTTTACAGCTGTTGTCGTTGTTTTTGTACTACTTCCTGTAGGAACTCCTTGACTAGCAACTCTTGTCCTATGACCGGGAGTCATATCAGAGCTTGAGCTAACAGACCTATTTCCTGTTGAACCATTTGTACTTCCACCACCACGATGTCCATAATATGAATTACCTCCATTATAGTAATCATCGTCACCCCAATATCCACCACCATCATAATATCCGCCACCATCATAATAACCATTCCAATATCCTGCATTATAACCAGCCCAATAACTTCCACCACCATAATAAGGATATCCGTAATAAGGATATCCGTATCCATAAGAAGGATAACCAAATCCAAAATTCATTCCCCATCCATAGCCAAATGAATATGATAATCCATAACTCATACCTCCATAAAATGGACTATACATATTATTTACATACATATTTCCTCCATAAGGACTTTCATCATAATAGGAATTATCGTAATAAGATCTACCACTATTCTCACCTGAATGAAACCTCTTTATACGCTTAGTGTACTCATAGTCATAATAATCGCTAGTAGAACTATCATCATCCATTATATAATAATCTCCATTTTCATCAGAATAAACTTGTGGTGTATCTGTTGCTACTACCTCTTTTGCGACAGGTTTTTGTGAGTTTGTAACATCATTATATGACTGAGATGCTGCTTTTGTTTTTGCTAATCTCTGTTCTAATTTTTGTTCTTTCTTTTTTAAATTTTTCTCTCTATAAGGATTATAAAAAGCATCGTCTTCATAAGCTGCTGCATCATATGATGCACTGCATGAAGACAAAATAATTGAAAAAACAACAAAGCTTAATATACTCATCAAAATTCTCATAAGGCTTACCTCCTATTTATTTTAAAATAGCTATAAAAAGCTATTTAATATTATTTACTTTTGCAATATTATTGAATTACGAAAAATATACAAATACTATACCAAAGAAACACATGGCTAAAAATTTTGTAACAAGAAAAGAGGATTATTCAAAATGGTATAATGACCTCGTATTAAAAGCTGACTTAGCTGAGAATTCAGCTGTAAGAGGCAGCATGGTTATTAAACCTTATGGTTACGCTATATGGGAGATGATGCAGGCTGCATTGGACAAAATGTTTAAAGACACTGGTCACGTAAATGCCTATTTCCCTTTGTTTATTCCAAAATCATTCTTTAGTAGAGAAGCTAAGCATGTTGAGGGCTTTGCAAAAGAATGTGCTGTTGTAACTCATTATAGATTAAAGAATGATGGCAAAGGTGGCGTTATGGTTGACCCAACAGCAAAACTAGAAGAGGAATTAATTGTTCGCCCTACTAGCGAAACTATTATTTGGGATACTTACCGTAAATGGGTTCAATCGTGGAGAGATTTACCAATTCTTGTAAACCAATGGGCAAATGTTGTTAGATGGGAAATGAGAACTCGATTATTTTTACGTACAGCAGAGTTTTTATGGCAAGAAGGTCATACTGCTCACGCTACTAAGCTAGAAGCTGAAGTTGAGGCTAAAAAAATGCTTAAAGTATATACAAAATTCGCTGAGGAGTTTATGGCAATGCCTGTTCTTCAGGGGGTTAAAACTGAAAACGAAAGATTTGGTGGTGCTCTTGAAACTTTCTGTATAGAGGCTCTTATGCAAGACGGAAAAGCTCTACAGGCTGGCACGTCCCACTTCTTAGGTCAGAATTTCGCTAAAGCATTTGATGTTAAATTTTTAAGCAAAGAGAATAAATTAGAACATGTTTGGGCCACTTCTTGGGGTGTTTCTACTAGACTAATTGGTGGTTTAATTATGACTCATTCTGATGATAATGGGCTCGTCCTACCTCCAAAGCTTGCCCCTTTTCAAGTTGTAATAGTTCCTATTTATCGTAAAGATGAAGAAAGAATAGCTGTCCTTGAAAAAGGTGAAGAAATAAAAGCTGATCTTGAAAGAGTTGGTATTCGTGTAAAACATGATGATAGAGATACTCAAAAGCCAGGTTATAAATTTGCAGAATGGGAATTTAAAGGAGTACCTCTAAGAATTGCTATTGGCCCTCGTGACTTAAAAAATAATACTGTTGAATTAGCAAGAAGAGATACTTTAAGTAAGTCGTTTACAGAAATGGAAGGACTTAGAGATAAAGTGCTAGACTTACTTGATGAAATTCAAAATAACTTATTCACTAAAGCTTTAAATTATAGGACAGAACATACTACTGAGGTTAATTCTTGGGATGAATTTAAAGAAGTCTTAGAAAATAAAGGGGGCTTTATTATGGCACATTGGGATGGCACTAATGAAACTGAAGATAAAATTAAAGAAGAAACCAAAGCTACCATCAGAAGTATTCCTTTGGACTATGAAGACTCTGAGGAAGGCGTTTGTGTTTATTCTGGAAAACCTTCAAAAGGTAGAGTTGTTTTTGCAAAAGCATATTAGAGTTATTAAGTTGGGAGTTGGGAGTTAGGAGTTAGGAGTTGGAAGTTGGGAGTTAGGAGTTAGGTCTAACTTAAATTAATCGAATAACTTTAATAATTTAATATTTTAACAATTTAGCATTTTATCTCATGGATCCAAGATTAAAAGCATTTGAGCGATTATTAAATATAATGGATGACCTTCGCAAAGGCTGTCCATGGGATATGAAACAAACAATAGAAAGTCTTAGGTATTTAACTATTGAAGAGACTTATGAGCTTTCTGATGCTATTCTTAAAAATGATCTTGATGGAATTCGTGAGGAACTTGGTGATTTAATGTTGCATCTAGTTTTCTATGCTAAAATTGGTAAAGAGAAAAATGCATTTGATATTACTGATGTTCTAGAAGGAATAAGTGAAAAACTTATTCGTAGACACCCACACATTTATGGTGAATTAGAAGTTGTAGATGAAGAAGAGGTAAAACGGAATTGGGAGAAGATAAAACTTGGTGAAGGCAAAAAAACTGTTTTAGGTGGGGTTCCAGAATCTATGGCACCACTTATCAAGGCAATTAGAATTCAAGAAAAAGTTAAGGGTGCTGGATTTGATTGGGAAAAACCAGAGCAAGTTTGGGAGAAAGTAATTGAAGAAATGAATGAACTTCAAGATGAAGTTAAGCAAAAAGCTTCCCAAAAAAAAATAGAGGGTGAATTTGGCGACTTACTTTTCTCATTGGTTAATTATGCAAGATTTATTAATGTAAATCCAGATGAAGCTATTGAGAAAACCAATCGGAAATTTATCAAACGTTTTAACTATCTTGAAAAAGAAGCTACTAAAATAGGTAAATCATTAGATGAGATGAGCCTTTCTGAAATGGATGTTTATTGGGAGGAAGCCAAAAAACTAGAAAATTAATAAGCTTAAAATACATTATTATTAATTTATGAAAAGACTATTATTAATTCTACTTATTACTATTAACATTAATACTTCATGGTCACAAACCATACCTTCTGATAGTAATAATTGTAAAGTTGATAAAGTATATATAAAGAGTCTAGCAACAGATTTTACACCATTAATTATTAGCCCTATACATTGGAGTAAAGGAGAATGGATTGGTGCTGGGGCTGTATTTAGTAGCGCAGCTATACTATACACCCAAGACAAAGCCATTGCCGACTTTTGGCTTAGAAATCAAACTGATGCTTTGGACAAGGCCAATAAGTATTTCTTCGATCCTTTTGGAAAGATGTATTATACTATCCCATTAATGGGAGCAT
>Ga0256827_10002409_pt1 | contig 12068 bp, 12 predicted proteins | sample CV84metaG_FD_185977 | JGI IMG/M metagenome (GOLD analysis project Ga0256827, IMG submission 185977) | Hydrothermal vent microbial communities from East Pacific Rise, Pacific Ocean - CV84 | ecosystem: Environmental > Aquatic > Marine > Hydrothermal vents | place: Pacific Ocean: East Pacific Rise... | reverse complement strand
TTTCCAAGTGCTGAGGGATTCTCATTTTTCATAAACTCTAAAATGACAACTAAACCACCCTGCTTTAAAACACGGTTAAACTCTTTGAGTGCCTCTTCACGTTCAACCACGTTACGAATACCGTAAGTGATACTTAAAATATCAGCACTTGAGTCTTCGAGTGGAATCTCTGTAGCTGGAGCTATGTGGTAGTGAAATGTTGGGTACTTAATGCGCGCTACATCAACCATACCTACTGATGGATCAACTCCAACAATTTCTCTTACACCCACGTTAGACTTCTCAGCTCTTTTATCCCAAAAATCCATCATATCACCAGTGCCACAGGCAACATCTACGATTTTGTCTATGAACTCTTTGCCGTAAAACTCGTATGATAGGTCACAAGCCTTACGTCTCCACGATTTATCAACACCCATACTCATTACACGGTTTGCAGTGTCGTAAGTTGGTGCGATGTCATCAAACATCGATACTATTTTTTCTTGTTTTTGTTTCTCTTGGTTACTCATTAAACTTCCCTTTTCATCCACATAATTATATCTTTCTCTTCTTTTGCTATATTTAAAATCTCAAACTTTTCATGTGTATTTCCAAATCCTTCTTTACCACCAAAAGTTGGGGCTACGTAGGAGAGATAATAATCCACATACTCTCGTGAGAGCTCAAACATTTTTGAACTCCCCTCTATCATAATATTTTTATACTCTTTTAGTTTTGAGAAGTCATCTGCAACAAAAACTTCTCTCTCTCGGATATTAAAAAGAGGAATGGTTTTATCAAAATCTTTTTTTTGTGAAATTATTAAAATATCTGGAGCTTTTCCATCGACAAGTCTTGCATCTAAGGTTGGTCTGTCTACTCTAACGGTATTGCCACCAATAACTAATAAATCACAAACATCTCTCATAGCATGCACATTTTTTCTTGACTCTGCGGAACTTACATTCCCATCATCGGTAGTGCCATTAAGTCGCTGTGCCCACTTAAAAAATACAAAATTCTCTTTTTGCCACATATTAAAAGGAGCCACTAAAGCATCACACTCTTTTTCTAAAAGCTCCGAGTAGACAAGGCAATCATTCATATTTAAAATCATACTGCCTGCTTTGGCCTGTGGGTTAGTGTCATTTGAGCCTACATAAACCTCTTTAATGCCTAAATCTGCAATAAGTCTAGCACATGAGGGTGTTTTTCCAAAGTGAGAACATGGTTCTAACGTGGTGTAGAGAGTTGTGTTGGCAAATATGTTGTTATGGTTACTCTGAAGGTGTGTATGAATGTCACTTGAATCTTCTAAGGCTAAGATGTATGAGTCATTTGTAAGTTTGTAGTAAGCGGCTTTGAGGGCATTGACTTCAGCATGAGGTCCACCCGCTTTGTGGTGTGCTTCTACAGCTAAGATTTCGCCATTTTCTCCAACTACAGCACATCCTACAGCAGGGTTTGGGTAGGTCAAACCTTGGTATTTCCAAGCCTCACTCAAGGCGAGACTCATAAAAAAGTTATTATCAATTTGCATGGTTGTTTACCACTCGAAGTATGTTTTAGCTCTATTAATATCGTTAAATTCTACTGTAACTACTTCATCTTCAACTTGGATAGAGATAGTGTTTCCTTCTATACTCAGAAGAACACCCTTTACTTTCTCTTTAAGACCGTAAGCCACGTTGACTTTCTCGCCAATAGATTTTTTAAAGTGACTTATAGTAGTAAGTTTGCGCTCAATTCCAGCCGTTCCAACTTCAAGTCTGTAATCACCTGAGACAGGAGGAGTTACATCTAAAAGTGGAGAGATCATATGTGTAAGTTCAACACATTTGTCTAAAGAGACTCCTGAACGTTTACCATCTTTAACTTCTGTAGAGATTACACTTACACGGTAGATTGTTTCATCATTTTCACTTACAATTACTGTATCGTAAAGTTCTAAATCAACAGACTTTACAAGTGAATTAATATCGCTCTCAAGACTCATCTGGAGTATCCTTTGCTATTTTTTTAAATAAATCATCTAGTTTTTGTGTTTTTGCCAACTGCTCATCAAACTCAAATGTAAACTTTGGACATCTATACCAACCTTGATCTTTGAGGCAGTATGTTTCAACAATAGGACGAGCTTTTCTAAGCAGTTTTAGAGCATCACGTTTTTCTTGGTCTGTTAAGTCATGAGGGTTTATGTAAACTTTTGCATCACTTTTACCACGAGAACATACAACTTCTAAAATATCTAGTTCGTGAAGTCTTTTGTCATTCATAGCACCGAGTGCTTGGGGGACTAACTCTAAGAGAACTGACTCAGTTCTCTTGAGTTTTATTTGTGCTTCTGTCATGAGTCTATAACTCTACTTTCTGCTCAACTTTTTTGAATGTTTCAAGAACATCGCCTGGTACAACATCATCATAACCACTGATAACAACACCACACTCATAACCGTTTCCAATTTCATCAACATCATCTTTAAAGCGTTTAAGTGAAGTAAGCTCACCTTCGTAATGAACAACACCATCACGAATAACACGAACCATACCACCACGAATAAGGCGACCATCAACAACAACACAACCAGCAACAACACCTTTAGGAATTTTAAATACTTCTCTAACTTCTGCTTGACCAGTATTCTCTTCAGTATATTTTGGAGCCATCATACCAGTAAGCATACCAGTAATATCATCAATAAGTTGGTAGATAATTGAGTATGTCTTAATCTCAACACCTTTCTGTTTTGCTGCTGCTTTAACTGCACCAGTAGGACGAACATTAAATCCAAGAAGAACACAGTTTTCAGAGTTATTCACAAGTTCAACATCATTTTCTGTAATTCCACCAACACCAGAAGAGATAATGTTAACTTTAACTTCATCGTTTCTCAAGGCTGTAATAGAACTTCTAATTGCTTCAAGAGTACCATGAACATCTGTTTTAAGTACAACTTTAAGAGATTTAAGTTTACCCTCTGCAATCATCGCTGTCATATCTTCTAATGAAGATTTAGTAGAGATTGAAAGTTCTTTATGTCTGTCATATTCGTGACGTTTAAGAGCAAACTCTTTTGCCGCTTTATCAGACTCCATAACCATCATAACTTCACCAGATGCTGGAACTTCGTTAAGCCCTGCAATAACTGCTGTGTGAGATGGTAAAAGAGTTTTAATCTGTTTCTTGTGTTCATCCATCATCGCTTTAACACGACCAGATGCTGCACCACAAACTACATAATCTCCAACTTTAAGTGTACCATTTTGAACAATTACAGTAGCAACTGGACCACGGCCTTTTTCTAATGAAGACTCAATAACAGCCGCTTTTGCAAGTGCATTTTCATTTGCTTTAAGCTCTAAAATTTCAGCTGTTGTTAAAATCTCTTCGAGTAAATCATCAATACCCATATTTGATTTTGCAGAAACTGGTACAAATGGAATATCTCCACCCCAATCAGTAGGGTTAATACCGTGCTCTGCCATCTGACCTTTAACCATATCTGGTTGTGCAGTCTCTTTATCCATTTTGTTTAGTGCAACGATAATAGGAGCACCTGATTCTTTTGCAAGTTTAATAACTTCAAGAGTCTGAGGTTTTACACCATCATCAGCAGCTACAACAATTACAATAATATCTGTAATCTCTGTACCTTTTTGACGCATATGGCTAAATGCCGCGTGACCTGGAGTATCGATGAAGGTAATTGCTTTACCTTTTTGCTCTATTGTGTAAGCACCGATGTGCTGAGTAATTCCGCCAGCCTCGCCTTCTGTTACTTTCGCTTCACGAATAGCATCAAGAAGTGAAGTTTTACCGTGGTCAACGTGACCCATAATTGTAATAACTGGAGGACGTTCAGTTGCATCTGGATCCTCTTCTATATCTTCTTCTTCATGAGTAAACTCATCTTTAGGATCAATAATAGTTACTTCAACATCAAACTCTTCAGAAAGAATTTCAATCTCATCATTTCCAAGGAAGTCATTTTTAGTCATCATCATACCAAGGTCAAAAAGAACTTTGATAATATCAGATATTGGACGTCTTAGAGCTTCTGCAAACTCATAAACACGAATATCTTCAGGAATCTCAACATGAGTTACAATCTCTTCTTCGTGAGTCGCTTTTGCATACTTTTTACGTTTATCTTTACGTACTTTTCTACCACGAGGTGCTTGCTTTTTGTTTGCATTACGGCCAGCTGGTTTTGGAGCACGAGGTTTTCTAGGCTCTTCTACTGGTAGAGGAGCACGTTCAGTTGAGTTAAGGTCAAGGAGTGTAACTTGTCCATCCATATCCATAGATACATCAGCCATAGCTCCACCAAAGATATCCATTCTTCTACCCTGCTCTTGTTTTGAAGCAGTCTTAGAACTCTGTCTTGATCTTTTCTTTTGTGCTAACTCTTCTAAAACTTCTGCACTCATTTTTCCATATGAAGATACTGAAGCTTGTTTAGTTGGAAGATTATAATTCTCCTCAACTTTTGGTCTTTTCTTCTTAACAATCTTAAGCCCAGATTTCTTAATTCCAGAAAGAACTTTAGGCTGTACAACTCTTAAACTATCTGCAGCACTTTTTCGCTTAGGAGGTTCAGGTGCCTTTTCAACTGGAGCTTCAACTTCTTTAGGCTCAGTTTTAGCTGCTTCTGACTCTTTCTCTTTTGCAACAGCAGGAGCTTCAACAACTTCTTCTGAAACAGTTTGAGGAGTCTCTACCGCAGGAGTTTCTTCATTAGGAGTATCACTTTTTACTTTAGCTGGTGCTTTCTTAACTACTGGTGCAGCCTTTTCAGGTGCATCACCATTCATTATATAATTGGCAATCTCTTCTGCTTGTTCCATAGTAACTTTACTCTGAGCGGCTTTCACTTCTATACCCATATTTTTCGCTTTTTCTAAAACATCTTTAGAAGCAATCCCAAGCTCTTTTGCAATTTCGCTAACGCTAACTTTATCTGTCATCAGTGATGATCTCCTTCAATCTAATTGTAAATTTATCTTTCTGTCCACTTCTACACATACGCATAAGTGATTTGAGAACTCGATTCTCATCATCTAGACAACTTTTACAAATATAAAAACTTCTTCCACTACCACTAAATTGCTCTAATGAACCCTCTAAACATTGAAGTCTAAGTAATTCACCTTGAGAGTATCTAACTCTACAAGTTATACACATTCTAGTTGGTTGGTTAAATTTTTTCGCCATTATATCTAAAAGTTGCTTGATTTAATAGGGCTTATCGCTCTATTATCAATCCATTGTTGTCAAAATCCAAAGTTTTTACCGTAAAGTCTGGAAATTTCTGCTTTAATTTGTTACTTAACACTGCTGCATCATCATCATAAACCATAGAAAAAAATGTAGAACCACTCCCAGAGAGTGTACTCATAAGTGCACCGCTTTCATAAGCAACTTTTTGTACAGAAAAAAGTTCTGGTAAAACTTTCATTCTTGCTTTTTGATGAAATCTATCTTGGGTTGCTAATTTTAACATCTCCCAATCTTCATTAAAAAATGCTGCAACTGTGAGAGCTGTATGCGAAAGATTATAAATCGCATTCTCTTTTGAGTATGATTTTGGAAGAACTGTCCGTGACCTTGATGTGTTCATCTGCTTATTTGGTATAACAACAACAGCCTTTAGATAATCAGGAAGATGTTTTCTTTGAGAAAAAACCTTGTTTTTTTCAATTGTTGCAGCATTAAAACCACCCATAACTGCTGGTGTTATATTATCAGGATGAGACTCATAGACGAGTGCATGATTTAAAATACGACGCTTTGAAACTCTTATACCTGCTGCCTCATGAGCAGCTGCTATTGCACTCACTATCACAGCTGAGGAACTGCCTAATCCACGAGACATTGGAATAGAGTTATAAAAAGTAAATTTAAAATTCTGTTTTTTCTGTGTTAAACGTGAGTAATGGTCATTAAAGATACTTACAAAAAGGTTATTACCTTTTAAACGTGGGTTGTTTTCACCCTCGCCCTTAATGCTTACACTAAAAAATTTTGATTGATGAAACTCTACTTTATTACGGAGGTCTACTGCTAAACCTAAAGAATCAAACCCTGGTCCAAGGTTTGCGGAAGTGGCTGGTACGCTTAGTGTCAATTGTTTTCCTATCCAACAGCTCCAATACTATATAGTGGTGTGCTTGTTGTGCTAAACTCGTTATAATCAAGTACATCTGGTAGGCTAAATGTAGCTTCTGGTACTATTTCTAACTTCTGAGTTTTTATTTCTGATGCAATTTTAACAAAACATAACTTTCCAATCGCTTTGATAGGTTGATTTTCATTAAATTTAAAAGCATCTGTTGCATAAAGTGGTATTTTCTTTAAAATGCTTAAAGATTTTAAGAATATATAAGCGACCTTAATCGCCATAAAACTTCCTGGACCATTTGCATAGTATAGGGCTTTAACATTATACTCATGGAGAAGTTTTTCAAAAATCAGAGGAAGTACTTCTGAGCTTTTTTCACTACTTACAATTGTATCTATAAGTTTTGACTCTTCATAAATCCCTATTTTAATGGGAGAGCTTAAAGCAATAAGAAGTATATCTACTCTTTTAGGCATATGCTTTTTCTAACTCTGCTGTTTTTTCCCCTACAAGTTCTACTATCTCATAGTTTTCAGGACTTTTAAGAAGCTCTATTGTTAACTTATGGTTTAAGTCATGACTCCCTGCAAGAGCTTCATAGTTTCCTACAAAATTAAGTCCAATAAGAGACATGTCACCAATAGCATCTAAAATTTTATGTCTTACAAACTCATCAGTAAAACGGAGTCCTTCAGGATTTAAAATCTTTTTATCATCTAAAACAATGGCATTTTCAAGAGAACCACCAAGTGCTAGGCCTTTTGAACGTAGGTACTGAACCTCATGTAAAAAACCAAAGGTTCTCGCACGAGAAATCTCTTTTTTGTAACTCTCTTTTGTAAACTTAAGCACATACTCTTGCTTTTGAATTACAGGATGAGGAAACTTAATAGTAAAGTCATACTGCAAGTCTGGAGATGGAGAGAGTTTGACATACTTTTCACCCTCTTGAACTATTACATCTTTAAGGATTCGCATTACCTTTTTAGGGGCAGACTGCTCTTGAACTCCTGCTTCATCTAAAAGCATACAAAAGCTTGCACTACTTCCATCCATAACAGGAACTTCATCTGCATCAACAATTATACGAAGATTATCTATACCGTAAGCATAAACAGCTGAGAGCATGTGTTCTATAGTAGAGATAACATGTCCATCTTTACCAATAACCGTTGCCATCTGAGTATCTACAACATTTTGTGGTATTAAAGGAATGGAGACATCAACATCTGAACGGTAAAAAACTAGTCCACTGTTCTCTTCTAAAGGTTCAAGGCGTAGTTTTACGGGTACACCTTTATGCAGTCCTATCCCGACAAGCTCAACCGCTTTTTTTATAGTTGTTTGGTACATTATTTGTCTCCTTGCATAAAAGCCTTAGCTTCTGTCAATAATTTCTTTAGAGCTTTTAATTACATCGTTGATATTGAGTTTTATCCACTCTTGATCCATCCATTCTTGAGGGCGAACTTCTATACCTTGAACTAAAACACCAAAGTGTAAGTGGTCCCCCATAGCATACCCACTTTTACCCGTATTTGCTATATGTGTTTTGGCATTTACTTCATCTGATTCATTTACTATAATACTAGAACAGTGTCCATATAGAGTGTAAAGCCCTAAGCCATGGTGAATTATTGGCATATTTCCGTAAAGTCCATTAAAATCAGCAAAAACAACTTTTCCACCATTTTGTGGAATAATTTTTGCCATAGCATTAGATGCTAAGTCAAGCCCTAGATGGTAAGCTTCACTTATGATTTTGTCACTTTTGTAAGAGTATTTTCTATGATCGCCAAAGTATGCCACCACTTTTGCATTTTTAAGTGGATACATTTTATTCATATGAAAATCACTAATCATTTCATCTGAGACTTTGGAAGTTATTTCATGAATCAATGCTTCATTTTTAGCTCTTACTGTCTCATTTATGAGTTTAAACTGCTCAATGGAGTCTTCTACACCATAGGTCTCTTCAAAAACTTCTGCAAGCTCTGCAATTTTACCTTTTAAGAACTTATCACTGAGTTTGATTTTAGAGATTCTGTATGGTTTGTCTTTTATGTAGAGTGGAATGTTTGCTTTTGCCTTGTTTCCAGCAAAATCTTCTGCTACAACAAAAGCTTTAAAACTACTACTTGTTACTGGCCATGCTAAAAGTGAAATATAGTAGCCCTCTTTATAAAAAGGCTGTGCAATAAACTTTTTATCATGAGTATAGATGTAGAGCTCTTTTAAATTATCATCTTCTGCTTTAAAGATAACTACAGCAGAACCACCCTTACTGATTTTATAAGAGTTAGCTACAATATTTACCTGTGGTCTTCTTTTGTCTACAATAAGTTTAAACTCTTTGACAACAGAGTTTCCTTGAGTAAAGTTCCACTTACTTGCATCTGTCGCTTGGACAATTATTTTAATTTCATTCTCTTTCATCCCAAAAAGAGTTCTCGGTGCTTTAAGGTCTAACACTACAGAAGCCTCTGGCTGCATAAAGTTTTCTACTTCCAGTTCAACTTCATTACTTTTAGTCTTGAGAATTACTTTGTAAGAGTTTAGTCCACTAATATCATTTATCGCGAGTTTTAGTGGTGTTTTTAAGTTCCAGTAACCATTATTCTCTAAAGTTATTTCAGGTTTATCTCTCTCAAATATAGCAGCAGTATAAACATAACCTGCCCCTCCAAGCACTAAAGCTAGTAAAAACAAAATTCCAAATGATGAACCTTTTTTATTTCTTCCCAAGTTGTATTTCCTTATTTTGATTATGAACTATTTTTACATTTTTTATGTAAGGCAAGTTAAAAGCCTCTTGTGCAATATTTTCAGCATCTTGTATGGTCGCACCAGTAGCAGTAAAATCATCATCACAAAGATGAAAGACTACTTCTTTAGCAGAGTCTGTGAGGCACATGTTTTCAAACATAAGAGCTTTGAGTCTTAGCTGTGCTAACGTGGTTCTGTAAAAGTTTTGACTACACTCCGTGTGCTGAGCACCAGCACTTACTAACTCACTAGCAAAAGCAAAAGTCATACCATCCACGTTGGAGTTTTTAAAGCCATCTGTCTCTTGTAGGAGTGCCATGTAGAGTGCCGTAGCCATCTTAGCATTTAGCACTACACCTGCACTTTTAAAGTACTCTAAAAGTTCTCTAGCACCAAGAGTAGGCTCCAATGCGAGCTCTAATGTAACCTCAGCAGAGGGCGAAATAACTTTTCTGGTTTTATCAAACCAAGGTAAAAAAGAGTACCGAGTATCTACGGTTTTACTCAAGCATACTAGAGAGACTTTTTTATGGAGTCTAAGTATATAAGTGTACAGAGCACTAGCCACAGCCAACTGCTCTTGTGTTGCTACTATCTGTATATATTTAACTTCATCTATCTGCTTAAAAATATTATTCATGAAATGCGATTATACAGTTTTTTTGGTTTCCTATACTTCAATATGATACAATGTACCCAAACAAGGAAGAGTATGAAAGAAAAACACAAAATTACTACCTATCCAAGTAAAAATAAAAAAACTGAAACTTATATTGAAGACAACACATCTGTTACAAAACATTATTATGATGCCAAAGATGCTTATGTAAAAGAGTTTATCTCTATAACAGATGGTGTAAAAAAAGTGAAGCACATAACTCGCGATGGTGTGACATCAAAGTTGGAACATTTTGTAGATGAAAAAAGAGACGGACAAGAGACAAAATATTTTGTTTCAAAAGCAGATGGAACTGTAAAAAGTACTAAACTTTATGAAAATGGTAAGTTACATGGCGAAAATATAACTTACAATGAAAGTGGTAAAATAATTAAACATGAACTTTTTGCTCTTGGTAAACGTGTACTAAAATATTTGAGAGAAGATGACGATAGTAGCGAGATAACTAGTGTTGAAATGATTGATAAAGAGAGTGTTCAAAATTTACCAAAAAATGAGTATGAAAAGCTACAGGCTATTACCCACTCTTTGAGTTTGCAATAATTTCAAAAGAGCTTCACCAGCTTGTTTACCTTGTCCCATCACTCCTGTTAGTAGGTAGCCTCCAGTTGGGGCTTCCCAGTCTAACATCTCACCGACACAAAATATATTGGGAAAATCTTTTAACATCAAATTATTATCCAAATTCTCAAACGCTAAACCTCCTGCGGTACTGATGGCTTCTTCAATAGGTCGGTAAGATTCTAGTCTTAAAGGAAACATTTTAAGGCTCTTAGCTACTCTCTCTGGTTCAGTTAACAACTCTTTTGGCACTGCCTCTCTTAACAAAGAGGCTTTAACACCACTCAGTCCTAATCGCTTCCAAAAGGCACTAAAACTCTGCTTACCTCGTGGGGCACTTAACTGCTTAACTAACTGACTCTCTGTGCGATGTGGGAAAAGGTCTAGGTAAACAGTAAACGGAGATTTATTCTCGATCTGTTCTCTCATAAGTTTAGAGTAGGTATAGATTAAACTCCCTTCAACACCATATTCGCTAACTAAGAGTTCTCCTAATTTTGAGTGAGTATTGCCGTTAATATCTCTGAAACTTAGCACTACATTTTTTAGGGGAGTTCCTGAGAATTTCTCTTGAAATATTTTTGACCACGTTATATTGAAGCCCATATTTGCAGGTTTAAGAGGGCTTATTTTCAGTCCTTTCTCTTTTAGCATATTTACCCAACTGCCTGTTGAACCTAAGTGAGGCCAAGAAGCACCGCCCAATGCTAGTATCACTGCATCAAAAGAGTAATCTTTAAGACCTTCTGGTGTTTGGAACTGCCAAATGTCCTTCGACCAAGAGACAAGGTGATGTTTCATTTTGAACTGGGTTTTATTTGCTTTGAGTTGCCGTAACCAAGTGCGAAGCAAGGGTGCTGATTTTTTATCGAGTGGGTAGACTTTTCCAGAGGAGCCAACATAGGTTTCAAAACCAAGCTCTTTTGCCCATGAGCATATGTCAGTAGGAGTAAAATTATCTAATGCAGGTTGTAAAAAGGTTTGAGCTTCAAAATAACGACTACTAAAGAGCTTAAACTCTTCGGAATGAGTCAAATTTAATCCTCCTCGTCCAGCTTGTAAAAATTTACGTCCAGCAGAAGGCTTCGAGTCAAACAGAGTAGGTGCATAACCCGCGTTAGAGAGTACTTGTGCCGCCATTAAACCAGCAGGACCAGCACCAATAATAGCAATCTTCAATGATAACTTATTTGATGTATCTTGTAACATTACTCTCATCCTTTACAAAACTTCTTCAACAGTATACCGCTGTTCTTCACTCTTTTGAAAGAGCCATTGTTTCGTACTGAGATTTTCTAAAAAAGTTTTGTCATGAGTAATAAATATCAATGCTCCTTTATACTCTTTTAAAGAGAGTTCTAACAACTCTATAGATTCCAAATCCATGTGATTTGTTGGCTCATCCAATATAATCAAAGAAGGCTGTTTGAGTAAGCCTTGAGCGATAAGTAGTTTTCTCATTTCACCTGGACTCGGTACTGTGCTGTTTCGTAGTGCTTTGGCATCAGACCCTAGTCTTTGAACAAGAGTAAAGAGTTCACCTTTCATCTCACTATCTAAGTCATTGACCTCTTCAAAAAGTTGTTGGGCATCTTTGTCTGTAATCTCTTGAGCAATATAAAGATAGTCGTGTTCATACTCTACAGTCTGCATAAAATGGCGAATAAAAGTACTTTTTCCTACACCATTTTCTCCAGATATACCTACTTTACTACCAACATCTACTGACAATCTTTCAAAACAGAGCTTAGTTGATTCAAAAAGCTCAATGCAGGATTTCTCAATCGCTATGGGAAAATTGTGTTTGGCAATTTTGCCTTCAAACGTGATACCTGTCGCATACTCTTTTGAAACACTGCCCATATTTTCACTCAAATGACGCTGTTTAGTCAGAGTTCGCTGGAGCATCTGTCCGTCATTTTTATCTTTACCGGTCAAAATAGCACCGTTTATTTTCT
>Ga0256827_10002406_pt1 | contig 12073 bp, 5 predicted proteins | sample CV84metaG_FD_185977 | JGI IMG/M metagenome (GOLD analysis project Ga0256827, IMG submission 185977) | Hydrothermal vent microbial communities from East Pacific Rise, Pacific Ocean - CV84 | ecosystem: Environmental > Aquatic > Marine > Hydrothermal vents | place: Pacific Ocean: East Pacific Rise... | reverse complement strand
AGATGATGTGCAGGCTATGCTCGCATCTACCTACGGGTCGCTCAGGAATACTTTTGATGAGATGGTATATTGGAGTGAACTGAGAGGAGGAAATGTTACTTCAGGAAATTCACCTACCAGTAACCAAATCAATATGTTCAACTACAATATTTTTGCAGAGAACTCATTGGTACGCTGGGGCGATTTTTACAAAGTAATAAACTATGCAAATACCCTGATCAAGTTCGCTCCACAGGTTGTGGATATTGATCCTACATTTACAAAAAATGATCTGAAAAGAGCTGAATCGGAAGCTATCTTCCTTCGTTCTGTTTGTTACTTCACTTTGGTAAAGGCCTTCAGGGATGTACCCCTGATACTTGAACCTTATGTTGACGACGACAAAGAGGTAAATGTTCCTAAATCTTCCGAAAGCGAGATCATCGATCAGTTGATTGTTGACCTTGAAGAAGCTAAGAAATATGCCCCTACAGGATATGATAACGATAATTATACTGATGAGTACAACAAAGGACGTGTAACAGTTTATGCTATCGAAGCTCTGCTGGCAGATATTTATTTGTGGAACAACCAGTACGATAAATGTATTACTGAATGCGATAACGTAATAAACAGTTACAAGTTCGGGCTGGTAACCGCTGACGAGTATTTTTCTCTTTACAGTCCCGGTAATAGTTTCGAAAGTATTTTTGAACTTCAGTCCGACAGGAATATGGGCCAGACCAACAATCTGTTTAGTGTTACCGGTAATGTTTCCGGAGCATCACAGGATATTCAGGTATCTGATGATTTTATCGATCTTTTCTCGGTAAATGATAAAAGAGGTACAGGTGTTTCGTTTGACAGATCTTCATATTCAATTTGGAAATATGTGGGTTTCGAACCTGACAATCCGGATAACAGACGTTTTTCAACCTCACAGAGTGATGCAAACTGGATATACTACCGGCTTGCCGATATGTACCTGATGAAAGCAGAAGCATTCTTCGAAAAAGGTGATACAGGAAATGCCGTCGAAATGCTTAAGATAATCAGGGGAAGAGCAGGTGTCCCTGATGATGAGATAATTGAAGAATCAGAGTTGATGGATATAATCTTGAAAGAAAGATCGAAAGAATTTATTGGCGAGGGAAAACGCTGGTTCGATCTGGTACGGTTTGCCCGCAGAGATATTGAGAACCGTAAATATCTGATCTCTGACGCGGTTCTTATAAATGTTAGTCCTCAGTACTTTGTGGCTGTTAAGGCAAAGATTAATGACCCTGACAGCTGGTTCCTGCCTATCTATTACAAAGAACTTGAGGTGAATAATTTACTGGAACAAAATCCATTTTATGAAAAGTAGGAGGATTATGAATATGAAAAAAGTAACAATGATAAAATTTAAGCCGGTTAGGATATTGTTGATGTTAATAGTGACATTGCTAATACCTAATAACTCATGTAAAGAGGTAGATTACAAACCTTTTTACAATGATGATGAGTTGCTGATAACAAGTTATTTCAGAGAGAAAGATCAATTCTCCGAACTTTATAACATTCTGGAATATACAGATCTGGCAAATACTTTCGATGTATATGGAACATATACTTTCTTTGCTCCCGATAACAATGCTTTCGAAAAGTTTTACGAAGAGCACGGAAAAAACACTTATACCGATTTTTCGAAAGAAGAATTGAGTAATCTGATCAGATATCATGTTTTGGCCTCTACCGTTGAAACGAAAAATTTCGGCGACGGTACGCTGCCCGATACAACCCTTTCGGGCGACTGGCTGGCTGTTCATTTCCTGCCCGAAGGAGGTGAGATAATGGTGAACAAGGAGGCTAAGATCATAACTAAAGATATCGTTCTTCCGAACGGGGTAATTCAGGTTATTGATCAGGTTATGACACCTGTTGATTATTCGGTTTCAAAATGGGTGGAAAATAATTCCGACAAATATTCTATTATGGCCGAAGCGTTAAATGAAACCGGGATAGGCAATTTCCTTGATTCCATTTATCGTTACACGTCAAACGGCAATAAGTATCACACGTGGTACACTATTTTTGCCATCCCTGATGAGATACTCGCTAAGGACGGGATCAACTCATTTGAAGATCTGGTAAAAGAATATTCACCCGATGATGATAACTATACCGATAAGTATAACGGCGTATATCGTTGGTTAGGATATCACGTCCTTACACGCTCATACTCACTGACAAACTTTACGGTTGAACCTTCACACTACGGAACTCTCAGTAATCAGGTTGTTCAGGTTGAGATCGATAAAGAAGCAGGAATGATAAAGCTGAACAGGGTTGTTGACACTTTGGGTGTTGAAACTTTTACGGCTATTGATGAGGTTGCAAGTAACAACACTGCCAAGAATGGACTAATTCATGTGTTGGCTTCACGCCTTGAGCCGGTTAACTTCAAACCTGTTAAGCGCCGCTTCTACTTTGCCGATTACCCAGGCATACCATACAAAGAGCTGGTAGATGCGAACAAGAAAGGTGTTCTCTCTAATTTCCCGCTCGATGCCAATGGAAATGTAATCTCACTTAAACCTGAAATGGTTGACGGTATCGATTTCAGGTACGACGGGGTTGTTTACATCGATGGCCACGGCGTCAAGAATAAGCGGATAGGCTGGATGTACTTCAGGTTCAATGCCAGCGGAGCCAACTTATTCACATGTACATGGGATATACCGACGCTGCTGCCGGGTGATTACAACGTTATCATCTCGTTCAAAGACGGAGGCGGACGTACTGTTGTTCAGGGTTTCTTCGATAATAAGCAGTTCGGGCCTCCGGTAGATATGAACGGACGCGGAAACTATGCTGCAACCCGTAATCTCGGGGCCATTAAGATCAGTGAGGCCAAACCTCATAAGTTCAAGCTGAAGTCGGTAAAAGGTGGTTATTCACTTTTAGGATATGTTGAATTTGTTCCTATTACTAACGAATAAAAACAGAGTAAGATGAAAAATAGAATATTATTATACACTGCGTTATTAATAACCGCTCTGTTCACTTCATGTCAGAAAAACAGTATGTGGGATGATTTCTACTACAAGGGAACAGACAAAGTAAATTCCGGAACCATTATGGATGTCCTGGAAAAGACTGACGGTGTAGCTAAGTTCACAAATGCATTAAAAGAAACAGGAGTTGATTCTATTCTTGTAAAAGATCAGCTTTACACAGTGTTTGCATTTAATGACGAGCAATTCGACCTGCTCCCGGATAACATTAAGAACAATCCGGTATTGCTCAAGATGACAATGCTGTTCCATGTATACTACAATAAAATGGTATCCAACGAAATTTCGGAAGGGTTGTATAAAACTTTGGCGGGCAAGTATAGTTTGCTTGAAAAAGTTAACGACTCACTTGTAATAAACGAAACCAGTCACGTGATCGATGGTGATTTGTTGGCACTTAACGGTGTTATTCACATTATTGATAAGCCTACTGTTCCAAATCCTAATCTGTATCAGTTCTTACAGATGGATCCTGAGTTCGAACTTTTCATTAATTATATTGCCGATCAGAAGATTGTGACATTCGACAGGGACAATAGTGAGATAATAGGTTTCAACGAATATGGAAATCCGATTTATGATTCTGTATGGGTTTCACACAATACCTTCCTTGATAAATACCCGATCGACTCTGAAGACGATCAGTTTACAATGCTTATACCTACGGGTATTAAAAAGGCTATTGAAGAAGTTAAGCAGGGGGTGCCGTTCAATGGTGATGTACCTGATGATTTCTTTGTGGAACCGGTAATGGAAACAAGTCTGCTGAGTGGAGTTTACAGAAAAGAGGAGCTAAATTCCGGATTGCTTACAGTATCGGGTAAAAACCTTAGTCAAACGCTGCTCGATCTGATTGCGGAAGACGATGAAGGTACACCACTTAGTAACGGAAGGGCATTTGTTGTCGATGGATATGTTATTCCCCGAGATGTTGTTTATGCCCCTGTGGTTCTGAACAAAAAGCAGATGTACGGATCAGCTCACAAATCGAGCGGTGTGTACAAAATAGGTAATGACAGGATATTCTGGATACCTACTAACTGGAGGGTTAAACCCGAACAAGTTTATGGCGAATATGTGGATTTTATTATTAAAAGAAACTTCCTTCCGCTTAATTACAAATTCTTTATTGATTTGAGGCCGTACGGTGGTGGAAAGATAAAGATAGAAGTTAACGGAGTTGAGGTACCTAATTCACCCCTGTGGGTTGAAGAGGTCGGTGATGATCCCGGACATTATGATGTTGATCTCGGTGTTGTTTCCTTTAACCAGGTTTATAAAGAGATCGTTGTTCGTATCACCTTCCTTGAACAGCATAAAAAAGAGGGTGTAGGATGGACAGGAAAATGGAATAAACAATATATGCTTTCAAACGGCATGCGTTTCGAACCTATTACTGAATAATTAAATAACAGAAAAAATGAGATATATGAATTCGATAAGATATAAATTGGTTTTTATCCTTTTTTTCCTTGGGCTTTCAGGCTGGCTGGTCGCTCAGAACACGCATGACATTGAAGGTAATGTATATTCTGCAGCCAACGGATCGCCATTAAAAGGTATTCAGGTAAAATCGGCACAGGAAACAGGAGAAACAGCAACAACTGATGAAAACGGTTATTTCAGAATTACTGTTTCTTCGGCCAATGCAAAACTCAGTTTTTCCTATCCGGGATATATAACTGTGGAGAAATTTGCCACTAATGAGAAAATGGTTGTTTATCTTTATGAGTCAGGTGCGGTAACACCCGAAGAGGAGATAAATGTAGCCTATGCTACTCTTAAAAAGAAAAACATGAACCTTGCAGCCGAAAAGGTGTACTGCCCTTCAGAGGCTTTGGCAGGTGTTGATGTGTTCGACCAGTTACTAAAAACAACAACTTCACAAACGATAAACCGTTCGGGTACTGTAGGTGAAGGTGCTAAGGTCAATATTCGAGGTTACTCAAGTATATTTGCAAAAACAGATCCGCTGATAATCATGGATGGCCTGGTGCTTGAGAACCATGCAACTAACGACGGAGTGATAAACGGTTTGTTCTACGATCCTCTGTTCAATATCGATCCGAGGGACATTGAGAGTATTACTGTACTTAAAGATGCTGCTGCAACGGCCATTTACGGTGCTAAAGCCTCAGATGGAGTGATCATTCTCAAAACTAAATCGGTGGGTGTGGGGAATACAAGTATCGGTATCTCTGCATATGGCGGTGTGAATATGATGCAGCATGAGGACTTACCTGTACTTACTGATATGACCGAGGCTAAAACGTATCTGCTCGGACAAATGTACAGCAGCGGTTTAACAACTGAACAGATCAATTCCAAATACCCTTATTTCAAAGGTGATCCGAATGATCCTGAATACTATAATTACAATAATGTTACCAATTGGCAGGATGAGGTATTTGAACTCGGATCAAATACAGGTGCCCATTTTAATATGAAAGGCGGCGATGAGATAGCAAAATATTACTTCTCAACAGGCTTTATGCGTAACGAGGGTATTGTAACAAATTCTGCAACCAGCAGGTATAGTCTGAAACTTAATGCACTTGTTAAGGTTGCAAAGTGGGCTGAGGCAAATGCCGTGATGGGATTTACCTATCTTGACGGTAATTACCTTGAACAGGGTAATGTAAAAAGCACAAACCCGATGTTTGCGGCTTTGATCAAGCAGCCTTTCATGTCCTCACATATCAGATCAGAAGAAGGGCTGGATCTGCCTATAACTTCCGATGCCGACCAGATGGGTTTTTCAAACCCGTATGATGTAGTTAACAACACCGATGCAAGCCGGGGCGGATATGATTATACCGGCCTGATAAATTTTAAATTCAATATTACAAAACATCTTTGGGGTAATGCCCGGATAGGTACTGCCATAAATAAGATCCGTGATCAGGTGTTCCTGCCCGACTGGGGATTTGGTAATAACGGTAACTACTATGCAAAACAGGTTGTTAAACAATCTACTAACAAGATGAACAATGTAAACGGTGAAGTGAACATGATGTACGATAACTCATTTAATATTGTTCATCACCTTAACGCTGTTGCCGGTATGAGGGCAGGATCAACAAGTGTGAATTACAATTTTGGTATCGGGCTGAATACTGCTTCCGACGATTTTAAAGACCTGCAGGGGACTACAGGACGTCGTGAGCACGGCGGATACAACTACTTGTGGAATGATTATGCGTTTTACGGATCGGCAAATTACGATTACAAAGAGAAATATTTTGTAGGGGTATCTTTGTCTGCCGATGCTTCATCTACTTTTGGCGCAGATGCCAACAAGTATCTTCTTTCAAATGCCGTAAGCCTATCGTGGAATATTGCAAATGAGAATTTCCTTGTAAACTCTAAAAATGTAAACCTCCTGAAACTGCGTTTTAGTTACGGTAATACAGCAAACAGCCGGATAGGAGTATTTACTGCTAAGCATTACTATCGTTCGGTCCAGTATTACACAACCGCCGGACTGATTCGCGGTAATCTGCCTAACGAAACACTTCAGGGTGAAAGAAATGCAAAGTTGAATTTCGGTGTTGATGCATCATTGTTCCGAAACAGGTTAATGGCATCTTTCGACATCTACAGTAACAAAACAAAGGATCTTCTTTCGTATATGACTCCTGCACCTGAATATGGTTACGAAAAATACTGGCAAAACAATGGCGAACTTAAAACTTCAGGTTACGAGATCAGCCTTGAGGGAGTGATATTTAACGGTGACTTTAAATGGAGCATAGGAGGAACCATCGGTTCCTATGCTATGGAACTCAACGGATTGGATGAAGGCTCGTTCGTGATGCAGATGGGTGATGCCGAAAAGATATTTGCCAACGGACAGGCCCCCGGTTTGTTTTATGGTTATAAATCAGAAGGCGTGATCAGGACAAAAGCCGAAGCCGATGCATTAAGCCTTACCCATGAAGGAAACAGGTTTGAGGCCGGTGATATCCATTTTGCTGACAAGGATAACAACAAAATTATCAATAGTGACGATAAGGTTGTTATCGGAGATCCGACACCTGATTTTTACGGTTCGATAACTAATACTTTTAAGTATAAATTCCTGTCTCTCGAAGCTGTTGCGTCATTCGTTCAGGGAAACGATGTGTACAATTGGCAGAGAAGGCAGTTGGAGGGTATGAGCGGATTCGAAAATCAGTCGGTAGTGGTGAAACGCCGCTGGCAGGTTGAAGGTCAGGATACCGATATCCCGCGTGCTGTTTACGGCGACCCGATGGAAAATAGCCGGTTCTCTGACCGGTGGATAGAAGACGGCTCATATTTCCGTTTGAGCAGGGTTACACTTAACGTCAATATTGCTCACTGGATGAAAAAGATGGATTATTTCGATGTTTATGTATCGGGAATGAATCTGTTGACCGTTACTAAATATCTTGGATATGATCCTGAGTTCTCTTACGGAAACGGTATGATGTGGGACGGTATCGATTATGGTAAATTCCCGCAGTATGCAAGTGTGTTACTTGGATTAAAAATTAAATTGTAAAAAGTCAGACAATGAAAAAATATATTTTATTACTGATATTGCCGATACTGTTTGTAATGGTATCATGTGAAGATTTTATCGAAATTGACCAGCCCGATATTGTTGAGCAGGACCAGAATTTCCAGGATCTTCAAACCGTAAGATCGTCAATTATGGGCATTTACTCAATATTTGCTTCTACTGTTGAAAAACAGTTCCTCGCTGGAGAGGTCAGAGCTGATCTTGTTAATTCTACACCGGGTGCCAATTATTTCATCCGTGAGTTCAACAGCAGCAGCTTTTCTCCGGCAAACCCGTATATCTCGCCAAAACCTTATTACAAGATCATTGTTAATGCCAACGAGATATTAAGTCAGGTTGATAAAACCCTTAAAAGCGGGGCCATCGATACTTCGGAATATTATAACTTACGCGGTGAGTTGCTGAGTATGCGGGCCTGGGCAAACCTTGAGATGCTGAAAATGTACGGCAAATGCAAGTATATTACTTCACCCATGGATGAGATGGGAGCACCTACCGGCGAATATCTCGAAAAAGATTCTGTTTTAAGTCTGGTACTTAACGATCTCGAAGAGGCCGATACCCTGTATGTGGGTGTAAACAAGGCTGAATGGGAGAGGGTCAGGATCTCAAGATTTTATATTAACGAGTTGTTGGGAGAAGCATATCTTGAAAAAGGCATGTTCCGTAAAGCAGCCGATAAGTTCTTTGAAGTTATACGTAAAGGAGATGATCAGTTCGAGGCTCCTGGTTCTCCTGTGGCTTACTATCACAAGTTTAAACTCACATCGAAATTTGCCAACGATAACTGGAAAAAGATCTTTTACAAAAACTGGCTCGGAGTGGGAGCGTATGAGGAATACCTTTTCTATATTGGTTTCAGTTCTCAGTACGACCAGACCAATAAACTACAGGACTGGACAACTTCGGCACATGGTTCATATCAGGTTAAACCTTCCGACTGGATAACGGGGCAGCTTAATGACCTCGATGATCCTTATAGGGGTATGGGTGTTAGCATTAAGCGTGAAAGTGATCACAATATCATTATCAATAAATACAATATCAGCAGGGCTGCAGGTATTGGTGATGCTGGATTGATAGTTAACCGTGCTGCCAAAGTTCATTTGTTGCTTGCAGAGTGTTACAACAGACTGGGTGAAACAGACTCAGCTCTTATGCTTATAAACAAAGGTATTAAACTTGGTAGCGGGTATTCAACTCTGGGAGTTAGAGGAAGAGTAGGATTGCCTGCAATAACACCTGCCGATACTCTTGTTGATGAAGACCTGACAAACTGGGTTGAAGACCTTATCCTTGATGAAGGTGCCAGAGAATTAGCTTTTGAAGGTTACCGTTGGTTCGATCTTGTACGAATTGCTGCACGCAGGAACGACCCTTCGGTACTTGCCGACAGGGTAGCTAAAAAATTCCCGTTAGAGAAGCAGGATGAGATGAGGGAGAAGTTCATGGATCCGTCAAATTGGTATATTCCCTTGTTTGAATAAAAAAATAGCAATAACTTACATAAGTTTGTAGAATATTATTTTTAAGGATGCTTGTCATTAACGGCAGGCATCCTCTATTGATTTATTAATTTAAGCTGTTGTTATGTTTTCGGGAATAAGATCTTCTTTTATCGTTACCTTTATTTTTCTTTTCAACAACTTGTTTTCACAAACTGTTGATAGTTGGTTGCTGCAAAATAATTCACACATTGCAGTTAAGTTCAATCAGTACGATCATTCGCTTTTCAATAAACTGATACATCAGGAGGTCATTGATCCCGGGAAAATCTCAGAAGTTGATTTTCAAGGTTCGAAATGGCAGGTGAATCTTACATCGAAGAAGGTTAAAGGTGCTAAAGGTTCTTTTGACATATCGATTGTTTTTAAATGTACAGATGGAACGGTAAAAGATGCAGCTTTGTCGGCAGCCGTGGAATTTGACGATTGGTCGGTGAAGAATTATGTTTTGATGCCGGGAGCAGCATACAACGGAAACAGATATACTTGCCGCAGAATAAATTATTCGCCTAAATTGTATGATTACCGTGATATCGGGCCCGATAAGGATATCATTCTTTCTGATGTGCCAAAACTTAATGAAAAGCGCGGGCCTTCGTTCATCCAGCAGCGAAGCGGTGACATGACAACTCCTTCGATAGGTTTTTATTCTCCCGGAAACAAAAAAGGGTTTTTCCTTCTGACAATGCAGGGTAACAAACTGGGCGATTACGGGATTAATATTGAGGAGAACAGTAACAGGAGCAAGGCAGGGATTTCGGTTACTTCTCCTGTGGTTCGTGAGTTGTACAAATACCGTATATGTGATATGCGTTTTCCGTCCGATGATAAACCGGTAACCTTTTCTTCCGGCGATAGTGTTGTTATCAATTACAGGATATACTTTTTTGATGCCGCTTCTGTGCAGGATCTTTTTGATGAGTTTGCAGATATAAGAAAAGACCTGTCGATTGACCGTACCCCGGCAACTGTATTGCCTTATTCGGCTGCATTCCCCGTTCAGGAAGAGAAATTTAACAAGATGAATTTTGTTAAGGACTGGGGCTACTATTCTGTTGGATTGCGTGAGAATATTTTTCAGGACTGGCAGATAGGCTGGACAGGTGGTATGATATCGACATATCCGCTTTTAATGGCCGGTGCCGACTCCACAAAGCAGAATGTTATCAGGGCTTTCGACTGGCTGTTCCCTGAGGGTATTGCCCCGTCGGGTTTTTTCTGGGGAACAGGCAAGGATGGACATATCTGGTACGGCGACGATCCGCGGCATGAGTACACTAAGTGGTTGCATTTGGTACGTAAAAGCGGCGACGGACTGTACTATGTCATTAAGCAGTTCATGCTGATGAAGAAACTTGGCATCGAGGTAAAAAAGAGTTGGGAAGACGGTGCCCGCACTGTTGCCGATGCCTTTGTGAAACTTTGGGACGAAAACCATCAGCTCGGGCAGTATGTTGACATTAAAACAGGAAAGCTGGTAATAGGAAAAACAACTGCGGGAGCAATTGTTCCTGCAGCACTAAGCCTTGCAGCACAATATTTCAATGATGAAAATTACCTGAAAACAGCAGAAGAGATAGGCGATTACTACTACAAAAATTATGTGTCCAAAGGTTTGGTTTACGGTGGAGTAGGTGATGCCCTGCAGAATTTCGACAGCGAATCGAGTTATGCCATGGTCGAGAGCTTCACAGTTCTTTACGAAGTTACAGGTGACAAAAAATGGGTTGACTACGGCAGCGACATGGCAAAGCAGTTTTCTACGTGGGTTATTTCTTACAACTATGATTTCCCGAAAAGATCGTTGTTCGGGAAGATGGGTATGCACTCAGTGGGAGCAGTAAATGCAAACACTCAGAACAAACACGGTTCTCCGGGTATTTGTACTCATTCGGGGGTAGGCCTGCTGAAGTTATACCGTGCCACCGGCGACAGGTTTTACATCGATCTGCTTTTCGACATTGCTCACAACATACCGCAGTATCTTGTTCATCCGCTTCGCCCGATGAAGGATATTCCTTACGGGTTCATTAACGAACGCGTCAACACAACCGACTGGCTCGAAGGTATCGGTGAGGTGTTTTACGGATCGACATGGGCAGAGACAAGCTTAATGCTTACATACATCGAGATACCCGGCCTGTATGTTCAGCCGGATAAAGGTTTGTTCTGGAATTTTGACAATGTAAATGTTGAAAAGGTAAAAGAGACGAAAAAAACACTGGTGCTGAAGGTGAGCAACCCCACAAAAGCAGATGCTGCCGTTAAGGTGCTTGTCGAGAACTCAGATGATCTTAAAAAGCCGTTAGGGCAAAACTATTTTCCTGATCTTAAAACGATAAAAATAAAAGCCGGAGGGGAAAAGGTATTTACATTTAAAAAGTAAGTAAAAAAATAATTTTCGATGAAAAGGTTTAACAATATTCTTCTGTCTGCAATGATATCACTTGGCCTGTTTACAGCATGTGGTACAGGTGAAAAAAAGGAACAGCAAAAAAAGGCAGAGTCTTTGCCTTTTATCCTCGATATGGTTCATAATAATCCGGGCGAGAAAGCTACGGTATCGGAATATAACGATCCTGAATTTGTGAAAAACAGAGGGTATAACGGGATGGTTGTTCAGTGGTATGTGAACTGTGCTGTTGATTACGATAATTTTGAAAAGAATATTGTTCCTCCCGGTAGTAAGGAGCGTAAATGGATAGACAGTCTGGCTCATACAATTGATGTAAGGCTGGCAGCAATCGATAAAGCGGGAATTGATGTTTATGCTTTTGTCGATGTGTTTGTTGCCCCCCGTTCTATCTGGGAAAAATACGGCGACAAGATGGGTGAGAAAGAGACAGACCTGCATGGTTACGGCGGTGATGTTAAGAATGTACGTAAACCGAATATCGAATACGATATTATTCAAAAACTGATAATCGCTCAGATCGACGGTATTTTTACCCGTTTTCCTTCGTTCGACGGCCTTGTGATCCGTTTTG
>Ga0256827_10002405_pt1 | contig 12076 bp, 15 predicted proteins | sample CV84metaG_FD_185977 | JGI IMG/M metagenome (GOLD analysis project Ga0256827, IMG submission 185977) | Hydrothermal vent microbial communities from East Pacific Rise, Pacific Ocean - CV84 | ecosystem: Environmental > Aquatic > Marine > Hydrothermal vents | place: Pacific Ocean: East Pacific Rise... | reverse complement strand
CAATCTACACTTGAAATAATCCAATCAATGTTTGATGTACCACCACTTAGTATATAGGTTAATCCTTCATCAATAACATAACATTGCATACCTTCAACTCTTCTAACATCATAAATACTTTCCATATCAGCATGTGTTTGTACTGAATGTCTACCACCTTTAATTTCTGAAGCATAAGCAGATGCGATTAAATCCAAACTATCATTCGGTCTAATTGCTGCTGTTACTAATGTTCCTATGTTTTGACTCATAATTTATTTATTTTTTCTTTTAAAATATCTCAAATAATGCTATCGGAGAATTTTGTGCCGTATCACTTATATAAACTCTATAAGTTTCTGTGTGTCCTTGTGAATTATTATATTGAAAATCAGTATAATTCCACGCAGTATTTGGTAATCCATTTATTTTAAATTGAACTTCATATGGTGATGTAATAACATAACCAAATATTAAATATTCGGTAGCACCATTAATTCCATTGTAACTTCTTTTTATTGAACTAAAATCAGAACCTGAACCAGCATCTGCGCCAGTTAAACCTTGTAATATTGTTCCTTTTTCAGCATCTGTTAAACTACTAAACGAAGTTAAATTATTTGTAGTTTTACCCCAATATCTTTTATGTTGAAAACTCATATTTATATTTTTTGTTAATGTATCACCATTTGTATTTGTTGCTTTAATATTCCAACTATAATTTCCAATTCCTGTGAAACCACTAATCCAAATATCAGTTTCTCCACTATTCGCAGAATTATTATTTAAACCAACTACTGTTGTTAAATTATCACCACTAATCTCAATAGTATTTGGTAAAATATTATCTGAAACATTTGTTATCCATTTGTGTGTATGTATCGATCCAGGTATCACAGTTCCAATTTCCATTATACCACCCATTCCATTTGTGAATGAATTAAATGATGGTGATTGATAAGGATATAATAATTGATCTAATACATCTTGAATAGTTGTTCCTGATGGGAATGTATCTCCTGTTTCAACGCCACCCAAATCTTCTGGTACTGGTGTATAATTTGTATATAAAACACTATCACCAGATAATGTTAATCCAGTTATTCCACTCATAACTGCATTGAACTTTTCATCAATACAAATTCGAGTACAATATCTATTATCTAAGATACCATGACCATATGAATCATAATGTTGGAATAAAGCCGCTGGAAAATATCTTCCACCGTCATTATCATATTCATCGATTGCTTTCCAATCTAAAACGGCATCATTTTTTAATGAACCAGCAGGAGTCATTTCATCTATTGTATATCCAGATGAAGAACCAGAAAATTGATCCATTGTATAGTATTGATTATCATGTGTATGAGATGTTAATGAATAACCACTTAATATATCTATTGTGTCAGCAGATGTAAAATAATTTAAATCTATTTCAGTTTTAGTATAAATATTATTATCTATTTCAGTTTTAGTATAATATCTTGTATCTAATTGACCACCATCTAATTCAATTTTAGTATAATAATCATTCATCGCAAATGCTTTATTAATCCAAACACCATTATCATACACTAATACATCATCATTAGAAGGTAATGTTATTGTAACACCACTTAGATTTTCTAATTCATGTGTATGTGATGTTAAGGAATAATCAGACAATATATTTATTGTTTCTGAACTTGTATAATAATCTTGCAAAAATGTAGATGTTTCTGAACTTGTCCAATAATTTAATAACATTCCATCTATTTCAGATTTATCATAAATTAAATCTTTTACTAAATATCTATCATCTAAAATACCAACACCATTATAACTACCTGGATTTGGATCTAATTGTATTTTAGTGTAATATCTATTATCATGTGTATGTGATGTTAAAGAATAACCAGAAAGTATTGTCATTGTTTCAGCAGATGTGAAAAAATCTAATATTTCTAATGAACTAATATATCTCGCATCAGTTACAGCAGATGTAAAATAATTGTCATTTAATATTGTATCAATTTCTGTTGATGAATAAGTATCACCAGTTTGATAATATCTATTATCATATCTACTATCATGATTATGATTTATATCTGATTTATTGTCTAATAATAAATCAGTATCAGCACTTGTTCTATAAGCATCTAAAACAGCGACATTTAAAAATCTTAAATCACTTTCATTTTTTGTATAATAATCATCTATTTCGTTTCTATCTAAATATTTCCAATCTAATGTACCACTTGATAATTGTAATATAGTATAATATCTATTATCTAAAATACCTTTTCCATCAACTGAATTATGATTAAATAATGATGCTGGGAAATATCTTCCTGTGTTACCACTCCAATCTAAAACACCATCATTAATACCAATATTATTATCGATTTCATCTAATGTGAAACCAGATATTGATGAACCTGAAAATTGATCTTGTTTATAATATCTATTATCATGTGTATGAGATGATAAAGAAACATCATTCAAAACTGCAATAATATTACCACCAACAATCAAATTACCATTACTATCAACTGTAACAGGAACATTATCAATGTATAATGTATTTTGACTAATATATAAACTTTCCCAAGGATTTGCTGATGAACCTAATGTTAAACCAGGTATTTTTGGTATCAAGTTTCCAGTTATACCAGTCGAACCATTTAAAGGAATATAATTTTCTAATAAACTTAATGTTTCACCTGATGAATAACTTTCACCATATTGTACATATCTTGCATCAGAAACACCACTTGTGAAATAATTATTTAAAATATTATTAATCTCAATTATTGAATATGTATCACCACTTAAATAATATCTATCATCATGTGTATGGGCAGTTAATATTAAATCATCGAAAGAAATAAAATGTGGATTACTAGCACCACTCAATTGTTTATGTGATAATATTTCATTTAGTGTAATATTAGTAAATGATGATAATTGATTATATTGTGTATCTATCTCTGATTGAGTATAAAAACTTGTATCACCACTTAAAAAATTAGAATTACTCTCACTAATTGTATAAACATCACCATTTTGTACATATTGACTATGTGTGTGAGATGATAATGAATAATGTGTTAATAATTGATCAGTTTCTACATTTGTATAATAATTTGTTAATAACGCATCTGTTTGAGCAGATGTATAATAAATTGAACCAACTAATATTGATATATCTGCTGGTCGCCAATTATTACCATCAAATGTAATTATTTGATTATTTGTAGCACCACTCTCAACATCAATCAAATCTTCTAATCTAATACTTGCTGTATCAGATGAAGTTGAAAAATTTGCTAATATTTGATCAATTTCTTGTGTTGTGTATAAGAAATTTTTTGTATAATATCTATTATCTAATATACCATGTCCACTTGTATCTTTATGTTGGAATAAAGCCGCTGGAAAATATCTACCAACACCATTATCATGCTCATCGATTGCTTTCCAATCTAAAACGGCATCATTTTTTGGTGAACCATCAGGAGTCATTTCATCTATTGTATATCCAGATGAAGAACCAGAAAATTGATCTTGTAAGAAATATCTATTATCATGTGTATGAGATGTTAATGAATAACCACTTAATATATCTATTGTCTGTGAACTTGTGAAATAATTAATTTCCCAAGAACTTAAATCAAATGTAAATGATGAATTAACCCATTCTGTACCATTAAACGCAAGAACTTCATTATTAGATAGTCCACTAACATTAACATCAGTTAACCCAGTTAAATAGTGTGTATGTGATGATAATGAAAATAATTCATCTGTTTGTCCACTTGTATAATAACGAGAATCTAAAATACCATTATCTAATTCTATTTTTAAATAATATCCGTCTTCATCTTTAATCGTTGCGATTAATATCTTTTTAACATCATTTAATTTAGATAAGGCTTGTGAAGCATATGTAGAAGTTTCAAAAGTTAATTTAATATCTTCTTCATCATCTACTTTAATAATCACATTATTATTCTTATAAAAAAAATATGCTAAATTAGGATTTATAGTATATTCTAATTTACCATTTTTATTGAATATTTTAATATATTTGTCAGATGGTGTTGGTGTTGATACAAAATTTTCTATTTTATAATTGAACAATATCATTAAATTTATCTTCTTTTTCTCTATATATTAACTTAGAAAAATGATTTTTCAAAAATTATATTTTAATTACATTACAATTACATAAAAAATGTAATTTAAATATTAATATATAAAACATAAAAATAAAAAAGTAAAATGGAGTATAAAACAATAGTAATTGATATTGAAACTCATAAGAAATTGAAGATTTTTTGTAAAGAAAAAAAATTAAAAATAAATGAATATGTCAATAATCTTATAGAGGAACAGTTGATACTTAATGAAAAGTCAGAATTGCCGTTAATATTAAAAAATTCTAATAATGAAATAGTTGAAACAATAACTTGCACAGAAATCAATTCTGAAATAAAGAATAATATGCCAAAGTCTATAACATTATTAAAAACTACAAAAGATGGTTCCGGATTTATTGGTAATTATAATATTAGATAATCTTTTTATTAGAAATATACTATAAAGAAAAAATAAAAAATTTTTATGAATGTTGAAATATTAATAAGTGAAGAGTTTAGATTTTATACAATGAATTATGCGTTGGCGCAGAGAAAAAATGTATCTGAATTGAAAATAGAAAATGTATATAAACAATGGGAACATTATAAAGAAACAGAAAAAGATAAAAGGAAAAATGTAGAATAATTTGTTTTCTTATTTATTTTTTTGTATCTTTGAAAAAATAAATAAGAAAATGAAAATGAAAAATTTTATAAAGAAAGTAAAAGCAAATATAAATATCCCTGCTGATGTTTTGGAAATAAGTGAAATGTTTATGAAAGCAGGTAAAGAATTATTCTTGGTTGGTGGTGCTGTTAGAGATCATTTACAAGGAAAAATTCCACATGATTTTGATTTAGTAACTAATGCGTTACCAGAAGAAACTAAGATGATTTTGAAAGATTTTAATGTATCTGAAGAACAAGGTAAGAATTTTGGAGTATTGCGAATATTTACTGAAACTGAACCATTAGGACACGAAATCGCAACATTCAGAAAAGATATTTCTGGTGGTAGAGATAATAAAGGCGATGATGATAAAGTTGAAATTGGAAAACATATTACAATTGAAGATGATGTTCTTCGTAGAGATCTAACAATCAATGCATTGTTTTTTGACATCAATAAAAAAGAAATAGTTGATTTAGTTGGTGGTATCGAAGATATTAAGAATGGAGTTATTAGAACTGTTGGCGATCCATTAGAAAGATTCAATGAAGATAGATTAAGAATACTTAGAGTTTTTAGATTTACTGCGAGAACTAATGGTAAAATCAATAAAGAAACTGCTGATGCTATTAGAAAAGATAATAGATTATCTGGAATTTCTATTGAAGATGATGTCTCAAAAGAAAGAATTCATGAAGAATTTGAAAAAGTCATTGAACACGCAGAGCATGATATTTCTATCATGCAAAGATTTGTTGATTTATTAACAGAATTTAATATGTGGGATGAAATGTTTGAGAAAGGATTAGATTTCAACACTAATATTAATATCAATGTTTTAAGTAAATCATTCATTGTGTTTGATTTATTTTCTAATATTTCATTGACTTCTAAATTTAGAAAGAAAATGATTAGAACATTTAAGTTTAAAGCAGAAACATTAAATGAAATGATATTTTTATCAGAGTTAATTGATTTTGTTCCAGAAAATATTTTTGATTTAACAAAATTACGAGAAAGATTCCATATTGATAAAACATTCATCGAAAAAGCAATCACACATTTTAATTTAGATGAAGGATTAATTAAATCATTTATTTCCTTTTCAAATATTGGTTTTCTTACTGATGGTAATGATTTAATCAAACAAGGCTTTGAAGGTAAAGAACGAGGAATTGAAATGAGAAGATTAGAAACAGAACGTTTTTTTAACGAGTTCTTTTAGATTAAATTATTAATTTTTTCATTTCTAATGTATTTGTAGAAATCACTTTCTTTAAATTCACGACCTTTTATAAAAAACCTTTCAACACTATCTATGATGGAAGGTTTTTTATAATTATTTAAAATACCATTATTTAAATTATATTCACTTACCTTTCCTGCTCTAATAGTTTTGATTTTTTCGATTGATTTAAAATTATTATACATAAACATTTCAAAATCATTTCTATTCTCAAAATCTGTACCATACGCATGATCTATGTATATATTACCATTTACTTTTATCTCAACAATATATGATACTTTTATTCTAATTTTCCTATTCATTGAAATGATATATTCAGATGGTAATTTAAAATCTTCCTTCAGTGCTTTTTCAAAAATATTCATAATATATATATATATATTGAAAAAATAAGAGCCAATTTTTATTTGATTTTATTGATTACTTTTTTACGTTTAATATTTTTTGCTATTTTTTCCCATTCAGATTTTTCTTCATAATACGCACCATCTATCCAATAGTATTCATTACCATCTTTAAATTTTATTGCTGGACCACTTATATTGTGATATTCACCATTTTTCTTAATTTCAAACCGGTCACTAAATAATATTTTTTGTATTTCTGTATCATCATTCATCCAACTTAAAACACCTATTTCATCAATATAATATTGCGTTAATTTTTCTTCTCTATCACCTAAATCAATAGTTGATAATATTTCATCATATGTCATTTTAAAGTTTGATATATTTTATTATATTACCTAAGAAATCGGTAATAAATTGTCCAATAAATTGTCCACTTGCTTCTGGGAAAAATAAAATTATTAATGCGAAAGCACCTATCAAAAATTTATATTTATGCTTGAACATAAAACCAAAAAATCTTTGTCTTTTTATTATTTTCTTCTGTGATTCTATTTCTCGTTGTTTCCTTAAATCTTCCATAATGATTATATTAAAAAATCAAAAAATGTTTTATTTTAAATGAGTTAAAATATTTTTTATTGATGTACATAATTCATATTCTTCTAAATTGATAGCAGTTTTTAAAATTAGATCTAATGTTTTATTCCACTCTTTTTTAGGTATAGTGTATTCTTTTATTTCTTCATCATTTATAACTTCATAACCAAGATAAACATGATCTAAGTTTTTTTCAATCGATGAATTGAAATTATTTATTATCATTTCTATATAATCAGCATCTATATCTGTTTTACCATTTTTAAACTCTTTATCCATAAAACTATATATTAATATTAATATATAGTTTATGATTACGACAATGAAAATTTTTGAACATTTTTATGAGCCACAGTATTCTTGTGTGAATATGAATATTGATGAATTTGATAAAAAAGTATCACAAGATAAAACAATTAAAAACCGCATAAGATTTTTTGATTATTCGGATACTAATACTTGGTTTGATAAAACACCAAGATTTACTGTAATGTTTGCTGATGATTTAATAATAGGTGTTTGTAAAATTGATTCATATGATAATAGTGAGGCCGATTATTCGATTAGTTATTTTTCTATTGATAAAGATTTTAGAAATAGAAAATTAACAAGATTAATGTTAAATACGTTATTTGATTATATTTTGAATGGTGATTATACATTAGATTCAAGTTCTTGGACACATCCAGGAATGACAAAATTGAAACCATTAATTGATAAGATTGCGGCAGAACGTGGTGTGAAATGGACAACAAATAATAGACGACATGATACAGAATCATCTTATGATGATGATTTCTTACATTATCAAGAAATGGATGATAATGAATATAAAAAACACACAGGACACAAACGCAAGAAATTTAATTTTGGTTTATAACTCTTCGAGTTTCTTTTTTAATTCTAAAATTTTTTTATCTTTTTCTTTTAATTGTTCTCTCAATAAATATATTTGTAATTCAGTTTGGTCAAAACCACTATCTTCATCTTGTTCATTATCAGAACAGATTTCACATTTATATTTTTGTTTAATTAATCCTATAGCAACAGGACAATCATCATCACCATATTTACATCCATGTTCAAAGCAACAATGAGATTCGTGTACACCCCATTCTTCTTTTGGTAATGATGTTTTTGCTGTTTTTGAAAATTCAATTCTTTTTTCTTCTAAGAATTTTTCTTTGATTGCTCTCGCTTTTTTAATTTCTTCTTTTGTCATAATGCAAATATACGAATAAAAAATCATTTAAACAAAAAAAAAATCATTTTTATATAAAAATAATATGGAAGAAATTAAAAAACAAAATATTTAATTGGAAAAACGATTATTGATACATACAAATATTTAGGTGATATGTGGCTTAAATTTTCTGATGGTACATTTGCAGTATTTGTCATTGATGATATAACTGAAGGTTTTGGTTATAAGCAAGAAGAAATAAATATAAATACTTATTCAAAGGATTATATAGATAGACCATTGGTTGAATTAGGTATTATCACTGAAAATGAATGGGAAAAAGCAATCATAGAAGAAAATATTAAAACTCAGAAATACCATGAAGAATGTGTTTTGAAAGAAGAAAAACGTATTAAAGAATACGAATTAGAACAATTAAAAATATTACAAGATAAATATCTTAATAAATAAGATTTAAAAATTTATATATACTTTATATGAAAAATTATAAAAATTATATAAATGAAAACCTTGAACCTATACAACCAGGTGATAAAGGTAAATTATCTATTGAAGTTGATGATTCTGATTATAGTGAAGATTGGAAATTAACATTAACATTAGAAAAAACTTGGAAACAATATTCTGAAAAAAGTATCACATTATTAGATTTTAATAATATTTATGCTACAACATTAATTGAAAACCAACAACAAATAAGTTCTGCGTGTGGTGATGCCGCATGGATTTCAATTGAGCCAATAGTTGTAGATGAATTAAGACAAGCAACAAGTGTCGAAGATTCAGAAAAAGTATATGATAAATTATATGATGTATTTGATAAATATGAAATTTTCATCAATACGGGAAATTATAATACAGGTGATTTATTAGAGAATAACGATACTGAAGTAAGTACTAATCAAGATGAACCAAATGATTATATTGTTGGTGATATTATTAGGGTAGATCTTGATGGTAATGAAGTATCAGCACAAATTTCAAAAATAACAGCAAAGAATACATTTTTAATAAAAATCGAACAAGATGGTGTTATATTACCAAAAGAATATAATATTTATAAAAGCCAAATACGTGGTATAATTTCTGGTGTAGATAGTCCAGCAAATAAATCTGATTGGAATCAAGATCTGAAACAACAATCAAGTAATGACTTAGCAATAAATGGAGCAGGAACACCTGGCGTACCAGCACCTGGGAAAGGATTCAATTAATATGAAAACATTTGAGAATTTCAATCTTTAAAAATCACTGAAATCAGTATTTAATTCCAGATAATCAACAGGATCAACAGATTTATTATTTATTCTTATTTCATAATGTAAGTGTGGTCCAGTGGATTTACCAGTATTACCAGACATTGCGATCATATCACCTTTATTAACTATATCACCTTCTTTAATGATTATATTATTCAAATGTGCGTATAGTGTTATATAATCTAATTTATGTTTTATCATAATTGTTTTTCCATAACCTTGTTTCCAACCACAGAAAATAACCTCACCATCACCTGATGTGAAAACTAAATTATCTTTTTTTGATTGTAAATCAACGCCTTTATGAAATTTGATGATACCATTTATTGGGTGGTTTCTCCAGCCATATACTGATTCTATTATAATAGTATCTAATGGATTACCGAATGGTAATGAATTGAAATAATGTTTATATTTTTCGTTAGATTTTAATGTTGTGAAAAGCGTTTCACCTAATGTTAGAGATTTTTCTTGATAGTTTTGTATTATATTCTCCAATTCACGCTCATAGGTATTAGTTTTATAATTGATGTAGAAACCACCAATTGTTATTGAGACAATAAAAAGAATGATATAAACAAAATGTATTTCATTCTTTTTCTTCTTTACTTTTTTCCTAATAGGATCAAATTTACTCATATATTGTTTTACTTTTTAAACTAACCAGAATATTTTTCTCTAGAAAAATTATACTAGATATTATATTAGTTATAATTATAGAAATTGTTTGAAAAATGTATTACTGGTTATAATACACAATTTTCTATAATAGTATATATTAATTTTTTATTTGTAAAGTAATCTGATTAGATCTTCTGTTATTATTCTAATTAATTTTTTACCATCAATTTCGACATCAGGTATATTTCTTATAGTTGAAAAACTTTCTGAACCATCAATTATTAAATTTTTGATATGGTCATACATTTTCTCATTTAATTTATAATGTTCTGTCAATTTTTCAACAAAAGTAACACAATCAATACCTTCTTTATTATTATATTTTATGACTTGTAGTTCTTCAAATTTATTATCATTTTCGATAATTTCTTTTTCAATAATAAAATACCATAATTTCTTCTTTGGAATACGAATATTCTCTAAGAATGAGAACGCATTCTGCGCCTTTGTATTCTTTGGGAATTTTGCTACTTTACCTATTAAATTTACTTTATCTTCTTTCTTTGACATACTATTTGTTTAGATTTTAATTATATATTTATATTTGAGAGTCACAAATAGTTAATTATTGTGTTTATTGTAATATTTATCAACTGTATAATTCCAAAAATTTCTAATTGGTAATACAGATTCGATCATCCAAACAGCATTATACTGAAGCATATCTAAGAAATTTTTTGTTTTATCGTTACCATATAATACATTTGAAAATAATTTTGAAAATAATTTGTTTTCATAATCAAAACCATTATCAGCAACTGAATCATTCTTATGTTTTAAGTCATATAAATCTGGTATGTGTGATTTTCTATCTATCATAATTAATTTTTATTTTTCTGTTATACCATCAAATGTAATATTTATTGATGTTAATGAATTTTCATTTGGATTTTCTGAATACCAAACACCTTTTCTATCTCTAAAACCACCTCTAATAATAGCATATTCATCTTTTTCCACAATAATATCTCCGTGTACTGTATCGATACCCATTAATTTATCTACATCATTAACATGATCTTTATGATAATTTTCATTTTTTTCTGAAACAAAATACAAAGACACCGAATCAACACCATCAATTTGTTTATATAATTCTATGAAATCTGATTTTGGTATTCTATCAAATCTTTGATTATTTAATAAGTAATCAGATGTTATATTTATCATTTCCTGTTTTATGTTTTCTTGATTAGCATCATCATATCTTCTAACATAAATATGCATAACATATTTTGATATTTTTGGTTGAATTATTTTAACACTTGTAGTTATTGACATTGTTCCTAAACGTTTTAAATATTTTAATGTTTTTTCTTGTTCTTTATCATCTAATATAAAAACATCAAATGGTATATTGAAGTAATTAACATCATCATTAAAGAATTTAGTTATATCTGGTATTAAATATAAAAATATTGTATTATCATTCATGTTTGTTTTATATTTAGAATAAATATTACTAAATGAATCAACACTTGAAACGATTTCAGCAGATGACTTATTATTTCTAACATTATATTTAATTTTGTTCACATAATGTTCTAATACATCATCAGTAATACCAAAATTATTATCATCGAGCATATTAAAAGCATTAACTTTCGAGAATATATTCATTCTCTTCAAATGAAAAATAAATTGCTTAGGTGTCGCTAAAACAAAGTTTCTTGATACATATGGTAATGTCGCTTTTGTGAACTCAATACTTTCTCCATCTGATGAAAAATTAACATCATTAAATATAAATATATCAAATAATTTCTCGATTTTTAATGTGTTTCCTTGACCATCAATAATATCACCTTCTATTTTCCATTCATTTAAAGTAGGATTTAATATTTCTCCTTCTGAACCATTTGATAATAAATATTCTACTTCAATTGATGAACCAATTTGTGGCACAAAACCATAATGATCAGTACCAAAATATATATCAATACCACCATTAAAACCACTTCTC
>Ga0256827_10002404_pt1 | contig 12077 bp, 10 predicted proteins | sample CV84metaG_FD_185977 | JGI IMG/M metagenome (GOLD analysis project Ga0256827, IMG submission 185977) | Hydrothermal vent microbial communities from East Pacific Rise, Pacific Ocean - CV84 | ecosystem: Environmental > Aquatic > Marine > Hydrothermal vents | place: Pacific Ocean: East Pacific Rise... | reverse complement strand
CACCGGCACCCGAGGCATCAATGTCCTCATCATCAATCTGAATAACAATCCGGTCGGCATCAACGCTTTCGACAACGCCATCGTGCCGGGCGATAACCGAGTTACCCGAATCGTGAGCGACAATCCGCTCCATCCCGGTCCCGACCAGAGGCGCATCAGTACGGAGCAACGGCACCGCCTGACGCTGCATATTGGAACCCATCAGAGCCCGGTTAGCATCATCATTTTCCAGGAACGGGATCAACGCCGCAGCAACCGAAACGATCTGTTTCGGCGACACATCCATCAGATCGATCTGATCCGGAGGTAAAAGTAAGAATTCTCCGGTCTGACGCACATTGACCAAATCGTTGACAAACACACCATCATCATCGAGCGGTGCATTCGCCTGAGCGATTGCGTGACCCTCTTCCTCTAGCGCTGAGAAATATTTTATTTCTGAACTGACCCGACCATCCTTAACAATCCGAAACGGAGTCTCAACAAAGCCATATTCATTGATCCGGGCATAGGTAGACAATGATGCGATCAAACCGATATTCGGACCCTCAGGAGTCTCAATTGGACACACACGACCATAGTGAGTCGGATGGACGTCCCGAACCTCAAAGCCAGCCCGTTCCCGGGTCAAACCACCGGGTCCCAGTGCGGACAGGCGGCGTTTATGAGTGACTTCAGAGAGAGGGTTGGTCTGATCCATAAACTGCGAAAGCTGTGAGGAACCAAAAAATTCCTTAACCACGGCTGAAACAGGTTTGGAGTTGATTAAATCGTGCGGCATGAGACTATCGACATCCTGCAGACTCATCCGCTCTTTAATTGCCCGCTCCATCCGTACCAAACCGACCCGGTACTGATTTTCCAGCAACTCACCAACAGCTCTGACCCGACGATTGCCTAGGTGATCAATGTCGTCAATGGTCCCTTTGCTGTCGCGCAACCCAACCAGATAACGAACCACATTGAGGATATCTTCTTTGGTCAGCGTCGATAGATCCAGAGGACTGTCAACCCCAAGCTTGTGGTTGAGCTTCAACCGGCCAACTGCTGAGATATCATAACGATCGGGATTGAAAAACAAGCTCTCAAACAGAGTTGTTGCAGTTCTGATCGTCGGTGGATCACCGGGACGGAGGCGACGGAAGATCTCAATAATGGCATCTTCTGCTGTCTCAACCTTATCGACCCGCAGAGTATCACTAATATATGAACCGACATAAAGGTGATCAACGAAGAGAATAGAGAAATTATTGATCCCTTTTTCTCTTAATTCTTCGAGTTTTGCCTCGGTCAGTTCACCGTTACACTCAAGGAGAACCTCACCGGTTGCCTCGTCAACAATATCGCTGACGACAACCTGCCCAACCAACTCTTCTGCGGTGATTGGAATTGATTCAATTCCCTCTTCATTAAGTTTGCGGATAGCGGCCCGGGTAAATTTACGGTTCTCTTTAACCAGCACTTCACCTGAAGCAGAAAGAACATCTGAACTTGCCCGCTTTCCGGCCAGCAGATCAAAATTGACTTTTTTGGCGTAGCCCTTACCATCCCAGGAAACTTCTTCAAGATCATAGTAATAGCGAAGCAGCTCTTCTGTTGTGTAGCCAAGAGCTTTTAATAACACCGTCGCCGGGAGTTTACGGCGGCGGTCAATCCGAACCCAGAGGAGATCTTTATGATCAAAATCAAAATCGAGCCAGGAGCCCCGGTAAGGGATGACCCGCGCACTGAATAACACCTTGCCACTGGAGTGGGTTTTCCCTTTATCGTGAGAGAAGAACACCCCCGGTGAACGGTGCAACTGGCTGACGATAACCCGCTCAGTGCCATTGATAATAAAGGTGCCATTCTCCGTCATCAGGGGAATTTCACCAAAATAGACTTCCTGCTCTTTAATGTCACGAATCGACTGAGTCCCGGCATCTTTATCAACATCCCAGGTCACCAAACGAACTTTAACTTTAATTGGAGCGGCGAAAGTCATGCCACGCTGGTGGCACTCCTCTTCATCATACTTTGGTGCACCCAGACCATAGGAGACATATTCCATGGAACAGGTATCGCTAAAATCATGAATCGGAAAAACAGAACGGAAAACCGACTCCAACCCACGTTGCTTTCGCTCGGCCGGGGGGAGATCCGCCTGTAAAAATCTCTTATAAGAAGTTTTTTGGATATCAATGAGGTTCGGAATATCAATGATATTCGTTACCTTTGCAAAGTGCTTCCTGAGGAGCGGATTATTCGCAAACGAATACGCCATGTTTTCTCCTTTGGGGTCGGTTTACCGGGCATATTAATCACCCGGGCAGACACCAATCGGGACCTAAAGACAGATCCACCCCGGCAAATTGCCGGGCTGACAACGACAATAGCCAAGGCCGCACCAGGCGACCTCGGCTAAAAACATACTTGGGGGTAGTAGGACTATTTCAGCTCCACGCTGGCGCCGGCTTCTTCCAGTTGCTTCTGGACTTCAGCGGCTTCATCCTTAGATACACCTTCTTTAACTGTACCAGGAGCACCGTCTACCAGCTCCTTAGCTTCCTTCAGACCCAGACCGGTGATTGCACGAACAGCCTTGATGACATTGATTTTCTTCTCACCGAAGCTAGTCAGGATAACATCAAATTCGGTCTGCTCTTCAGCAGCACCACCATCACCAGCAGCCGGAGCAGCAGCAACAGCTACCGGAGCAGCAGCAGAAACGCCAAATTTTTCTTCGAGCTCTTTAACAAACTCAGACATTTCCAGAACGGTCATGTTTTCAATAAATTCTACAACTTGCTCTTTAGTAATTTCAGCCATTTTTTCCTCCAAAATTTATGTATGTAACTTAAACGGTTAGTTTATTAACTTTATGCAGCTTTGTTCTCGCCAATTGCATTCAATACCTGAACCAGTGAGCGAGGTATTGCCGCCATGGTTCCAACAAAATTGGTGATCGGGGCATTCATTGAACTTAATGCCTTAGCCAGAAGCTCTTCACGACTCGGCAGGGCTGCTAAAGCACCGATCTCCGCGACCGAGAGAAGCTTTCCACTCAGGACTCCGGCTTTCAGTTCGAATGCGTCAATCTCTTTGGCAAACTTACTGAGAATTTTTGCGGGAGCGACCGGATCGGCGCCGGACAGCGCAATTGCCGTCGGACCGGTACAGTAAGACTGTAGCGGTTCTGCCGGGGTATCCTGTGATGCCAGTTTCAGTAAACTGTTTTTTACCACCCGATATTCCACTCCAACCTGAGTTAACTCACGCCGCAGCTGGGTCGCCTGCTCAACATTGATACCACGGTAATCAGCCAGAAATGTTGCTTGAGTGTCGGTTAAACGCTGGGCCAATTCCTGAACAATCTGTTCTTTCTCTGTTCTATTCATCTACTCTCCTCCTTTCGTTAAAATCCTGGGATATAAATCCCGCCCAAGTCGAGCTGAGGGGGAGAGACGACACTGTCGTCACAGCACCCGATAGCCTCGGCAGGTGGTCATCTATTAAATGCTACGCATACCTGCTGTCTATGACTCTGAGCCTGCAATCAAGTAATGATTTACTTGAATAAAGCCTGTAACTGAGGGATATCGAGATTAATTCCCGCACCCATAGTACTGGCCAAAGTGACCTTCTTGAGATACGTACCTTTTGCTGTCGACGGCTTCGCTTTAATCAGTACATCGATCAATGCCATGATATTCTCTTTAAGCTTGACAACATCAAAGGAAACCTTGCCCACCGGGGCATGAATGATACCGGCCTTTTCAACCCGATATTCAACCTTCCCTGATTTAGCCTCTTCAACAGCACGCGTGATGTCCATAGTCACTGTACCGACTTTAGGATTAGGCATCAAACCGCGGGGACCAAGAACCCGGCCGATCTTACCGACAACGCCCATCATATCTGGAGAGGCAATCGCTGTATCAAAATCGAACCAGCCACCCTGAATCTTTTCTGCCAGATCTTCAGCACCGACATAGTCTGCACCAGCAGCCTCTGCTTCCTGTGCTTTTTCCCCTTTAGCAAAGACCAGAACCCGGACCGACTTTCCCAGACCATTTGGCAGCACAACTGCACCACGGATCATCTGATCAGCCTTACGGGGGTCGACACCTAAGCGGACACTCACGTCCACCGTTTCATCGAACTTTGCAAAGGAGCCTTTTTTAATCAGTTCCAGGGCCTCTTCAAGTCCATAAAGCTGAGAACGATCAACCAGCTCTTTAGCATTTTTGATATTTTTACCTGTTGCCATTATCTATCTCCACGACTCGCCGCTTCAGGCGACTTCTATTCCCATACTACGCGCAGTGCCCTCAATAATCCGCATTGCCGCTTCTTCTGAGAAAGCATTAAGGTCAGGCATTTTCAGGCGAGCAATCTCAAGAACCTGATCCTTAGTAACCTTGCCTACCTTCTCTTTATTCGGGACACCAGAGCCCTTCTTTAATTTTGCTGCACGGAGCAACAAAACAGCAGCCGGTGGCGTCTTAGTAATATAGGAGAAGGAACGATCAGCATAAACCGTAATCACAACAGGGGTGATCAGACCGGCCTGCTCCTGGGTTTTTGAATTAAAATGCTTACAGAACTCCATGATGTTAACCCCATGTTGTCCCAGTGCCGGGCCAACTGGAGGAGACGGGTTTGCCTGCCCCGCGGGGATCTGTAATTTAATTTGTCCAACAATTTTCTTGGCCATTTCTGACTCCTTAAACGAACGAAACGTATTCCAGCTTAGCTGGTTTTTTCAACCTGTATAAATTCTAACTCTACGGGAGTGACCCGTCCAAAAATACTTACCATAACTTTCAACGTACCACGATCAGGACGGACATCTTCCACCATGCCGGTAAAGTTGAGGAATGGTCCGTCGACAACCCGAACCGTTTCGCCGATTTCAAACTCGACTTTAGGCTTCGGCTTCTCAATACCCTCTTCCATCCGGTTGGTAATTTTTGCCACCTCAGCATCAGAGATCACCGGAGGGGTTTGGCCACCGCCAACAAAACCGGTAATCTTTGAAGTTCCGGTGACCACATGCCAGGTCTCATCGTTGAGTTCCATCCGTACCAGAATATAGCCGGGGAAAAACTTGCGCAGGGAAGTTTTACGCTCCCCTTTACGCATCTCTACGACTGTTTCTGAAGGGATTAAGATCTCTTCGAACATATCTTCTACAGCCATGGAACGTATCCGCTCCTCAAGGCTTAACTTCACTTTATTTTCATACCCTGAGTAGGTATGCACGCCGTACCATTTCATTGCCATGGTTAAGTCCTTTTTCTCCTCAACCGAGGATCAGACGGATAAGGCGCGAAAGAATCATATCAACACCGCCGAGAAAGATCGCACAAACCACAACTAAGATAATGACGACCATCGTAGAAGCATAGGTATCTTTCTTGGATGGCCAAGTAACCTTTTTAAGTTCCGCTTTGACGTTGGCAAAAAATTCGTTTAATTTTCCAATCATCGATCTATTGGCCTCGCTGAAGTACTAATTCGCATGTATGGCAGGCCAGGAGGGATTCGAACCCCCAACACCCGGATTTGGAGTCCGGTGCTCTAGCCGTTAGAGCTACTGGCCTACGATTCTATCCTGGTTCCCTACCGTTGCCCCTACTTGGTCTCTTTATGTGGGGTGTGCTTCCGGCAGAAGCGACAGTACTTGTTAAACTCCAACTTATCTGGAGTGTTTCGCTTGTTTTTCGTTGTCGTGTAATTTCGTTGCTTACACTCAGTACAAGCAAGGGTGACAATGTCACGCATAGCACTTACCTCTTAATTCCCCTTCACCAGCAGCAAAGGGGAGTGATTCACTAATAAATATTACTCGATAACTTCACTCACCACACCGGCACCGACAGTTCGGCCACCTTCGCGGATTGCAAAGCGCAGTTCTTTATCCATGGCGATCGGGGTGATCAGTTCGGCGGTCATGGAAATATTATCGCCAGGCATAACCATCTCAACACCTTCAGGCAGTTCGACGATTCCGGTCACATCGGTGGTCCGGAAGTAGAACTGGGGACGGTACCCTTTGAAGAATGGGGTATGACGACCACCTTCTTCTTTGGTGAGGATGTAGGCTTCGGCCTTGAACTTGGTGTGGGGGGTGATGCTGCCGGGCTTGGCCAGAACCTGTCCACGTTCGATCTGATCGCGCTTGAGTCCGCGGAGAAGGATACCACAGTTGTCGCCGGCTTGTCCTTGATCGAGCAGTTTACGGAACATCTCGACGCCGGTGACGACGGTTTTCTGGGTGTCTTTCATGCCGACGATTTCTACTTCTTCCTGGACTTTGATGATGCCGCGTTCGACCCGGCCGGTGGCGACGGTGCCGCGTCCTGAGATGGAGAAGACGTCTTCTACCGGCATCAGGAAGGGGCGATCGATGGCACGCTCGGGCTCGGGAATGTAGTTGTCGACGGCGTCCATGAGTTCGAGGACTTTGTCTTTGCCGATTTCGTCGTCGCGACCTTCGAGGGCGGCGAGGGCGGATCCGGCGATGACGGGAATGTCGTCTCCGGGGAAGTCGTAACTGGAGAGGAGTTCTCTGATCTCCATGTCAACGAGTTCGAGGAGTTCTTCGTCATCGACCATGTCGGCTTTGTTCAAGAAGACGACCATGGCGGGTACGCCAACCTGACGGGCGAGCAGGATGTGCTCTCGGGTCTGGGGCATGGGGCCATCGGCGGCTGAGACGACGAGGATTGCTCCGTCCATCTGGGCTGCGCCGGTGATCATGTTCTTGACGTAGTCGGCGTGACCTGGACAGTCGACGTGAGCATAGTGACGGTTTTCGGTCTCATACTCGACGTGGGCGGTGGCAATGGTGATACCGCGCTCGCGCTCTTCCGGTGCGTTGTCGATCTGATCGAATGCTTTGATTTCTCCGCCACCCATCTTCTCAGATAGTACTTTGGTGATGGCTGCGGTCAGTGTGGTCTTGCCGTGGTCAACGTGACCGATGGTGCCAATATTGACGTGCGGCTTTGTCCTCTCGTACTTTTCCTTGGACATAATAATCTCCCTTTGTTGTCTTCTACTTCTACTGTTAAAATTTTTCTGGAAACAACGATCTAATTCTCAATAATATCAATCTGTATTACTTACCTATCAATGCTGGAGCCCACAACCAGATTTGAACTGGTGACCTCATCCTTACCAAGGATGCGCTCTACCAACTGAGCTATGTGGGCTTAACATCCTTTTCACAAAGAGCAAATGGAGCGGGAAACGGGATTCGAACCCGCGACCCTCAGCTTGGAAGGCTGATGCTCTAGCCAACTGAGCTACTCCCGCCAAAACTCTTCGTAAATCAATAAAGTGTGGGAAAGGACTCCACACGACCCTGCTCCAGTTCCTGCGGCTTATCGGCCTCCTGGTGCACAGCAGCCGGGCTCTATCCGGCAGGTTTTAGATGGTGGAGGGGGGAGGATTCGAACCTCCGAAGGCTACGCCATCAGATTTACAGTCTGGTCCCTTTGGCCACTCGGGAACCCCTCCAGGGGTATTTAATATTTTATTATCGAACCAACAGGCCCGTTATATGCTGGAGCTGGCGAGAGGAATTGAACCCCCAACATCCTCATTACAAGTGAGGTGCTCTGCCAATTGAGCTACGCCAGCACAAGACGGGACTTATAACCCAAGAAAACGAGGATTGCAAGATAAAAATGAGCTATCTATTGCAGATAAATTATTCCACAGGTCGACCGCTGTTCTGTCTGACCACTTCAAAGAGTGCAATTCCGGCAGCTACCGAGGCATTCAGGGAATTGAGTTTCCCGACCATCGGAATCGACAGCAACGCATCACAGTGCCTGCGGATATTCTGCCGCAACCCCTTCCCCTCACTGCCAATGACTAAAGCAAGATTCCCCCGTAAGTCAGTGGTAAACAGATTCTGCGATCCCTCATCTCCCGCCAGACCATAACACCAGACATCCGCAGCTTTCAACTCAACGAGAGTGCGTGAAAGGTTAGTGACCTGACACACCGCCAGATGGGAAAGGGCTCCGGCAGCAGTTTTTTCAACGACTGCCGTCACCGGACAGGAACGATCTTTGGCAACAATAACCGCCCGGCAACCGGCAACCTCGGCACTGCGAAGAATTGCGCCGAAGTTATGGGGATCGGTGACGCCATCAAGAATAAGAAAAAATGCCGGTTCACCGCTATGCCGCCAGTCATGAATCAGGTCACTGAAAGCAACATAGCTAAACGGGGTCAGGGAGAGCAACACCCCCTGATGTCGACCATGTCCCACCAATCGATCCAGTTCACGGCGCTCGATAAAAGTAGTTTTCAATCCCTGCTGTTTTGCCAGCGACTGCAACTTTTCCAGCCGGTCACCAGGCTCTCCCCGGGTCAGAAATAACTCCAGAGGTTTGCGACCGGTTCCCTGCAACGCCTCACTGATTGGATTGATTCCGTAAAGGTAGTCAGCCATCAGCCTGCCAGTGCATCCTCAATTTCCAATAAAATTTTTCCTGCCGCCAGCAGAGGATCACTTGCAGAAGAGATGGGGCGACCGATCACCAGCCCGGTAGCTCCTGCGGCAATTGCCTCTGCCGGAGTCGTCACCCGCTTCTGATCATCCAGAGCCGCAAAAGAGGGACGGACTCCGGGGGTTACAATAGCAAAGTCAGCACCACAGGCAGCTCGAATCAATGCCGCCTCTTTGGGTGAGGCAACGACACCGGAGAATCCGGCAGATTGACTCAGTTTTGCCAATCGGAGCACCATCTCATCCACCGGACGATCAATTCCAACCTCCCGCAGAGTCTCTGCATCTGATGAGGTCAAAATGGTCACCGCCAACATCAGTGGCCGGGGAATTTTGGCGGCAGCACAATATTCATCAACATCAGCAACGGTTTTTCGCATCATCTCTGCACCGCCCAGAGCATGCACATTAAAAATCTTCACCCCCAGCTTACATGCCTCTACCGCCGCCTTAGCAACAGTATTGGGAATATCATGATACTTGAGATCGAGAAATACATCACTGCCATAACCCTGAACCATCTTGACCACATCCGGGCCACAATGGGTAAACAGCTGTTTTCCAATCTTAAATAATCCAACATTTTCATGCAGTTGTTTCACCCACGCTTCTGCCGCAGGAAAATCATCAACATCCAAGGCAAAAATCAGTCGCTCCCGCGCAGTTTGTCTCATCCGTCTCTCCCGATTAGGTTCTAAACTTTGGTTGACAGCAGTCAATTCCGACTCAATCAAATTATGCTTCCGGCTCAAATGCCAAACCGGCAGCGACCAGCTGTTGCAACTGAGGGATAATTTCATCAAGGGAGAACATCGACATGGTCCCGTTCGCTCTGACCTTTAATTCGACATTCCCCTCTTTTAAGTTCCGGGCGCCTACCGTCACCCGCAACGGAATTCCGATCAGGTCGGCATCCTTAAACTTGATTCCCGGGCGCTCATCACGGTCATCGAGTAAAACTTCGATATTCGCATCGAGAAGCTGTTGATAGAGTTTTTCTGCCGCCTCACGCACCAGATCATCCTTGGGATTCAACATCGTCACCAGCACCTGGAAGGGAGCCAGTGGCATCGGTAAAATCATTCCATTGTCATCATGGTTCTGTTCAATTGCTGCCGCCACGGTTCGCCCGGCACCAATCCCATAACAACCCATCACCAGCGGACGGGACTTGCCATCAGCATCTAAAACTGTCGCATTCATCGCTTCGGAGTATTTCACCCCGAGCTTAAAGATATGGCCGACCTCAATCCCACGCCACTCCTCAAACTTACCACCATCACAGCGGGGACAGGGATCACCGGCCACCGCCTGACGAAGATCGGCAAACTGGCTGATCTGGAAATCCCGTTCCTGATTAACCCCGGTGAAATGGCTGTCGACTGCGTTACCCCCGACAACAAAATCGGCCAGCCCCTGCACTTCAGCATCGGCAATAATCCGGATGTTTAACCCAACCGGACCGGCGAACCCGGTGGGGGCTCCCGTTGCCTGCTTCACGACATCATCCTCGGCCATTAAAACCCAGTCAACATCAAGCAGATTGGTCAATTTGATCATATTCAGCTCCCGGTCACCACGCAACAGAACCGCCAGAACTTCATCATCCGAGGTCTGAACAATCAGAGTTTTCACCAGCTGAGTTGCGGCAACTTTGAGAAAGTTTGCCACCTCCTCAATAGTTTTCTGTCCCGGGGTATCAACCTGCTGTAACTCCTGAGTAGCTGTCGGGGTTTCCAGATCACCATAGATGATCTCGGCCTTCTCCACATTGGCGGCATAATCACAGCTGTCACAGGAGACAATTCCATCCTCACCCGATTCTGCCAGCACCATAAATTCATGCGAGAAGTTCCCGCCGATGGCACCACTATCCGCCTCAACCGAGCGGAAATTCAGTCCGCAGCGATTAAAAATATTTCGATACGCCTGGTACATCTTCGCGTATGAGCTATCGGCACCGGCATCATCAATATCGAATGAGTAGGCATCTTTCATCACAAATTCACGTCCTCGCATCAAGCCAAAGCGGGGGCGGATTTCATCGCGAAATTTAGTTTGGATCTGGTAGAGATTGAGCGGCAACTGCTTATATGAATTAACCGTATTGCGGATAATATCGGTAATCACCTCTTCGTGGGTCGGTCCCATGCAGAAATCGGCCGATTTGCGATCCTTAAAACGGAGTAGTTCCTTGCCATATTTCTCCCAGCGTCCCGATTCCTGCCACAACTCAGCTGGATTCGCCATCGGCATCAGACACTCAATTGCTCCGGCACGATTCATCTCTTCACGGATAATCTGTTCCATTTTCCGCAGAGAACGCAACCCAAACGGGAGATAGCTATAAATACCGGCCGCCACTTTCCGGATCATCCCCGCCCGCAACATCAACTGATGGCTGATCACTTCAGCATCGGCAGGGGTTTCTTTTAAGGTCGGTAGAAGATACTGGGAATAACGCATAAAAATGTCCTGTTCGTAAAACGTGTTAATAATTTAAGGTTGCTTGACAAGCGTTGGAAACTACCCTGATTTCCACAGAAAAGCAAGCCCCGGGAGGTGGTCAAGCGCTAGAGGATAAGGATAATATATGCGGGGTCACAAGCAGGGTTATTTCCCGGAGTCCTGATCTTCAATCAGCTGCCAGGCTTCTGCAACCAGCGCATCGGCCAAGTCGTGCTGCGGCACCTTACGCACCACCTCACCATGACGAAACAGGATCCCCTGCCCCACTCCTCCGGCAATTCCCAAATCGGCTTCACGAGCCTCACCCGGACCGTTCACCACACAGCCCATCACCGCTATCGTTAGCGGTTGAGGAAAATCGGCCAGACGTTGCTCAACCTCTTCGGCAATTTCGATCAGCTCAATCTGGCAGCGACCGCAGGTGGGACAGCTGACAAAGATCGGTCCACTCTCCCGCAACCGTAAACTCTTGAGGATTTCCCAGCCAACCCTGACCTCCTCTACCGGATCGCCGGTCAGTGAGACCCGAAGGGTGTCACCAATCCCGTCATAAAGGAGTGAACCCAACCCAATCGCACTTTTAATCGTTCCTGCCCAGGTGGTTCCCGCTTCAGTAATCCCGATATGGAGGGGATAATCAACCTGCCCGGCCAACAGCCGGTAAGCGGCAACCGTCCGGTCAATATCGGAAGCTTTCAAGCTCACCTTGATATTCTGATAATTAAGCTCTTCAAAAATCCGGATATGGGCCAAGGCACTCTCAACCATCGCCTCAGCTGTCGGGTGACCATACTTCTGCAACAGCTCCCGCTCCAGAGAACCGGCGTTGACCCCGATCCGGATCGGTACAGCACGTTCGGCACAGGCCTTGACCACCTCCTCAACCTTCCACCGCGCACCGATATTACCGGGGTTCAGGCGCAACCCGTCAACCCCCTGGGCAATCGCAGCCAGCGCGAGTTGATAGTCAAAATGGATATCGGCAATCAGCGGAATCTGACACCCTGATTTAATGGCACCCAATGCTGCGGCCGCCTCCTGATCGGGAACGGCACAGCGGATAATTTCACATTTTGCAGTTTGTAGGGCTGCTATCTGC
>Ga0256827_10002401_pt1 | contig 12089 bp, 21 predicted proteins | sample CV84metaG_FD_185977 | JGI IMG/M metagenome (GOLD analysis project Ga0256827, IMG submission 185977) | Hydrothermal vent microbial communities from East Pacific Rise, Pacific Ocean - CV84 | ecosystem: Environmental > Aquatic > Marine > Hydrothermal vents | place: Pacific Ocean: East Pacific Rise... | reverse complement strand
CATGGCAAACCCTACTCCTGAGATTTTTCCAGATGAGGTAAGAGCTGTTCGAGCAGATGCCATAGTTGCAACAGGAAGAAGTGATTTTGATAACCAAGTAAACAATGTACTAGGGTTCCCATTTATCTTTCGTGGAGCAATGGATGTGAGAGCCAAAAAAATAAATATGGAGATGAAACTAGCAGCTTCAAAAGCCTTAGCTCTTTTAACGATGGAAGAGGTACCTGAGTATCTTAACAAGATATACGGTAAAAAGATTACATTTGGAAGAGACTACCTTATCCCAAAACCTTTCGATAAGAGACTTATCGTTGAAATATCTTCAGCGGTTGCTCAAGCAGCAGTTGATAGCGGTGCATCACAGATGAAAGACTTTGATATCAAAGCATACAAAAAAGAGTTAGCAAAAATACTCTAAACTTTTTTTGCTTCTTTATAAAATCTTTTGAGTCCAAGCTTCGCCTTGGCATCAAGAGCATAGGAGATTAACTCCAAATACTCTAAAATATCCCTCTCTTTAACGGCTGTTCTTTGTGCGGCTTGCTTTAAAATGTATTGGGGGATTTTAACCTTCGCTTTTAAAAACTCTCTTTGAATCTGTCTATATATTTTTTTATCGTTGTGGTAGCATAAAAGAGCAAAAACAAAAGGGAGCTGAGTTTTCTCATTCCAAAGTTTGGCAAGGTCGATGTTCTCTTTCTTTGCAAGAAAATATCTCAAAGCCTTGTCACCTATAAGAACCTCACCATTCACATCTAAAATCTTAGCAAGCACGTTTGAAGAGGCGGATTCTCTGTCATTTTTAGAGTCTTTTGATGGAATTACTAGAACACTTTTAACCTCTTTTTTAGCAATGATACCTAACCCAATATTTGAGTGCTTTTGTGCACTAATACTTGAGATAAATGCAGCATCAACAGAGCGAGCTAAAAACTTCTTGTTAACTTCTGCTGGAACACCACGTTGGTAGTGCATACTCATACTCTGTTGGCTACTTTTTGTAAAGCGCTTCATAAAGATATGAAAGGGGAGTAAGTTAAGATATTCTATTTTTCCAAAAACCATGGCGAAATTATACATCACTTAACTTATCTTAGATATAATCGCCATAATTAAATACTATTTGGAGTTCACTTTATGATAAGAGTAGAATTTTTAGGACCTATACAAAAGCCGAGTTTAGAGCTAGAGATAAATAACCTAAATGAATTGGCAACAATTTTACAAGAAGACAAAGAGATGAGTGAGTGGCTACAAAACTGTGCCGTAGCAGTGAATGATACTTTAGTATCCTCACTTGAAGCACCCTTAAAAGATGGAGATAAAATTTCACTTTTACCTCCTGTGTGTGGTGGTTAGAGAGTGCTTTATTTATATGATGGATCACTACCAGTTAGTGATATTCTAAAAGAGTGGTATGAGCAAGAAGCTACAAGTAACTATGGTGCTTACATTCCATTTGTAGGGACTGTCCGAAGTGAAGATGGGATTGATGGGCTGAGTTTTGACATCTACGAGCCTATTTTGAACTCATGGTTTGATGCATGGCAAGAAAAAGCTAAAGCTAAGGGTGCAGTTATCAAAATGGCACACTCTCGTGGAGATGTTATGCTTCATGAGTCTTCATACATTGCAGCAGTTTTTTCTCCTAAACGTAGAGTGGCACTAGAGTTTATAGATGAGTTTGTAGAGGACTTTAAAGCGAGTGCCCCTATCTGGAAATATGACTTAAAAGATAAAAAAAGAATCTATGCACTAGATCGCTCAACAGCGATTAAGGGTAGTGGAATATTAGGAGTGAAAAAATGAGTCTACTCGCTTATGAAACAAGCCAAGATATGTTAGACCTGTTAAAGGTAAACTCTTCAAGAGTTGAAAATGTAGCACTTAATGCATCGCTAGGAAGAGTTTTAGCTAAAGATGTTGTAGCAGAGTTTAACGATCCTCAGTTTCCAACAGCTTCTATGGATGGGTATGCTGTTATTCATACTGATTTAGAGAGCGATGGCATTAAAGTTTTGGGTGATAATCCTGCTGGAAGTGATGAGACACGAGTACTCCAACGTGGTGAGTGTATTAAAACATTTACCGGTTCTCGTATGCCTGAGGGGAGTGATACTCTTATTCAGATTGAGAATGTAAGTGTAGATGGAGAGACTATTAGCATAGATGAGAGTGTTGCTTTTGGTTCGTCAGTTCGTCCTATTGGTGAAGGCTACAAGAGTGGCGATGTTCTCATAAAAAAAGGGACAAAGGTTGGCTTTGCTGAGATTGGTGTTATGGCAGGACTTAACCACGTTATGGTAAGTGTAGCAGTACGTCCTCGTGTAGCCGTTATTGCAACAGGAAGTGAAATCTTAGACCTTGGTGTGAACTCTACAAACCCTTCACAGATTCGAAGTTCAAACAACTATACTCTAGCAGCTCTCTTTGAGCAAGCTGGTGCTGAGGTTATTCAGCTTGGAACAGTTGGCGATGACAAAGATAGTATTATGGAGCAGTTTGAAAATGCTCTAGCATCGGCAGACATCTTAGTGAGTACGGGTGGAGTGAGTGTTGGTGATTATGACTTTGTAAAAGACATAGTACCACGTTTAGGTGCTAACGTGGTCTATAAAGGTGTAGCTATTAAACCTGGAAAGCATATTTTACTAGCACAACGTGATGAGAAGTTTATTGTAGCACTTCCTGGGTTTGCATACTCTTCAACGGTTACTTCTATACTCTATGTCCTACCTCTCATTTCAAAAATGTTAGGTCGTGAAAAATCCTATGTGAGTGTTGAAGCAAAACTGAGTGAAGATTTTTCTAAACGCAGTCGTTTAACAGAATTTACTGCTTGTAACGTGGTTGTAGAAGATGGTGAGTACTTTGTGAACTTTGATGGTAAAAAAGTAGGAAGTTCGGCAATTTTAACAAACCTTTTAAACTCTTCAGCACTTATGGTGACTGGAGCAGAAGATGGGAACCTTGAAAAAGGCACTTTTGTAAATGTAATTTTATTGGAGAATTTTTAATGAAAGCATACTCTGTAGACCCAAGAGCACAAGAACTAAAAGCCATAGATATAGAGATTCAGGCAAACACTGTTTACAGTTTTTTTAACTCTATTTTAATTGATGAGTCATCTGTTCTTGCAAAGCATGTCATTTATTCAGATGCAGATGCGATGAATGCAAATAAAAAGCCTTTCTTTATAGGTGGGCAGATTACATTTGGTGATGTTTTAGTCTTAGGAAGAAATGAGTTTGAAGATATGGAAGCTTCAATCCCTCAAGATGAGCTAGAACTTCTTATAGATTATGAAGTAAACTCTTTTTATACGGATGTGTTAGCTCTTATCGCCTCATCAGAGATAAATCTTTACAGAACTTTTGAAGTAGAGAAAAAGGGTGAAAAAGTAGCACTAAGTAGTGAATGGGTGCTTTATACTTTTAACATCGCAGATGAAAGAACACAAGAGTATTTTATAAATGAACTCAAAAAAGTTGTTGATGCAAAAGAGAGTGTTGAAGAGTATATGAAAAAGATGGCTGCATTAGCACTCAATGCAGCCAGTTAGTTTAGAGTACTTTTTTAGTTTATAGGAATTATTTTAGAACTTGTTTTTTTAATTTTTCTCTTCTGAAGCATCACTTTTAAAATCCCGTCTCTATACTCAGTTTTGAGTGTTTGGGCATCAGCATCTTCAGGAAGAGTTATAGAGCGTTGAAATTTTCCAGAGAAGATTTCACGTTTAACATAGTTTTTCTTTTTGAGTATTGTCTTGCTCTTTTTTTCTCCTCTAATAGTTAAAATATTGTTATCTTCAAGTGAGAGTTCTATCTCATCTTTACTTGTACCTGCAAGGTTAAATGTTAATACATAACGATTCTCTTTATCTTCTATATCCATTTTAGGGTAGGCTTTGTTAAAGTAGGTGTTTGAGACATTTGAGTTCATAACACTATTTATAAAATTTTGCATTCTATCAAACTCAGTATCAAAATTTTGAGCAGTGCCAAAACCAGTAGCTGTAACGACAGTTGTAAAGAGTGAGACTCCTAGAAGAGCCTTTGTAAATTTATTCATTTGAGTTCCTTTATATAAATTTGGTTATTGCAATAACTTCATAAAATTGTAACACTCCAAGGTAAATTGATTTAAAACAGTGTGCCCTGGAGTGCTTTGAGTTTATAACTTCTTCTATGTATGGGGCAGTACCCATGTTTTTTAATCATCTCAACGTGGAGTGCAGTTCCATACCCCTTATGCTTTTCAAACTGATACTCAGGGTACTTTTTAGCCTCTTTGAGGATGTCTCTGTCATGAGTCACCTTAGCTAAGATGGAGGCAGCACTTACCTCTGCTACCTTTCCATCGGCTTTGACCATAGTCTCTAGCCCTTCCACTCCAAACGTGGTGTTGCCATCAAAAAGGTACTCATCTGCATCCAACGTGCTCATAATCTCTCTTAGACCACTTGCGAGGCAGAGAGAGATACCATTTTCGTCTATCTCTTGTGCAGAGAACTTTACTATGTGAAACTCTGCATTAGGAACAATGAGTTCATAAAGAGATTCTCGTTTTTTCTCACTCAGTTTCTTCGAATCATTTAAACCATCCACAACCACGTTGAGAATACATCCAGCCATAACCAAATCACCCGCTATTGGCCCGCGTCCTGCTTCATCTATGCCACAAAGTCTACTCATCTAATCTCCTAAAGCCCAAATATCAAAAGGTATTATATCCACACTTGCGAGTGGATGAGAGAGTGTCCCCTCTTTGTTCATGGTAATTGCAGTCACTTTTTTAATAGAGTGTGTGAAGATGAAAGCCTCGATACTTTCAAGTTTTTTAAATAAAGAGCGTTCATCTACAAAGGGTTTGCAGAGTATAATCTCATCAGACTCAGGCAGGTAAAAATCAATACTATCTGCATAAAAAGAAGAGACTCCAGATTTGAGCAACTCCAGAAAAACCATGTTTTCAAAGAGTCGTCCAAAGTGTTTCTCACTACTAAGTGCACTTTTTAAGGCGATGTCGCAGAGGTAGATTTTTTTAGTCGCTCGTGAGTGTGCATATTTTTCCAAGGTATGGATGTAGTTCTTTGCTAGTAAGTTATCGTACGATTTATAGAGTTTATCTTTAGAGATTTTTCGTATGTTTTTAAGTCTCTCATATATAGTGTAAGCAGAAATCTTCTGTGACATCATTTTTGCACAGAGTTTGAGTATGTCAAATTCAATAGCATCTAGTGAATATTTGAGTGCTCTTTGAATGTAGAGGTTTCTATCATCAGAGTAAACCTTATGCATAGAGGGAAGACCACCAAGTTGGAAAAAGTGGTTGAGTGCACTAGAATCATATTTATGCTCATAAGCTAAAAACTCTTCATAATCAAGAGGGTAGAGCTGCATACTCTCTAGTATATCAATATCGAGATGCATCTCACAAGTGATGAGAAGCTGTGAGACATTGACAAAGTTTATCTCTTTTATATAGTTGTCTAAAACAAGTACATCTATCTTATTAGTACTACAAAATTTAGATAGTGTAGTGTTAAGCATATCAATATTTATACGAACATCCGAACAATCTATGTAAAGATAGGAGTTTTTTTTCAAAGAGAGTAGATGATTTTTGACAAGTTTTGTCTTTCCACTTTGAGAAATTCCATTAATTTGGTACGAATTTTCATCTATAAATGCTTTTCTGTTATGAAATTTATCTATATGTATGTCACTTTTATAAAATTCTTCAAGTAATATTTCCATAATTTACCTCTTTTTTTGTGAGTATAATTTTACCACTTCCTTATTAAAAGGAAATAAATTTAAGAGTATTTCACTTTTTACCCCCTAAAACCTTGAATATGAGAGTTCGTTTGGCTATAATTCGCCACCCTTAAATAATAGTGGCAAATAGTTAGGCAAGACCTAACGAGTTCTTTAGAAGGAAAATTATGGAAAAAATTCGTTTAAAATTGAAAGCTTACGATCATCGTGTATTAGATAGATCTGTAGCATCAATCGTTGAGGCTGTAAAGCGTACAGGTGCACAAATTCGTGGTCCGATCCCTTTACCAACAAAGATTCGTAAATATACTGTTTTAAAATCAGTTCACGTTAACAAAAAAGCTCGTGAGCAGTTTGAAATTCGTATGCACGCTAGAATGATTGATATTGTTTCTGCAACGCCAGAAACTGTAGATTCATTAATGAAGCTTGATCTTGCACCGGAAGTAGACGTAGAAGTACGTTCTATGGATAAGTAAGGAGTTCGTAGTGGAATATATTGTTGAAAAAATCGGTATGAGCCGTACAATCACAGTACCAAGTAAGCCTGTTACTCTTTTAAGAGTACTTGACCAAAAAGTATGTGAAGTTAACGAAGGTACTGCAATTGTAGCTTACAATAGTGGTAAAAAAATGAATAAAGCAATTGAAGGTCAACAGAAAAAGTATTCACTTTCTGCTGAGTTTAACCGTTTTGCAACTCTTGAAGTAGCAAACACTGAAGCTGGTGATTTAGATATCGCTCCATTAGCAGAAGCTAGTGTGATCAGATCTACTTTCAACACTAAAGGTCGCGGTTTTGCTGGTGCAATGAAACGTTGGAACTTTGGTGGTGGTCCTGCATCTCACGGTCATAGATTTGGTCGTAGAACAGGTTCTATCGGTAATGCTGAGTGGCCAGGTCGCGTAATGAAAGGTAAGAAAATGCCAGGTCATTACGGAAATGTACAATGTAGTGTTAAAAATGAGATCGTTTCTTACGATGCTGAAAATAAAATCATTGCGGTTTTAGGTTCTGTATCTGGTGCTAACGGTGCTCTAGGTCGTGTAAAGGTAGCTAAATAATGAGCGCAATTATCTTAAATGAAAAAATGGAAAAAGCTTCTGAAGTAGCTTTACCAGAGTCTTTCTCTGGTATTAATGCTCACAATCTTTACCTATATGTTAAGTCAGCTCAAGCTGCACAACGTGCTAACACAGCTACTACAAAAGGTAGAAGTGAAGTACGTGGTGGTGGTAAGAAGCCATGGGCTCAAAAAGGTGGCGGTCGCGCTCGTGCTGGTTCACGTCGTTCTCCTATCTTCGTTGGTGGTGGTAAAGCGTTTGGTTCTAAACTAAACCGTAACTACGACCTTAAAGTAAATAAAAAGCAAAAGAAATTAGCTTTAAACTTTGCTTTAAATGAGCATGCACAAAATGGTACTCTTTTTGTAGTTGATACTATTGAAATCGCATCTGGTAAGACTAAAGATGCAATGGCAATGTTTAAAGCTTTAAACCAAAGAGATACTCTTTTTGTTAAATCTTTATTAGATGAGCCAACATTTTTAGCTTTTGAAAATATTCAAGCTACTTATGTTGTTGAGTCAAATGAATTAAATGCTTACTTAGCTGCTAACTATCGTTCATTAGTGATCGAAAAAGCAGTATTTGAAGCATTAACAAGTGAGGCTAAGTAATGGCTGATATTACAGATATTAAATCTATTCTTTATACAGAGAAGACTTTAGGTATGCAAGAAGATGGCGTTATCGTTGTACAAACTTCTACTCGTATGACTAAAACAGGTCTTAAGGAAATTTTTCGTGAGTACTTTGGTATTGTTCCAAACAACATCAACTCACTTAATCAAAGCGGAAAGCGTAAAACTTTCCGTGGTGTAAAAGGTAAGCAGAATGACTTCAAAAAGTTTTATGTAACTTTACCTGAAGGTGCACAAATCGAAAGTTTGGCGGTATAACACATGGCAATTAAAACTTATAGACCGTTAACTCCGTCTCGTCGTTTTTATACAAATGTTGATAGTTCAGATATCACGGCAAAAGCTAGTGTTCGTTCATTACTTGTAAAAATACCACAACATGCTGGTCGTAACAATAATGGTCGTATCACTTCTCGTCACCGTCAAGCTGGTGCTAAAAAACTTTACCGTATCATCGATTTCAAAAGAAATAAATTTGATATTCCAGGTACTGTTGCAACAATTGAGTATGATCCATACCGTAACTGTCGTATCGCACTTATCAACTATGCTGATGGTGAGAAACGTTATATCATTCAACCAAAAGGTCTGAATGTTGGTGATATTATCAACTCTTCTGCTGATGGGCTTGATGTTAAACCAGGTAACACTATGAAACTTAAGAACATCCCAGTGGGTACACTTATTCATAATATTGAGCTTAAAACTGGTAAGGGCGGACAAATGTGTCGTGCTGCTGGAACTTCTGCTCAGATTATGGGTCGTGATGGTAAATATGTTTCACTTAGAATGCCTTCAACTGAAATGCGTTTAGTATTAGGTGAGTGTTTAGCTACTGTAGGTCAAGTTGGTAACGAAGAGTTTGGTAACATTGTTATCGCTAAAGCTGGTCGTCAACGTCACTTAGGTATTCGTCCACAGACTCGTGGTTCTGCTATGAACCCGATTGATCACCCACACGGTGGTGGTGAAGGTAAAACGAACTCAGGTCGTCACCCAGTTACTCCATGGGGTAAACCAACGAAGGGTGCTAAAACTCGTCGTAGAAAAGCAAGTGATAAGTTAATTATTACTCGTCGTAAACCAAACGCTAAAAGGGTAGGTTAATTATGGCTCGTTCATTAAAAAAAGGTCCATTCGTAGATGACCACTTAGAAAAAAAGATTCAAAAGGCAAAAGCTGAAGGTAACAAAAAACCTATCAAAACTTGGTCAAGAAGATCTATGGTAACTCCAGATATGGTTGGATTTACAATTAACGTTCATGATGGACGTAAATTTGTTCCAGTTCATGTTTCAGAGAACCACATCGGTTACAAGCTTGGTGAATTTGCACCAACTCGTACATTCAAGGGCCATAAGGGCTCTGTTCAGAAGAAAGGATAAAACATGGCTAGAGCATTATTAAAATTCATCCGTGTTTCACCTATCAAATCTCGTCTTATTGCAAGAGAAATTCAAGGTATGAATGCTGAAGAAGCATTAGCAGCTTTAGAATTCACTCCAAATAAGGCAGCTAAAATTATCTCTAAAGTTCTTGCATCTGCAGTAGCTAACAGTGGTAACGAAGCAGAAGATTGTATTGTTAAATCTTGTCGTGTTGACAATGGTCCAGTTCTTAAACGTTTCCGTCCACGTGCTCGTGGTATGGCTTCAGGTATTAGAAAACCAACAGCACATATCTTAGTAATAGTGGAGGGTAAATAATATGGGTCACAAAGTTAATCCTATTGGTTTACGTCTTGGTATCAATCGTAACTGGGAGAGCCGTTGGTTCCCTAACTTTAAAACAGCTCCTGCTGCTTTAGGTGAAGATCACAAGATAAGAACATTTTTAAAGAAAGAGCTTTACTATGCTGGTGTTGCTAACATCATCATTGAAAGAACAGTTAAAAGACTTCGTGTAACTATTGTTGCTGCTCGTCCTGGTATTATTATCGGGAAGAAAGGTGCTGATATTGAGAAACTTAAAACTGCTGTTCAAAAGTTAGTTGGTAAGCCAATCTCAATCAACATTAAAGAAGAGAAAAAAGCTCAAACTTCAGCACAACTTGTTGCTGAAAATGTGGGTACTCAGCTTGAGCGTCGTGTTGCATTCCGTCGTGCTATGAAGAAAGTTATGCAAGGTGCACAACGTTCTGGAGCAAAAGGGATCAAAATCGCTGTTGCTGGTCGTCTTGGTGGAGCTGAAATGGCTCGTACTGAGTGGTATTTAGAGGGACGTGTTCCTTTACATACACTTCGTGCTAAAATCGATTACGGTTTTGCTGAAGCTCATACTACATACGGAATTATCGGTATTAAAGTATGGATCTTCAAAGGGGAAGTTCTTACTAAAGGCGTTCCTGTTGAAGTAAAAGAAGAGAAAAAAGAGCGTCCACGTAAACGTGCTCCAAGACGCGAAAATAACGAAAAGGCTGAATAGTTATGTTAATGCCAAAAAGAACTAAATACCGTAAGGTAATGAAGGGTCGTAACCGTGGTTACGCTCGTTCTGGTTATACTCTAGCGTTTGGTGACATCGCGTTTAAAGCAGTAGAAGCTGGTCGTATCAACTCTCGTCAGATTGAAGCGGCACGTATCTCTGCTACTCGTCACATTAAAAGAAATGGTAAAATTTGGATTCGTGTATTCCCTGCTAAACCATTAACTGCAAAACCTCTTGAAACTCGTATGGGTAAAGGTAAGGGAGCAGTTGATCAGTGGGTAATGAACATTAAACCAGGTCGTATCATATTTGAAATGGCTGGTGTTCCTCACGATATCGCTCGTGAAGCACTAACTCTTGCTATGCATAAGTTACCATTTAAAACTAAAATTATTACTGCGGAGATGAGCAATGAAATATTCTGATTTAGCAGATAAAACAGTAGCGGAACTTAATGCTATGCTTAAAGAGAAGAAAACTGAACTTTTCACTCTTAAGATTAAACAAAAGATGATGCAACTTCAAAATACTAGCGAACTTAAAATAGCTAAAAAAGATATCGCAAAAATCAACACTGCAATTACTGCAGTGGCAAACTAGGAGCTCTTTTATGACACACAAACGTGAAATTCAAGGTAAAGTAGTAACAATCGCTGGTGACAAGACAGTATCTATAGTTGTAGAACGTCGTGTAATGCACCCACGTTACCACAAAGTTGTAAAACGTTTCAAAAAGTACTTAGTACATGATGAGCGTAATGAAGTAAAAGTTGGAGACGAGATTATTGCAATCGAGTGTCGTCCACTTTCTAAGACTAAATCTTTTAGACTTAAAACAGTAGTAACAGGAGCAAAATAATGATCCAAGGTTTTACTCGTTTAGTAGTAGCTGATAATACAGGTGCTAAAGAGATTATGTGTATTAAAGTGCTTGGTGGTTCTAAGCGTCGTTATGCATCAGTAGGTGACGTTATCGTTGCTTCTGTTAAAAAAGCGACTCCAACTGCTAAAGTTAAAAAAGGTAAGGTTGTTAAAGCTGTTGTTGTTAGAACTCATAAAGAGATCCAACGTGAAAACGGTTCATTAATTCGTTTTGATGACAATGCAGCTGTAATCCTTGATGACAAGAGAGAGCCAATTGGTACTCGTATTTTTGGCCCTGTTGGTCGTGAAGTACGTTACGCTGGTTTCATGAAAATTGTTTCTCTTGCGCCGGAGGTTGTTTAATGTCAAAGTTTAATTTCAAAAAAGGTGATACTGTAGAAATTATCGCTGGAGATGACCGTGGAACTAAGGCTACTGTTTTAGCAGTTATGCCTAAGAAAAACAAGGTTATCGTAGAGGGTTGTAAAATAGCTAAGAAAGCTGTTAAACCAACTGAAGAGAATACGAAGGGTGGGCATATCAATAAAGAGATGCCAATCGACGCTTCAAATGTACGTAAAGTGGAGGCATAAAAGTGGCTCGTTTTAAAGAAAAATATTTAGGTTTAAAATCTGAATTACAAGCTGACTTAGGAATTACTAATCCTATGCAAACACCAAAAGTAGAGAAGATTATCATCTCTGTTGGTGCTGGTTTTGCAATGAAAGATAACAAGCTTATTAAAAACATCGAAGATACAATTACTACAATTGCTGGTCAAAAAGCAACTACAGTAATCGCGAAAAAATCTGTTGCAGGTTTTAAAGTTCGTGAAGGTATGCCAGTTGGTATCCGTGTAACTCTTCGTGGTGAAAATATGTATAACTTTCTTGATCGTCTCGTATCTATTGCACTTCCACGTGTAAAAGATTTCCGTGGTGTTCCAAGAAATGGTTTTGATGGTCGTGGTAACTATAACTTCGGTCTTCAAGAGCAACTTATCTTCCCAGAAGTTGGTTATGATTCAATCATGCAGATTCACGGTATGAATATTACTGTGGTAACTTCTGCTGATTCAGACAAGGCAGGATTCGCTCTTTTAGAGAAAATGGGTATGCCTTTCACTAAAGGGAGCAACTAATGGCTAAGAAATCTATGATCGCAAAAGCGGCAAGAACACCTAAGTTTAAAGTACGTGGTTACACAAGATGTCAAATCTGTGGTCGTCCACATTCAGTACTTAGAGACTTTGGTATCTGTCGTATCTGTTTTAGAAAAATGGCAAACGAGGGATTAATCCCAGGTGTTAGAAAGTC
>Ga0256827_10002400_pt1 | contig 12090 bp, 11 predicted proteins | sample CV84metaG_FD_185977 | JGI IMG/M metagenome (GOLD analysis project Ga0256827, IMG submission 185977) | Hydrothermal vent microbial communities from East Pacific Rise, Pacific Ocean - CV84 | ecosystem: Environmental > Aquatic > Marine > Hydrothermal vents | place: Pacific Ocean: East Pacific Rise... | reverse complement strand
CCCAATGTTGCTGTGGTTGACCTGAGTAGCTTCAAGTGTGGACACGATGCCCCTACCTATGCCATTATCGATAAAATCCTCGGTGCATCACACACCCCACACCTCACCCTACACGACATAGATGCCAACAAACCCAGTGGCTCTATTAAAATACGCGTCAAAACCTTCGCCTACACACTAGAAGCCTACCGTAAGAGGTTGTAAAGGGATAACCTCCTCTTACATTTTGATAAAAAAGACCATAAGACAAAGGAAAAAGAGCCTATCATGTTTCAAAAAAAAGCATTCTATACAATTCTTAAACACTATACAGATGATATAGAGGTTTTAGAGAAACACCTTATTCTCTACTTTATGGAACAACACCATATTGACTACACCCAAAGTCACCTCCTTCATCCATTTCTAACAATGAAAAGAGAACCTCAACTCCTAAAAATGTTATCTACATTAAACATTGACACCATTAAAACACTTGAAAACTATTTAGAGTTACTCATTCCCCAAGAGGATAAAAAAATTAATGGTGCATTTTTTACACCAATCCCTATTGTTACGTTTATGATAGAAGAGTTAGCACCTCAAAAAGAAGATATCTGTGTCGACCCTAGTTGTGGAAGTGGTGCTTTTTTATTAGGACTGGTACAATATTTTCAAAAAAAATATCAACTATCCATTAAAAAAATTATTCAAAAACATCTTTATGGATATGATATTTTAGCTTATAACATTCGAAGAGCAAAACTACTTTTAAGTCTCTATGCACTTCAACAAGGAGAGATACTAGAAGAGGAAGACTTTCATCTTTTTTGCCAAAACAGTTTAACAGAGCCTATTCAAAAAACATTTGATATTGTCATTGGAAATCCCCCTTATATTAAATTTCAAGATTTAGACATCCATACAAGAACAACACTCCTTGAGAATTATCAAACAACAGTGAAAGGAACATTCAACACCTATTTTGCTTTTTTTGAAAAAGGGTATGCACTTTTAAATCAAAAAGGGAAAATGGGGTATATTACCCCTAATAACTTTTTTACCTCTCTTGCTGGTGAACCTTTACGCTCCTTTTTGCATCATACTGCATCTATTTATAAAATAATCGATTTTAAAGACCAAAAGATTTTTGATGCACAAACCTATACAGCATTAACTTTTATGAATAAAAAAAAGAACCCTCTTATTCTTTATGATAAAATCTCTCCAACACAGACCTATGAAACATTTCTTCATCAATTAGAGTTCTCAAAAAATCATCTAAAATCCTTAAAAGTAGAAAAATGGAGACTCTTAAAAGAGGATGAAAAAGAGAATATTCAACAGATTGAAACCATTGGAACACCACTAAAAGAGCTCTTTGATATCTCTGCTAGTATTGCAACGTTAAAAGATGAAATCTTTTTTGTAGAGGGTAAAAAGGATAACAATGGACTTATCAAGAAAGAGACTCCTCATGGTACTTTTTTTATTGAAGAAGCCATTACGAAACCTATCTATAAAATTTCCAAGATGAAAACACAATCTGATATTGAAAAAAATCAACTACGTATTATTACCCCCTACACGATTATCAATCAAAAAGCTGTTATTATTGAAGAAAAAGTATTTCAAGAACACTATCCATACTGCTATGCATATCTTTGTTCTGAAAAAGAGATACTCAAACAGAGAGATAAAGGTAAAAAAGTATTTCAACCTTTCTATCAATGGGGAAGAACACAAGGTATTACAAGAAGAGGGAAAAGAGTGGTTAATCCTACTTTTTCTGAATCACCACGCTTTCTAACCATTTTAGAAGAAGAATCATACTATACCAATGGTTATGGAATTTTTTTTAAAAAGCACCAAGAGAACACTCTCTTTGAGACCACACACCCTTTAGCCAAAGAGGAGAATATCTTTCTTTTACAAAAGATTTTAAACTCCTATGTAATGGACTACTATATCAAAACAACCAGTGTAACTATTCAAGGTGGCTATCCGTGTTATCAAAAAAATTTTATAGAGCAGTTTACTATTCCCTCATTTACACAAAAAGAACTCCATCAGTTACAAACACTACACAAAAAAGAGGAGATAGACACATTTTTAATAGAAAAGTATCATCTTAAATTCTCCAAACCAAACCGTTCATCATAAACCTCTAAGAGTCTATCAAAGAAAAAATTCCAACTTAGTGTTTCATACTCCACTTCTGTCTCTTCAGATAACAGTCCATCTTCTATTAATGCCTCTGTGGAGTGATATAATTTTGCTTCACCATCACGAAAATCAACAATCAAAAGAGATGTTGCCTCATATTGATAGAAGTTTTTATCTGTTCTTGTTCGATGAGAGATAGCATGAAATGATTTAATATACTTCTCTAAAAGTTTTTGATTTATCTCTTTAAATGCTACCCTATTTTGAGAAAAAGCCTTATCATCATATTCAGGAATGGCTAAAAGGTAAACCTCTCCTAAGACCATAGAAGGAGACCGTTCATGTAAATTATATGCCTCAGCATACGTTCTTTCAAACAGTGTATCAAAATTCTTTTGAATACTTGATATTTGACTTCGCACATTAATCGTTAATGTCCTTTCTGTAAATGCTTGTCCATACCTATCTACCACACCTGCTAAAAGCCCCTCTTCTAAAACCTCTTCCATACACACTAAAGAGGAGGGAACAACACAGACATCTTGGTCTTTTTGTTTTAAAAAACCTGCCAGTTTTAACTCAGGTGTTCGTTCACCTAATGGAGGATAGAGTAAATCTGAAGAGATTCCCCTCTGAATTAAAGCATACTTCACAGCTTCATGAATCTTTAAAATAGGTTTAGAGGAACGTATCATTGCTGTTTTACCTCTATTTCCATCTTCCATAATAGCACACTCAATCAAATCTTGAAATGCTTCTACTGCCTCTTCAATCTGCATAAAAAATCCCCTCAAGCAAGGTAGAAGGGCTCACATTTAACCCTTTTGAGAGTTTTAAAAGATTGAGAAAAGAGATATTACGCTTTCCTCTTTCAATAAGACTAATATAGGTTCTATCAAACTGACATATCTCAGCTAGTTTCTCTTGAGATAAGGATAAATCTCGCCTAAAACCTCTTACTCTCTGTCCCAATAAAATAAGTTTCTCTTCTGTATGTTTCATCTTTCAATTCTATACGTATTCAGACAAAATAACAACGGACAATACGTCTCAAAAAGGGTGTTTTTGAGGAGCATTAATCCTATCACGCTAAAATAGTGTTTATCTTATGGTATAGGGAGAGAGAATGAGTCAAAAGTGTAGCCTTTATAAAGAGAGTCCACAACGTGGGGATTTAGACTATCTGCATCAACCAACCCATCAGTGGCAAGAGAAGCCCTCTGTTTGTATTGCCTATCTTCCAAAAGAGCAGACGGTTTTTCTCTCTGGGGGGTTGACACTGCTACAAGATAGTTTTATTGCATCAGCACTCAATGGTATGGGCATCTCCTTTATTGCACTGCCCAATCCAAACTTTAAAGCATTTCAAACAGGCAAAGCGTTTGGAAACCGTGGGCAGTGTAACCCTACCTACTTTACCGTGGGTAACCTTGTGCAGTACCTCCAAAACCTTCGTGACACAGAAGGGCTAAGCAGTGAAGAGATTGTCAAGAAGTATGTCTATATTACCGCTGGTGGGTGTGGACCTTGTCGGTTTGGTATGTATATTACCGAATATAAAAAAGCCCTTCGTGATGCAGGGTTTGAGGGGTTTAGAATTACCTCATTTGACCATGAAAAGGGTATTTTTCAAGGAGATGTAACCAAAGAGAGCCTCATAGACTACACCCCTCGTTTCTTTCTACGCCTCATTCAAGCTGTTCTCATTGGTGATATTCTCAATATTTTAGGGTATCAGATGCGTCCTTATGAGAAAAATGTAGGCGATACCAACCACGCTTTAGAAGCGTGTAAAGAGCATATTAACCACGCCTTTTTAAAGAGAACCTCTCTACTTAAAGCACTCTGGAAATGCCGAAAAATCTTAGAGGATGTGCCTCTAAACCGACTCCAAGTCAAACCTAAAGTGATGGTGATGGGAGAGTTTTGGGCAGCGATGACAGAGGGAGATGGAAACTACCATCTTCATCGTTTTTTAGAGTCCGAAGGGGCTGAGTGTATTCCTCAACCCATTCTTAACCGACTTCTCCTCTCTCTATGGGAAGCCAAAACCTCAGCCAAAGAGAATGCACAACTTCAAGGGCGTGAGGGGATAAGCTTTCAACCACTCTATGATGCGATACGTTTTAGATTAGGAGAGAGAGCCATTAAAGGCTACTTTACCCTCTATGCTAAAATAGTCGGACTCCATCACTATCCACTCCCTAACATTGACTATCTCGCCTCTTTAGCCAAAGAGTACTATACGCTTGAGTGTAGTGGTGGAGAGGGGCATTTAGAAGTGGCTCACCTCTTAGAGAGTATTCACCACAACATAGCCCACCTTGTTATCTCAGTCAAACCCTTTGGGTGTATGCCAAGCTCTGCTGTAAGCGATGGAATACAAACACGCATCACCAATGACTACCCCCAAGCCAACTTTTTAAGCATTGAAACCTCAGGAGAGGGGGCAGCAAACTTTTATAGTCGTGTGCAGATGGCTCTTTTTAAAGCAAAACAGAGTGCCAAAGAGGAGTTTGAACGCCTCAGCCCTCCTAGAGAGATTCCCCCTAAAGTACACCACTACCGTTACCAACCAAACAATGGCTATTGTGGTAGAGCCTCTACACTTCTTGCATCACTTCAAGAAAAATAGAAAGATTATTAAAACTTATTAATCTTTCTTTGATAAAATAATGAAAATTAGTTAAGGATTTTTATGAAAAAAATTGTTTTATCACTCGTAGCCACATTTGGACTACTCCACGCACAAGCACCAGCAACCACACACACAGCACCCTCACTGCACCAGACACACTGGGGCTATACAGGACACACAGCACCACAGTTTTGGGGAACACTCAACCCTAAGTATCAGATGTGTGGTATAGGTCAATCACAATCACCTATTGACATTAACCCACAAGTGAGCGTTGAGAGTAAAGGGTTAACACCTTTAAACTTTAACTACCACGCAGAAAGCACAGAGGTCATTAACAATGGTCACGCCATTCAAGTTAATGTTGATACACACAGTAGCCTTAGTATTGATGGAAAACACTTTACACTCAAACAGTTCCACTTCCACGCACCAAGTGAAAATACCATTGAGGGACGTAGTTTTCCACTAGAAGCACACTTTGTACACCTTACTAAGCAAGGTGAAATTGCCGTTGTGGCTGTACTCTTTGAGTTAGGAGAAGCCAATGAAGCCCTTCAAAAAGTATGGGACGCTATGCCTAAAGAAGCTGGAGAGAAAGCACCACTAAGCCTCGATGCAAAAGCCATTGATAGCCTCTTAGCAAAAGATAAATCATACTATCGTTTTAGTGGTTCACTCACCACACCACCTTGTTCAGAAGGGGTTCGTTGGTTTGTACTCAAACACTACACCACCCTCTCAAAAGAGCAACTCAAACAGTTTAGAGCGATTATTCACGACAATAACCGTCCCGTACAACCTATTCAGGCACGTAAAGTCCTCAAGTAACCTCACACACCCCTTTGTGGGGTGAGGCTTCTCTTAAACAAAATCTCCTTTTAATGATACCAACCCTTTTTGTAACAGACGTGACATAAATGATGTCGTACTCTTCTCCTCATTGGGTGCAATGGTATTAATGAGTGCAAAATGCTCCACACGAGCATCTAAAAAAGAGGTGTCAAACAGACCCTTTTGAAAATCTTCATCACGAACAATCTCTTTATGTAGGGAGATATTGGTTGTCACCCCTCCAATATCATACTCATCTAATGCCCGTTTTGCCTTCTTTACCACACCCTCCCAATCTAATGCCCAGACAATCAACTTTGCAATCATAGAGTCATAATGAGGGGGAATGGTGTAACCACTATATATGGCTGAGTCTAGACGCACACCTGGTCCTCCTGGGGTAAGGTACTCCTCAATGGTTCCAAATGAGGGGATAAAATTCTTTTGAGGGTCTTCAGCATTAATACGAAACTCAATCGCATACCCTCTAAACTGTATCTCCTCTTGTAAGAAGTGTAGTTTATCCCCTTCTGCGAGTTGTATCATACGTTGAATAATATCTACTCCACTGGTTATCTCTGTAACGGGGTGTTCAACTTGGACACGGGTGTTCATCTCAATAAAGTAGATATGGTTTTGCTCATCTACTAAAAACTCCATCGTTCCTACACTCTCATACCCTAAACGGTAGACTGCCTTTTGTGCAATACGGTAAATCTCTTTACGCACCTCAGGAAGAAGGTGTGGTGAGGGGGAGATTTCAATCACTTTTTGGTGACGACGCTGAATGGAGCAGTCACGCTCACCAAGGTGTACCACATTTCCATATTTATCTGCCATCACTTGTACTTCAATATGGCGAGGGTTTGCAACATACTTCTCAATAAACATATCACCATTTCCAAAAAACTTCTCTGCCTCTTGGGTAGCTGAGTGAAAGAGTGGTGCAAAACTCTTTGCATCGTGAACAATACGCATACCACGTCCACCCCCTCCATATGCTGCTTTAATCATTACAGGAAAGCCTATCTCTTTGGCTATCTCTTCAGCCTCTTTTAACGAAGCAATCGGCTCAGTTGTCCCTTCAATAACAGGAACACCAATCTCTCTCATTGCATTTTTAGAGGCAATTTTGTCACCAAAGAGTTCAATATGCTCAGCTTTAGGACCAATAAAGATAAGCCCTCGCTTCTCACATGCTCGTGCAAAGTCTGCACTCTCAGACAAAAAACCATACCCAGGGTGAATGGCGTGACACTTCTGCTCTTTTGCAACAGAGATAATATGTTCATAATCTAAATAGACCTCTACTGGGTGACCTTTTAACATCACTGCCTTATCTGCTTTTTTAACCCACGCTCCCTCTTTATCGGCTTCAGAGTAGACAACCACACTGAATATCTCTAACTCTTTACACGCACGAATAATCCGTAAAGCAATCTCACCACGGTTTGCAATGAGAATTTTTCCTATTTTTCTTGCCATCTGAAACACTCCATCTTTTTTCCCCTATTGTAAAGAAATTTCACCCCCTTTTCTACACTATTCTTGCTATAATAGTTCTCTATTTTTGGTCAAAAAATTATCTAAAGTTGGAAATAAGTATGAAAAAAGAGACCCTCAAACGCCATACAACCCTTGCAAATAACCTCCTCTTCTATATCTATACCCATATTGATACGGAGATTAATCTTGATGAACTCGCAGAGATGTTTAAGATGAATAAGTTCTCATTGCATAAAATTTTTAAAGAGATTTTTGGGGTCAATATCTATGAGAGTATTCAGTCAATCCGTCTACAAAAAGCCTCCAATTTGCTTTTAACAAACCAATACTCCACCATTACAGAGATAGCCAATGCGTGTGGGTATAGCTCTCAAACCTCCTTTATTCGTGCCTTTAAAGCACGTTTCAACCTCACCCCCACACAGTGGCGAAAAGGGGGTTACAAAGCCTACTCACAAGCCCTACTCAAAGAGGCAGATTACCCAAAAGAGACCACATTATCGTTTGAAAAGCTCTCCTATAAAGTGGTGAAACTCCCCTCTATTGAAGCGTACTATATTCGGCATAAAGGGTATAAACAGACCATTCAACACACGTGGCAAAAGATAGAGACTATCATCTACTCTCAATCCATTCAAGACTACACTCTACTCTCTCTCTTTCACGATAACCCAGCCATTACCCCTCTAGATGACTGCCACCACGTTGCTTGTATTGCGTTAGAGCATTCCAAAGAAGAAAAGAGGCTCAATCTTCCTAAACTCACCCTATCTAAAGGGGTCTATGCCTCATTTGAACTTCAAGGAAAAAGGGGAGATATTTTACGTTTTATTCACTGGGTCTATCACGAATGGCTTCCTAAAAGTGGCTATGAGACAACCACCAACCCACCCTTTGCACGCTACCGTAAAAACCATCACCTCAGTGAAGATGGGTGGTTTGATATGACCTTCTATCTCTCTATTCGCTTATGAGCCACAAAGTGAATATAGCGTCCCATACTACGAAAGGTAGGCTTACGACAGTAACGGTACTCCATCTCTAAAAGCTCCTCCATATTGGTCTGGTTTAACGCCTCTTTCTCCATATAGTCGTGAAAGACACGAATACCTGTATAGGTCACTATCTCAAACCCTTCAGCCTTTAAGAGTGCCTCTACATCTTCAGGCGTTTGAGGGTGAGGAGGGGTGAGCTTTTTACCTCGTCCATACCACGAACCATCACGTACCATTCCCACACGCCACCCCCCTTTGAGCATATTACGGTAGATAAGTGAGTGTTGGTTAAAAAAAAGAAGTGACAAAACCCCACCCTCTTTAACCCGTCCAGCCACCTCTTTAAGGCTCTCAAGAGGCTCAGCTAACCACTCTAAGACAGCGTGAAAGAGTACCACATCTTGTTGAGGAATAGCATTTGCCATCTCTTGGGCTGAGGCTTGATGAAGTGTTACTTCACACCCCTCTTTTTGAAGGTTCTCCTTTGCACGCTCTAACATCTTAAAAGAGAGGTCATTGGCAATGACGTGGTGTCCCTCTTTGGCAAACCACGCACTCATCTGCCCTAAACCACATCCAGCGTCCCAGACAGACAAACCCCTTTGCTTATGCAGTGAGGCTAAATCCTCTTGAAGCAGTTTCAGACGCCACTCCCCTTTGAGTGTGCCATAGATACTCTCTTCAAACTTCTGTGCCATTGCATCAAAGTTATAGTCATACTTTCCACGCTCTTTGACTCGTGCCATCGCTACGCCTCCTTATTGGCTGTTGCTTTCAAAGAACGTGCCAATGCCTCCTCAGCCTCTTTGTCAATATGTAAATCAACCTCAACACCTGCTTGTTTGTCTTCAAATACTTTACTATCAAACGCACCTTGTGTAGAGGCAACCACACAACTCACCACGGCATCACCTGTAACATTGACCACTGTTCGTACCATATCTAAAATTCTATCTACCCCTAAAATGAGTCCAATACCCTCAACAGGGAGTCCTACTTGCACAAAGACCATAGAGAGCATAATGAGTCCCACACCAGGTACACCTGCTGTTCCAATAGAGGCTAGAACTGACATTAAAATGACCGTTAAGTAGCCACTCAAACCTAACTCAATACCATACATATTGGCAATAAAGACCGTAGCGACCCCTTGCATCATCGCTGTTCCATCCATATTAATCGTTGCACCAAAAGGTACTGTAAAAGAGGCAACACTGTTCTCTACTCCCATACGTTTCGTCACACTCTTGAGTGTCACAGGAATGGTTGCATTTGAAGAGGAGGTAGAAAAAGCAAAGATTTGTGCATCACGAATCTTCTCTAAAAAGAGGCGTGGTGATGCTTTGGTAAAGAGGTAAAAGAGTGCCATCTGTGTCACAAAGAGGTGTACCATGAGTGCTAGCAGTAACACCCCTACATAAGAGGCTAAACTCGCTAAGAGTCCTAACCCCAATGATGCCATCGATTTGGCTAAGAGTGCAAAGACAGCATAAGGTGCAACACCCATGACAATATTGACCATATTCATCATCGCTTCATTCAATACCTCAACCCCCTCAACAATCGACTGAGCCTTACGCCCTACCATCAACAAAGAGATACCAAATAAAATGGTAAAGAAGATAATCTGCAACATATTGCCACTGCTAAAGGCTTCAATGACATTTGAAGGAATAATATGAATGAGTACCTCAGATAAAGGTGGGGCTTCTTTGGCAACAAAGTGTGCTTGTGTCTGCATACTTAACCCCTCTCCTGGTGCAAAAACAATCGCTAACACAATGGCTGTGGCAATGGCTAGTGCCGTAGTAAGCATATAGAGTAAAAAGGCTCTCAACCCCACACTCCCTAACTTCTTCACATCTCCAATACCAAAAATACCCGAAAGAAGTGAAAAAAAGACCAAAGGGACAACCAACATCTTCAAAGCTGTAATAAAGAGTGTCCCCACGACCCCAAAGAGTCCCTCCACAATATACTGATGGACAAACCCTCCTGCTTCATTCAATCCAGCAAGGTTAATCCCTAACCCTACGAGCAATCCTAACCCCATACCTATGAGGACTTTTGTTGTTAATGTCATTCTTTTCCTTTCATTCTTGGTTCTAATACCATCTCTATCTCACTCCCTACACACACACTCTCACTCACCTCTACCTCATATAAAAAGCCATCAACCAATACCGTTGCCCAGTAGGCTTCACCCTCTTGTACAATGGCATCAACCCTTACTTTTAAACTCTGTCTACGTTGGGCTTTGGGTAGGGCTTTTACCTCTAAGAGTCCCTCTCTCATCTGCCACATCACATCGCTTAATGCGTAGGCATCATCAAGGGTATGTGTAGCCATCACCATACTCATTCCAAAGGTACGCTGTACCTCTTTTAGACTCTGTTGAAGCTCTTTTCTCATACTACTATCTAAAGCAGAGAAGGGTTCATCTAACAGAAGCAGTTTAGGACGACGCATTAACGCACGACAGAGTGCCACACGTTGCTGTTGTCCACCACTAAGATGTGTCACATTACGCTCTGCTAAGTCGCTTAAGCCAACCATCTCTAAAAGTTGTAAAGCGTAGGCTCTATCTCTCTCAACAAAGAGAAGGTTCTCCTCAACGCTTAGGTGTTCAAAGAGTGCATACTCTTGAAACAAAAACCCCACGTGACGTGCTTGGGGTTTACGCCACACCTTCTCATCTTGCCACACTTCACCAAAGACAGACATCTCCCCTTTGGCTCTCTCTAAGCCTGCTAAGAGGCGTAAAAGTGTACTCTTTCCTGAACCACTCTGCCCCATAAGTGCCACACACTCTCCCTCTTTCAAAGAAGCCGATGCACGTAAGCAGAAATCTCCCTCTTTGGTGTGACGTATCTGTTCAAAGCAAAAGTTTATCATACACGCCCCACTCTTAAGTGACGATTGAGTGTATAGACAAAGAGCAGTACGAGAAAGCTCATACCCACTAAGAGGGCTGAGTAGAGGTGTGCTTGTGTATACTCCATCATCTCCACCATCTCATAAATTGCCACCGATGCTACCTTTGTCTCAGAGGGAATACTCCCCCCAATCATCAAGACAATCCCAAACTCCCCAACCGTGTGTGCAAAGGTTAAAATAAGGGCTGTCATAAGGGCTGGTTTGCTGTTTGGAAGAGCAATATACCACAAAGTCTGCAAACTCCCCTTACCTGCTAAAAAAGAGGACTCTATCATCTCCTTTTTGAGGGCTTCAAAGCCATTTTGTAACGGTTGTACCATAAAGGGTAAAGAGTAGAAACAACTCGCAATCACCAAGCCTGAAAAGTGAAATACCAAACTCAATCCAAAGGTATCACGCACCCACTCTCCAAACCACGAATCAGGTGCAAAGAGTAAAAGAAGATAAAACCCCAATACCGAAGGGGGTAAGACCAAAGGGAGTGCAGTCAATGCCTCTAAGAGAGGTTTTACTTTTGTCTGTGTCTGAGAGAGCCACCACGCAAAGGGCAATGCCAAGATAAAAAGAATGAGTGTTGTCAGCGTGGCTAACTTAAAAGAGAGTATAAAGGGTTCCCAGACCATTAAATATCATACCCATAGTGACGAAGAATGGTTTGTGCCTGCTTTGAACGCATAAAGTCATAGAAGGCTTGAGCTGTGGCTTGCCCTTGCTTTTGAGGAATAAGTACCATACCTTGTGCAATAGGTGCATAGAGATTTGGCTCAACCTCTTGCCACATCTTCCCCTCTTTAAAGCGTTGCATAGAGGGTGCATAGAGTGCTGACTTTGCCACAACACCCATAGAGGTAATGCGTGTTGCATAGGTGAGTGTCTGTCCAATAGACTCCCCATAAATCACCCTCTTACGTAACGCTTTATCGACTCCTGCATGGCGTAGTGCCTCTTGGGTTGCCACCCCATAAGGTGCTGTTTGAGGGTTTGCCAATGCCACACGCTCCACCCACGGCTGAAGGAGTGTCTTTATGCCCTCTT
>Ga0256827_10002399_pt1 | contig 12091 bp, 13 predicted proteins | sample CV84metaG_FD_185977 | JGI IMG/M metagenome (GOLD analysis project Ga0256827, IMG submission 185977) | Hydrothermal vent microbial communities from East Pacific Rise, Pacific Ocean - CV84 | ecosystem: Environmental > Aquatic > Marine > Hydrothermal vents | place: Pacific Ocean: East Pacific Rise... | reverse complement strand
CCAATCTGGCTTGAAGACAAATGTTTTTGTTTATGTCATTTAGTAACGTAATTTGTATTATTGGGTTGTATTTTTCCCATTATTCCATATTTATCAATTGAGTTTCTCAAAAAATCTAAATATTCGGTTCTTGGAATTTCTTTGGCTCCCATTGTAATCATATGCTGAGTGGTAGTTTGTGAATCAATCATTTCAATATTAAGCTTTACTGCATTTTTACAAAGATAATAAAGAGCAACTTTTGAAGTATCGCGTACATTACTGTACATTGATTCGCCAGTGAACACAGAACCTATTTGAACACCGTAAAGTCCACCAACTTGTACGTCATCTTTATAAACCTCTATAGAATGAGCATAACCAAGTTCGAAAAGTTTAATATATGCTTCTTTAATTTCTTCGCTTATCCAAGTTCCTAAATCATCGTTTCGGCGAGCAGTAGAGCAGTTGTTAATTGTTGTTTCAAAATCGGAATCAAACTTTACAACAAAACCCTTATTTCTAATTGTTTGCATTAAGCTTTTACGTACAATTAAATCTATTGGAAAAAGCACTAAACGTGGATTTGTACTCCACCACAATATTGGGTCGTCAGGATTATACCAAGGAAAAATACCGTTTGCGTATGCGGTAATTAACCTGAGAGGTGTTAAATCGCCCCCAACCGCAAGCATTCCATCTTCCTCTGCAAGATTTGGGTCTGGAAAATAAACTTCGCTATCTGGTAATTTATATATTGGCATTTGCTTACAAAGTTTTAAGGTTATAAAGTTGTAATGTTATTTCATATCTCACGTCTAATGTCTCACATCTAAAATTTATTCCCTTCCTAAAAAGCTACGAACACTATCAATATTAATTTTTCTATTTTTAAAATATTTTTTTGCGTTATCTTTTTCTTTATCAGTAGCATCAAACGAATTTAAAATATTTACTAAGTGCATACGCATATGCCCAATCTGAATTCCCTTAGTTACAAGCGATTTTACTGCTGCAAAATTATTTGCTAGTCCTGCTGATGCTAGTATTGTCATTAATTCTTTTGCCTTAGGATTTCCTAATATTTCTAGAGAAAGTTTTGCTAATGGATGAAGCTGTGTTAAACCACCAATTGTTCCAATTGAAATAGGTGCTTTTAGTGTGAACTTAAATTTATCTTCTAAAATTTCAACCTTTGTTAAACTACGGTACTTTCCTGTGCGTGATGCATAAGCGTGTCCTCCAGCTTCTAACGCTCTAAAATCGTTTCCTGTGGCAAGTGCTACCGAATCAATACCATTAAAAATACCTTTATTGTGTGTTGTTGCACGAAAAGGTGATACATCGGCAATTTTCACAGCAGTTTCAAACTTTTTAGCAAATTTTGATGGCTCCATTCCAATATCTAATTGCTCAAACTCAGAAATTTTGCATTCTACCCAAGTTTCTACAATACAATCTGGTGTGTAATTTGATAGAATTGCCATTATAACTTCACATTCTTTTTCTTTACCAGTAAAGTTTTCGTTATCAGATAAAAATATTTTTAATTCGTCGGCAAATTCTTCTAAACAAGAGTTTATAAAATTTGCACCCATACTATCAATAGTTTCAAAAGAGGCTTTTATTTGGTAGTAGTTTTCTAATTCATTTGTAAGATTAATTAACTCAATATTTAAAATTCCTCCACCCCGTTTTTGCATATTTGAGGTAATATCATTTGTGCAAACTATCATTCTTTGTTTTAGTTCAGAAAATATTGAAGCAAACTTTTCGTAGTTGCCTTCCCAAATAAAATGAATATGACCTGTTTTAACAGTAGAAATTATTTTTGTTTTGAAACCTCCGTGTTCTGCCCAGAATTTTGCACTTTTGGCTGCTGCTGCCACTACGGAGCTTTCCTCAGTAACCATAGGCACAACATATCGTTTGTTATTAATTAAAAAATTTGGTGCAATTCCGTAAGGTAACCCAAAACAAGATATTGTATTTTCACTAAACTCATCAAAACGTTTTGCAAAAACGTCATCTTTAATTGCAAACGATTTATATATTTCTTCTGATTTTTTGGGGTTATCGGTAAATGAAGCTACAAGTTTTAATTTTTCTTCTTTTGATAACAATGAGAATCCTTTTATAATTCCATCAGCCATAATTACTTAACTTTTAATAATGAATTTGCAAGCTCTAATCCTTCAATCTCTTTTTTTATGTAAGTTTCAAGCTTTGTATAACTTTCTGAGGCGTATTTCATCATAGTATATGCTTGTCCATAAACAGCTTTTTTATTTATTTTATTCATATAATAGTATCCATCAAGATAAGAGTTTATACCTCCTGAAATAATAATTTCTTTATCTGCTTTGTTTTCATTAATATAAGCAATCATTTCATCAATAGTATGCCCAACGTAAGCAAGTGGGTTAGCATTTTTGCTTCGTAGCAGTTCTAGCTTAGCAAAATTTGTACCACCAAAAGCACCAAACTCAATACCTTTTATTGGTAAATTTAATAATGCTTTTATACTTTCTGGTCCAAAACCTTGACCAACTTCTTTAATAAAAATATTTGTGTCAATTTTATTTAAAATAGTTTCAATAGTTTTTAAAGGAGAAATATTAAACTTATCACCCTCAGGTTGAAATGCTTCTTGTAACGGATTTATATGAATAAATAATCCATCAGCTTTTAATTTATTAATTAAATCCGATATTTTCGAAATACTATTATTTGAAATAAGTTTTTCAATTTGTGCTATTCCTAAATTTGCATAAAATGGTTGCTTATTTCCAATAATATCTCTTAAATCGAAATCGGTTAAATTATCGTTATTATTTAAAATACTTCTGCACGAACCTAAAGCCATTCCTAAGCCAAACTTGTTTGCTACTTTTGCCAAATTAGAGTTAATACTTTTAGCTTTACCTGTTCCTCCAGTAATACTTGAAATCCATATAGGATATTTCATTTTTTTTCCTGCAAATTCAATCTCTTTTATTTTTTTTTCGGAATGTGTTGCAAAAATTGGCTCGTAATAAAAACGAGAATCAATAATACTTTTGTCTGTTTGCGATTTATTTGCTAATGTAATATGGTCTTCTTTTCTTTCCATCTAATATATTGTTCTATTTTTCTATTGTTCTATTGTTAAAGTGTTGATGTGTTTTTACAGCATTTTAATTTTAGGCACTTTAAATACTCCAAATTTCACACACTAATTATTATTTATATATTCGTATTTTTGATTTCTAAGACGAGGGGTAAATCCAGCTTCTTTAATGGCTTTTTGTATTCCTTCTTTATCGAACGAATACTCTGCTCCTGCTGCTGATACAACATTTTCCTCAATCATAATCGAACCAAAATCGTTTGCTCCTGCTTGTAAGCATATTTGCCCTGTATTTGCTCCAACAGTTAACCACGACGCTTGTATGTTTGGCACATTTGGTAACATTATTCTGCTTAATGCAATCATTCTAATATACTCTTCTGAGGTGGTTGTGTTATACACATTTTCGTTTTGTTGAAGATTTGTACCTTCGTCTTGAAATGGCCATGGAATAAACGATATAAAACCAGTTGAGTTCTCTGGTTTTTCAGCTTGAACATCTCTAATTTTAATAAGATGTTCCATTCTTTCTTCAATGGTTTCAATATGTCCAAACATCATTGTTGCCGATGTTAGAATATTTAGTTTATGAGCCTCACGCATCACATCAAGCCATTGTTGAGTATTACATTTTCCTTTAGAAACGGTTTGTCTAACTCTATCAGATAAAATTTCGGCACCTGCACCTGGCAAACTATCTAAACCTGCTACAGTTAATTTTTCAAGTACATCTTTATAAGTTGTTTTGTCTAAACGTGCAATATGATGTATTTCTGCAGGACCAAGTGCATGAAGTTTTAAGTCAGGAAATAGAGTTTTTAAATCAGAAAAAAGTTTTGAATAAAACTCTAAACCAAGTTTTGGATGCAAGCCTCCTTGCAAAAGCACTTGATTTCCACCTAAAGAATACAGCTCATTTATTTTTTCTTTATACTGGTCTAATGTTGTTATGTAAACATTATCAGCTTTTGGATGAACATAAAAGTTACAAAAACTACATTGTGCGATACACGAATTTGTTATATTTACATTACGGTCTATTTGCCAACCAACAATATTGTTTGGATGTAAAATATTTCTTATTTTATTTGCAACAACCATTAAATCGGTTATTGGTGCGTTATTATATAAATCTAAAGCTTCGTTAAGGCTTAAAAATTCTAAATTTAGCGCTTTGCTAAATATTTTTTCCATTTGTAAAAATTTAAACGGCTAAATTAATAAAAAGGAATGAGAATTATTGTAAAATTTTGTAATTGCTTATAAGCAGTTATACTCAAACCAAATAGCTTTTCGGTTTTTCTACTTTTTCTTTTTCCATTTTTATTTGCTTAAAATTGTAAGCGTAACAAGCTATGCTTAAAATTTTAAACGCTAAAAAATAAAAAAATAAACCCGTATAAATTCACTAAAAGCTAAATGGTTTGAGTATATATATAATTATTTTGTTTCTAAATGATAAACTGCATGACTAATACTTTTTCCATTTTTAAAGTAATACTTACCGCCCCAATTCCAAATTACTTTTTTGTAATTGTCAACTTTATCACCATCTTTTATTGTAATTAAAGTTATAGTTTTATAATCGTCTGCGTCTGTAGTTTGAGTTTTACCATAAGGAATATCGCTATTTCTACGTGCAATTTCTTCTTCTGCAGCGGCAATACGAGCTTTTCTTTTGGTTTCAGCTTCAGCTTGTGCTATTTGTCTTAGTCTAGCCGCTTCTTCTGATGCTAATTGAGCTTTTTTTCGTTTTTCTTCTGATACAGCTTCTTCTGCAGCTTTTTTTGCTGCTAAAAGTTTCCGTGTTTCTTCTTGTGATTTGGCTATTTTCTCTTCTTCTAAACGTTTGCGTTCAGAATCATTGGCCTCAGCTTTTGCCCTTTTTTCGGCGGCTTCTGCCTCAGCAATAGCTTTCAACGAATCTTTTTTTGCTTTTTCAGCAGCTGCTGCTTCAGCAACAATACGAGCTCTTTCAGCAGTTTCGGCATTAGCCTTTGCTTCTTGCTCTAGTAATTTGGCTTGTTTTGCTGCTTTTTCTGCATCTAATTCTGCTTTTCTTTTTGCCGCAGCCTCTTCTTTAGCTTTTTGCATAGCAGCTAATTCTGCTGCTTTTTCTGCATTTGCCGCTTCTTTTTGTTTTTGTATTTCAGCAGCTTTAGCTTGCCTTTCTGCTAGTTTTCTAGCACTTTCTTCTTCTGCTATTTTTTTAGCAGTAGCAGCTTCTGCTATTTTTTTATTATGCTCTTCTTCTTTTGCCTTTTTTATTGCTTCATCTTCTTTTGCTTTCGCCTCAGCTGCCAATTTCCTAGCCGATTCTTGTTCCGCAAGTAATTTAGCTTTTTCTGCAGCTTTTACTTTTTGCTTTTCTTCTGCGGCTTTTTTTGCAGCAATTAATTCAGCTTCTCTTTTTGCTTTAATTTCAGCCTCAGCTTTAGATTTAGCTTCGGCATCTGCTAAACGTTTTTCTTCAGCAAGTTTTCTTGCTTGTTCTTTTTCTGCCTTTTCTTTAGCCTTTGCCTCCTCATTAGCCTTTTTTGCTGCTAATAATTCAGCATCTCTTTTAGCTTTCGCTTCGGCATCTGCTTTTTTCTTAGCTTCATCTGCTGCTGCCTTATCGGCAAGTGCTTTTGCTTTAGCTTCTTCAGCTATTTTCTTTTTTTCTTCAGCTATTTTAGCCTTAGCTTCGGCATCTGCTTTTGCTTGTGCTGCAACAGCTTGTTGTGCAGCCAATACTTTTGCGGCAGCCTCTGCTTTCTCTTCAGCAATAGCTTTTTCTTCTGCTATTTTTGTTTCCTCTGCTACTTTTTGTAGCTTAGCTCTTATCGATTTTGTATAATCAGTATCATAATCAAAACCATCTGTTTCTGAGTCATATTTAAAAATACCAACAGGTTGATTATAAACAACAGTATTTACACCATCGTATTGTTTAAATATATTTACCTCAAAAGGCAAATCATATCCCTCTGAATTTATTGCATCGTTTGCAATTTTGGTATTTACTCTAATCTTTTTTGTAACATAGCCTGGTTTAATAAACGAAAAAACATAGTCATGATTATAATCTAGCTTAATTTCTATATTCTTCTTTCCTGATGAAGTTTTCCAAGCTTTCCCATCTCTTGTAATTTTCACATTTGATTTATCGTAATTACCTTTTGTAACCTTAAATTTAACATACGCAATTAGTTCATTTTGAGAATAAGCGGATACACTAATAAAGCTTATAGCAATAAAAATAAGCACCTTATATAAGGTAGCAATATTACTTTTATTTATTTTTTTGTAATTCAATACTATATATAATTTTTTTTACAAAGGTAATAAAAATTGTATTGAAAAAAGTATATGTTAATATGATGTTATAAACTTAAAATGATTTTTAAGTTTATAATGTTTTTTAACCTCAATTTTAATATTTAATTCTCCAACACTTACGGCTTACAAAAAAAATATTCCTTAAATTAATACTTCTTCTGCTTACAAACTATTCTTTTATACATTCCAATAGACGGAAAGTTAAACCCAAACAGAAAACAAAGTTTCTCATCAACACCATTAACTAACTTGCAATTAACAATATATCGTATTCAAGTGTATTTTCTGGAGTTTCTATAATTCTACCTATTTCTGTATTTTGTTTATATAAAATGAAAGTTGGTATTAGCTCAATATTGTAATTATTGATATCAATTTTTACACCATCTTTTTTGGTATCAACTGCAATAATTTTCATATTAGAATAATCAAAATCTATTAAATCTAATATTTTAATAAATCGAGGAAATTCTCGTCTCGAATCGCTACACCAAACACCTAATACAATGGTAATTTCTACATCATTAATCTTATTTTTCAACAAGTTAATTATGCTATCATTCGGATGATATTCGTTGTATTCAAAATAGAACCATTTATCATACGGTGCAATTTTAAATGCTTCTAAATTACATTCTCCAACTAATAGGCTATCATTATATTTTTGGTCAAAAACTTTAAAGCTTTGAGAAAAACTTTGAAACGAAACAAAAATTATGATTATTGTAATTAATCTCATATTATTAATTTTTCACAAAGTTATATATACATTTGCAAAATGCAACTTAAAGAAGTAGAAAATTTACGTATTGATAAGTGGTTATGGGCAGTAAGGCTTTTTAAAACAAGGTCGCAAGCTGCTGAAGCAATAAAAAAAGGACGCGTATTAATTAATGGAGAAAAATTTAAGCCATCTCGAATAGTAAAAAAAGGAGAAGTGATTGATATTATTAAACCTCCAGTAACATTTTCATATAGAGTTTTGGGGCTTTTAGGTAACAGACAATCGGCAAAAATAGTAGTAGATTATGTTAAAGATATTACAAAGCCTGAAGAAATTGAAAAATTAGCTTTAATGAAAGCTGGAAATATAACAGCATACAGAGAAAGAGGAATGGGACGTCCAACAAAGAAAGAACGTAGAGAAATTGATGATTTTAACGATACTTGGTAAAACAATATTTTAAATAAAAAAAATGATACTAGTAGATACACACTCACATATATATTTACCTGAGTTTAACAAAGATAGAGCTGATGTTATTTATAACTCTGACAAGCAAAATATAAAACATATTTTTTTACCAAACATTGACAGCTCTTCTATAGAAAGTTTATTAGAGTTATCTGACAAATATCCTAAAAGAATATACCCAATGATGGGGTTACATCCAACATCAGCAGAAGATGATTATGAAAATGAATTGCAAATTGTAAAGGATTGGCTTAATAAAAAAAAGTTTTTTGCAATTGGCGAAATAGGTCTAGATTATTATTGGGATACAAGTTTTAAAGAAGAGCAAATTATTGCTTTTAAAACTCAATTAAATTTAGCTTTAGAATTTGATTTACCTGTAGTAATTCATGTAAGAGATGCTTTTGATGATGCTCTTGAAATAATAAACAAACCTGAATACGATAATTTAAAAGGAATATTTCATTGTTTTACAGGAAATATAGAACAAGCCAATAATATTATTAACAGAGGTTTAAAACTTGGTATTGGAGGAATTGTTACTTTTAAAAATGCAGGAATTGACAAAGTTGTTGAACAAATAGATTTAAAACATTTGGTTTTAGAAACCGATTCGCCATACTTAGCACCTGTACCAAAACGAGGAAAACGTAACGAAAGTACTTACTTATATTATATAGCAAAAAAAGTTGCTGAATTAAAAAATACAAGCATTGATGAAGTTGCTAAAATAACAACACAAAATGCATCTGAAATATTTAAAATAGAATTAAGCTAATGGATAATTCAAAAGTGCTTATAATATATACCGGAGGTACAATTGGAATGAAAGAAAATATTGAAACAGGAGCATTATCTCCAGTTAATTTTTCTGAAATTTCGAGTGATGTACCAGAAATAAATAAATTTAGCTTTCAAATTGATGCAATAGAAGTTGACAATCCAATTGATTCGTCAGATATAGATATTATTTTTTGGGAAGATTTAGCTAATTTAATATATAAAAATTACGAAAAATATATTGGTTTTGTAATCTTGCACGGAACCGATACAATGGCATTTACGGCATCTATGTTGAGCTTTATGTTCGAAAACCTGAATAAGCCAATAATACTTACAGGTTCGCAATTACCTATTGGGCAGTTACGTACTGATGGGAAAGAAAATTTAATTACAGCTTTAGAAATTGCGGCAGCAATTGAAAATGAACAAGCAATTGTTCCAGAAGTTTGTATATATTTTGAAAACAGACTGTTTAGAGGAAACAGAGCAAGAAAAAACAATGCAGAATATTTTGATGCTTTTAAATCTAATAATTATCCAGCTCTTGCAAATGTAGGAATAGATATTAAGTATAATTATAAATATATTCATTATAGAACAAACACTGTAGATGCATTTAGTATTAACACAAAGCTAGATAGTAGAGTTGGAGTATTGAAATTATTCCCTGGAATTAGCGAACAATTTGTTGATGCTGTTATAAATAAATCTGGAATAAAAGCATTAGTTTTAGAAACATTTGGAGCAGGAAATGCACTTACAAAAAAATGGTTTATTAAAATAATTACCAGAGCTATTAAAAATGGAATGATTGTTGTTAATGTAACGCAATGTAATGGAGGATCTGTTAAACAAGGCAAATACCAAACAAGTGTTGGGTTAATAAATGCTGGTGTTATAAGCGGTTCAGACATTACAACAGAGGCTGCTCTAACAAAATTAATGTTTTTATTAGGGCAAAAATTAGAAGATTTTGAAGTAAGAGCAATTTTTCAAACATCAATTATTGGCGAATTGTCGTGATAATGAGAGCTTACAGGTAAAATTTGTTAGTAACTTGTAAATAAAGATTGAAAAAACTTATAACAAAAGGGATTTTTTTTTTAATTTAGGCGTTTGTTAGAAAGGTTCTTTTAAGTATTGTATAGAGTAATCTATAACGGAAAATTGGCCGAGTGGCTTAAGGCGCACGCTTGGAAAGCGTGTTTACGGGTAACTGTAACGTGGGTTCGAATCCCTCATTTTCCGCAAATAAAATTAATATTACTAACTTTTAAATAAATAAAGATTGATCATGAAAAAGCTATTTTCATTAATTGCTGTTTTTGCGATGCTTAGTTTTGGAGCATCTAATTATGCTGTTGCTCAAGATGATGCAACCAACGGAGATTCAACTACAGTTGAAAATGTAGACACAACAGCGACTACAGAAGAAGCACCTGCAGAGGTTGCTGAGGCTCCTGCTACCGAAGAAACAACTCAAGATGTTGTTGCTGAAGAAGTAGTTGACAAGCCAATTCACCAAGCTATTAAAGAGAAATTTATAGAAGGTGGTCCTGGATTTATGAGTATGGTGTTATTAACCTTAATTTTAGGTTTAGCATTAGCTATTGAGAGAATTATTTATCTTAACTTGGCTACTACAAATTCAGAAAAACTTTTAACAAGTATTGAAGATGCACTTAACTCAGGTGGTGTTGATGCAGCTAAAGAAGTTTGTAGAAATACACGCGGACCTGTTGCCAGTATTTTCTATCAAGGATTAGAGCGTTTCGATAAAAACGATGCAAACTCTATAGAAATTGTAGAAAAATCGGTTATTGCTTATGGTAGTGTTCAAATGGGACAATTAGAAAAAGGTTTAACTTGGATTGCTTTATTTATTGCTCTTGCTCCTATGTTAGGATTTATGGGAACAGTAATTGGTATGATTGGTGCTTTCGATGCGATTGAAGCTGCCGGTGATATTCAGCCATCACTTGTTGCTGGAGGTATTAAGGTTGCCCTTATTACAACAGTATCTGGTCTTGTTGTTGCAATGATACTTCAAGTATTCTATAACTATATTGTATCAAAAATTGATAGTTTAGTTAACGATATGGAAGATGCTTCTATCTCATTAATTGACTTAGTAACTAAATTTAGTAAAAAATAAAAGATGAATAATATTTCTAAAATTGTATCAATAGTATCATACTTATTGCTAGCAGTTTCTGTAATTTTCTTTATTCTGTTTTGGACAGAATCAATTGATGCAGGAGCATTTTTAGGCTGGTCGTACGTACTGTTTGCTATTGCAGGTGGAGCCACCGTTTTATTTGGAGTATTTAGTCTTATTATGTTCCCAAATAAAGCGAAAACTACACTTTTTGGAGTAGTTGGCTTAGCGGTTGTATTTGGTTTAGCTTATGTACTTTCGTCAGATGGTGCTGTAGCTACAAGTATTTTAGAGAAGAATGAAGTATCACTTTCATATTCTCATACTATCGGAATGGCTATATATGCTATGTATATATTAGGTTTCGTTGCTGCTCTTGGTATTGTTTATACCGAGGTTTCGAAAATGTTTAAATAAAAATTAGGCAGCTTTTGCTGCCTTTAATTATAAAATTATTAATATGGCAAGAAGAGAAGCTCCCGAAATTAATGGTGGTTCTATGGCCGACATAGCGTTTATGTTACTTATATTTTTCTTAGTGGCTACAACTATGAATATCGATTCTGGTATTATGAGGAAATTACCTCCTATAGTTGAAGACCAACAAGATGATATCGACATTAAGGAACGTAATGTTTTCGTTGTACTTATTAACTCTAACGATCAGCTTTTAGTTGAAAATGAAATTCTTAATATTAAGCATCTTAAAGAGAAAGCTAAAGAGTTTATTGCAAATAAAGCTAATTTAGATAATTTACCTGAAAAGAAACTAGTTAAAGACATACCATTTTTTGGTGATCAAATGGTTTCTAAACAAGTAATATCGTTACAGAACGATAGAGGTACTAAATACGAAACATATATTACGGTACAAAATGAACTTACACAGGCATATAACGAGTTACGCGATGAACTAGCAATGGGTAAATGGAGTAAAACTTATGCTCAGCTAGAAAAAGCTCATGATAAGGATAAGATGAAAGCTATTAGAAAGATTTATCCGATGAGAATTTCAGAAGCAGAACCTAAAAATATAGGAGAATAATAATATGGGTAAATTTCAAAAAAAATCAGGAAAGGCAAGTCCAGAGATGTCAACAGCATCTTTACCAGATATTGTATTTATGCTTTTATTCTTTTTTATGGTTTCAACAACAATGCGTGATAGTACTATGATGGTAAAAATTACTGTACCTCAGGCAAGTGAAATTAAAAAATTAGAGAAAAAATCTTTAGTAAGTTATATAAATGTTGGACCTCCAACAAAAGCATTTCAAAATCTGTACGGTACTGAACCAAAAATTCAGTTAAACGACCAGTTTGCTTCTGTTGATGATATTCAACAATTTATTAGTAGCGAGCGTGAGGCTATGAAAGAAAATGATAGACCTCAAATGACTACTTCTCTAAAAGTAGATAAAGATACAAAAATGGGTATTGTAACTGATATTAAACAAGCTTTACGTAGAGCTAGTGCTCTTAAAATAAACTATTCAACATCAAAACGTGTTGAAGATTTGTAAGCTTATATAAAATATAAAATATA
>Ga0256827_10002398_pt1 | contig 12095 bp, 10 predicted proteins | sample CV84metaG_FD_185977 | JGI IMG/M metagenome (GOLD analysis project Ga0256827, IMG submission 185977) | Hydrothermal vent microbial communities from East Pacific Rise, Pacific Ocean - CV84 | ecosystem: Environmental > Aquatic > Marine > Hydrothermal vents | place: Pacific Ocean: East Pacific Rise... | reverse complement strand
CTGATGCTTTAGAGTTAATAGACAAGTATGTGGCTTTAGGGTTTAAGGGGGCTAAGTTTTTACAGAATTACTGGAATGTAGATACTTCAGAAGTACGCTACAGACCCTACTTTGAAAAATTGGCAGCCCTCAATTTGCCACTCATCGTACATGTAGGGAATGAGAGTAGTATACACTCTTATAAAGCGTGTGAAACACTGGAAATGCTTGATGCTCCATTGGCAGCAGGGGTTACTGTGATTGCTGCACATATGGCTCTTAGTTATAACTCTTTTGGCTTTCGTAAACTGTTCTCGAAGAATCCTAAATATTTTAATGAGGAGTATTTTAGGTTACTGGAGATGTTAAAAAAGCATGATAACCTTTATGCCGATATCTCAGCACTGCTTACCCCTATACGAGCAAAAGCACTAAGACATTTAAGTCAGAAGCATACTGTACATGATAAACTACTGTTTGGGACAGATTTCCCTGTACCTTTTCTTACGCTGTTAAACAGTTATGACTTGCCTTACAAAAAGCGTTTTGTACTTGGTAAAGAGAAGAACCCGTATGACCGCTACAGCAAGGTTATCTTGGAATATTTTGATGAGACTAATCCTGTCTATACGAATTATCAGAAGATTTTAGATAAAATATAGCAAATATATAGAAACAAGGAAAGAAATGATTTTTATCGATGAGATCGTAGCAACAGAAGTGATGGATAGTAGAGGAAATCCTACTGTAAAAGTAACTGTAAGTTTAAGTGATGGTACGGTAGAAAATGCTATTGTTCCTAGTGGTGCAAGCACAGGTAAACGTGAAGCCTTGGAACTTCGTGATGGTGGAGATCGTTACATGGGAAAAGGTGTCCTTCAAGCATGTGAAAATGTCAATGGATCTATCTATGATGCGCTTGTAGGTCTCAGTCCATTCAATCAGGCAGAGATCGATCTTACCATGAAAGAGGTAGATGGTACTGAAAATTATGGAAACTTGGGTGCAAATGCTGTTTTAGGTGTCTCCATGGCAATTGCACGTGCAGCCGCAGCAAGCATGAAAATGCCTCTCTATCGTTACTTGGGTGGTGCCAATGCTGTAGTGATGCCTGTTCCCATGTTGAATATTATCAACGGTGGAGAGCATGCAAATAACTCTGTGGACTTCCAAGAGTATATGGTAATGCCTGTAGGTTTTGAGAGATTTTCTGAAGGACTTAGAGCGTGTGCTGAGGTTTACCATAACCTTAAAAAGATCATTGATGGTATGGGTGAGAGTACTGCTGTAGGTGATGAAGGTGGATTTGCTCCAAATCTAAGCTCTAATGAAGAGCCGCTTCAAGTGATCATGAAAGCGATAGATGCAGCAGGATATAAGGCTGGTGAACAAATTGCTATTGCGCTGGATGTTGCAGCATCGGAGCTTATTAACGATAAAGGACTCTATGTACTTAAGTCTGAAAATAGGGAGATTACTTCGGCTGAGCTTACAGCATACTATGCTGATATGTGTGAGAAGTATCCTATTGTTTCTATTGAAGATGGTTTGAGTGAAGATGATTGGGAGGGATGGAAACATCTTACAGAAGTGCTTGGTGATAAAGTACAACTAGTTGGTGATGATTTATTTGTTACGAATGTTTCTATTTTGGCAGAGGGAATTGAGAAAGATATTGCTAACTCTATCCTTATTAAGCCAAACCAGATCGGTACAGTTAGTGAAACCATGCAGACTGTACGCTTAGCACAGCGTAATGGATATAACTGTGTGATGTCTCATCGTTCTGGAGAGAGTGAAGATACTTTTATTGCTGACTTCGCAGTAGCACTCAATACAGGACAGATTAAAACAGGCTCAACAGCAAGATCTGATAGAATCGCTAAATACAATAGACTGCTTGAGATAGAATCCGAGTTGGGACAGTTTGAGTACCTTGGTAGCTCACTTTTTACTAAATAAGGGTATCCTTTGTCAGGTGTACAAAAAGTAGAAGAGATCGCAGGGCTATCACTAAAGACACTGTTGGTGACAGCGATTGGTATTTTACTTTTTGGTATCTATCTTGGTATCTTACTTTATGGAGAGAACTCTCTTACAGTGTTAAGTCAGCTAAAAGAGAAAAAACGAGGATTAATTCAAGAAGAGAGAATTATTAAACAAGAGAACCAAAAACTTCAAAAAGAGTTTTTTGAATTAAAGCAGTTAGAGCCTAAGGAGTAATAAGATGAAACGATATTTGTGGATAGTTATACCATTTTTGTTTACCGGAGTAAATGCCTCAGAAAATCCATTTGATCTAAAAAAGAATTTGCAGAAAATAGATCAAGATCAGGATAGTCTTCTTTTAGAGTTGAAAAAAATGACTCAAAAAAAAGAAAAAGTAGAAAAAGTACAAAATATTTCTACAGAAAATAGTGGAGTAGAGGAAAGAAAAATCGAAGAGAATAGTACTTCTGAAAAAAGTATATCTATTGAAAATGAAGTAAATACAAAAGAAGTAGTGCCTACGATAACAATGGAAGAACAGAGACTTCAAACGATTAAAGCAGAACAAGAAAAGATAGAACAAGAAAGAGCCCAACAAGAAGAGTTAAAAAAAATAGAAGCTGCACGTCTCAAGGCGGAAGAAGCACAAATAGCAAAAGAAGCAAAAGCAAGAGAAGCACAGAAAAAATTAGAAGAAGAGAAACGTGAAGTTGCGAAATATGAAGCAGACAGATTAAAAAAGAAACAAAAGAAAGAGAAAGAAGATATCTCTTTAGAGCAAGCAAAAGAGGAGATGGATCATAGGTCTCAAAGAGATAAACAAAAAAAATCTGTATCTTCTGATAGTACAGAACGTATGAAAAAGAAGGAAGAGATATCAAAAGAAACACAAGAAGCATATCTTAAAGCAATAAAAGAGATGGATGAAGAAAATTAGTTTTTTCTCTTTTTTATCTGAAGTATCTTGATCACAACCATAGAGATCAAGATCTCAAATATACTCGCCAAAATAAGCTGGTAGTAGCTTAAAATATCCAATAGTTTTGTTTCATACCCAATCGTAGCAACTGCAACAAGTAGTGTCAGGGGCATGGAGAGTGAAAGTGCAATAAGTAAAGCATCTCTTGATCCACTGATATTCTTTAAAACAATAGCAGCTAAAATTCTTGAAAAGATCATTAAAAAAGTAATAAGCAGTGCACCTGATACCACACCTTCAACCAGTAAGGAACTTAGATCAAAAGATGCACCTACATGAATAAAAAATAGAGGAACCAAAAATCCAAATCCAAGACTGGACATTTTCTCCTCCAGTCTCTTTTCATGATGAAAGAATGCAGAGATAGCAATCCCTGCGATGAAGGCTCCAAGGGCTAGTTCAAGTTCCAAAGAGAGCATAACTGCGATCATAATAAAGAAGAGTGCCATAGACAAACGGATATCCTGATCTGAAATGTCAAATTTTGGTACCAATGTATTTTTAAGTTCTGGAAACCACCAAAAGAGTAGATGGAGCAGTCGGTAAAGTATATAGACCGAAGCGATAAAAAGAACCAAATAGCCAACTTTAACAATAAGGGCAATACCAAATCCTGTAGTTGTTGCAGCATCAAAGATGGTTAATGCAGCAATACTAATAATTTCTCCCAAGATACCTGCAATAAAGGCTAAGTGTATCCATGATTGCTCTTTACCGTAGGTTTTTGATAAGGAAGCAAGAAGACCGATGGAGATAAGTGGCATAGAGATAATAATAATAATATTAAGTTGAAAAAGTAAGCCTGAAATAATTGAGAAAAAAACCATAAGAAGTAGGAAGAGTATAGATTTTTGAATAATGACTTTAGAACTTTTTGTAAGTTGTTTCAGATCAACTTCCATACCTGCCAAGAACATGAGATATAGAAATCCTACTTCAGCGATAAGATCAAAATATTCATTATATCCAACCAGTCCAATATAGGTAAAAATGGAGCCTAGTATGATCTCTACAGAAGGGATGGGGATACGCATGAGTTTTGCTACGAATGGACTTCCCCATATCAACAATGAGAGGGTAAGGATAAGTGTTATATTAGTGTGTATCACAACTTGTAGCCACTTCATATCCTAGATGCTCTAGCATATTACGATCTTTATTTGGGTTGAGTCCCTCTGTTGTAAGGTAGTTACCTATCACGATAGCATTTGCCCCTGCATTAAACATTTTTTCTTCCTGCCCAGTAAAAAGTAATTCTCTACCACCTGCCACCATAAGAAGCGTACTCTCTCCTAGTAAAGAACGTGCTTTTGAAATAATCTGTAAAGATTCTTCTCTCTCAATATTTCGGGTTTTGATCGGAAGTGCAGGGTTAGGATGATAAAAATTCAAGGGTGTTGACTCAGGAGAAAGAGAAGCAATAGCTTTGAGGAGTTCATCTCTATCTTCTGGTGTTTCTCCCATACCAAAAATACCACCACTGCATAGTGTTAATCCTACAGCTTTAACCTGCTCACATGTTTCATAGCGTTCATGCCATGTATGTGTTTGGCAGATGTCTGCATAATATCGTTCGGAAGTTTCTAAATTATGATTATAGCTATCTATACCATTTTGCTTTAAGTAGGTGAGTTGCTCTTTGGTTGCTGTACCATTACAAGCGATAAGATTAAGCCCTTCAATTTCAGATTTGATCGCTAGTGCCACACGAGCAACAAAATCAACTTTTTTGTCATCCAGACCTTTGCCTGCAGTGACCAAACAATACCCTAGTGCACCATTCTCTTTTGCTCTTTTTGCTTCTGCAACGATCTGTGAGATATCTTTATAGCTATAACGTTCTATATCGGCATGATAGCGTACACTTTGTGTACAGAATTTACAATCTTCTTGGCAGGTACCACTTAAAATATTATTGATAGCACATAGAAATATCTGTTTATGATTAGGCATAGTGTGCCTCACTATATTGAATTTTGATACTTGTCATTTTGAAATTATAGCTAAAGCGACTATTATATATATTAATATATTTGGGAAAAATCTTATTTATCTAATTCTATTCATTTTATGATACAATCATGGTATAGCTATACTATGATTTTTAGAGGAGAGTAATATTACAGATCAATGAAGAAATTAATGATTATTTTATGCTTTACTACAATGCTCTTCCCTCAAATAAGCGATCAGAAAATGATTGTTAGTATAGATGAAAAAGCAGTAAGTGCCGCAAGTACTTTACATGAGCTTGAAACTTTTTTTGAGAAAAACCTTGAAGCAAAAGTCTTAAAAAAAGAAGAAAAGTTGATGTTAACTACAGAGCATCTTGAGCACTATTTTCTTACAGTTGTCAAGCCAATTAAAACAATCGCCTTAAAAAACCATTTAAAGACACTACTTAAAACAAAGTATTTAGATGCTTTCTTTGTTCAAAATACTCATAAAGATATGGAGAAAATTTCTTCAACAGTTTTCATTGAAAAAACCAAAGAAAAAATAGATAATAAGAAGTTAAGTAAAAGAGAAAAATCTAAAGATATTACAGTAGAAGATTTATCCAATATCGTAAATAAAAGTATTTCAAAGGAGTGGTTAGCACTATTAATATTGGCAATAGCAGGGCTACTTTTGGTATATAGAAGTACGCGGCAGATCACTAAAATTAAAAAACTACAAGAGACACTTGAAACATATCAAGAAAAGGTTGAGGGACAGATGGATCAAATAGGAGAACAATTATGATAAGAGTCTTGTATTATATTGGGGTATTGATTATTTTTTCAACGGGAATAATGGCACAAAATATAGAAAGTTCTATTGTATTGATGGTTAGTGAATCAAATAAAGAGATTACGCAGACGATTGATCAGTATGAGCAACTCTTAAAGAGAGATATGCTCTTAAAAAAAGTTCAAAAAAAAGAAGGGTTTTATACAAAGACATCGAGATCTGGTTATGCATATATCTTAAAAATAGGACCATTTAAAGAGAGTGATAGTTTGACTTTGGCTTATTTAAGATTAAGAACTTTATTCCCTCAAGCATTTATTCTTGAAAAAAGTATAGGAAATGAAAAAAAGCCAAGGGTATGGAGTCAAAATATAAAAGCATCTTCACCTAAAACAAAATTTATAGAAAAAAAAGTTTATATTGAAAAAGAAGACCCCGTTTTATGGATTGCACTATTTGGGCTCGGGATCATTGGTATTTTAGCCCTTTTCCTCTCATCTGATCAGATTCAGAATATTAAAAAGAGACATGTGAAAATGCAAAAGAGACAGGAAGAGACAGAAAAAAGGCAAAATCTTATCCTTGCAAAAATGGGAGAAAAGATACAGTATGCTGTTTTGAAAAATCTTGAAAGTGAGACAAAAATACTGGAAACACCTTCAACAAGAGGAACAGTAGAAGAGATCAAGCATAAGATAGAAGGCATGAAACAGTATGATGATGATCTGCTTAATACCACCTATGAAATGATAGATTTCCTTAAAATAAAATCTGGAAGTATAGAGATACATAATGAGCCTTTTCAGCTAAGTACATTGTTGCATAAATTGACAAATTCTATCTCTGTATTACTAAAAGAGAATAAAAATACTTTTTATTATGATGTAAAAACAGATGTATCAAGATATCTTGTTGGAGATTCTTTACGTATTTTTCAAGTACTCCATAACATACTTTTAACTTCTCTAGAAGGGAAAGAAGATAGCCAAAATATCAAGATACTGCTCTCTATAGATATAGAGAAAGAGAAGGCACTTATTTTTAAAATCATAAATGAAAATCAATATCTTGATAAAGAGAAGGTTGATGCTCTTTTTGTCCCAAGTAGCTGGGAAGAATTGCAGGAGACCAATAAAGAGTTAGGATTTTTTGTAACCAATGAACTGGTTTCTCAAATGAATGGTATTTTCTCTATTGAGAGTCATTTGAAAAAAGGAACAGAATATCTGTTAAAACTCCCCTATATCAAAGATATGGAAGAGAAAAGTAATAAGGAATCCCTTAAAGAGATACTCTCTGGGAAAAAGGTACTTATTATTGATGATGATACATTAAATATGGATACATTGAAGTATATTTTAGAGTCTTTTAGTGTTGAGGTTGAACGCCAGTTAACCTCTTTTTTTAAAGAGCATAAACCTAAAATATATGATTGGGATATTGTGATTCTTAATGCAAAAGATATTACGCCTATTCACTTAGGTTTCTTTGAAGATATGCGTCAAAAAAGAGGGTTAAAGGTAATTTTGATGCATGAGATATTTGAATCGGAAGATTTGGTTGATATTGCACTACGGATCACAGATGCAGAGATATATAGCCCTGTTATTCCTGGTGATGTAGAAGAGGTATTCTATCAGCTCTATATGGCACCTCATAAACAAAAAGAGAAAGAGATAAGTGTTTATGAACACAATGTTCAGACGATTAAAATACCTGATGCACCCGATGTAGGAAGAGAAAGCTTTCAAAAATTCTCAGGCAAACATATTCTAATTGTAGAAGATAATTTTGTAAGCCAAAAGGTAATGAGTAGTATTTTAAGTGCTTCAAATGTACAGGTATATAAAGCAGAGAATGGGAGACAAGCACTTGAAATTCTTGAAAAAAATCCTCAGATAGATTTGATCTTAATGGATATGAGTATGCCAGTAATGGATGGTTTTGCAGCAACAAGGAAAATAAAAACAGACCCTAAACTACAAGAGATACCGGTTATTGCTGTAACTGGATTGGGCTTTAATCATGAAATAGAGCGTATGGGGCAAGTTGGAGTTGATGCATGTATTGTAAAACCATTTAAAATAGGTCAACTTTATATGGCAATAGATAAATATCTTGTGATGAATGAAAAGAAAAATACTTTAGAAAAGAAAAATTTAAATATAGATAAATATATACCCAATGAGCATATATTAAATGTACAACAAGGTATTGTTAATGCACATAATGAAATCTTTTACCGTGAAATTCTTGAAGAGGTAAAGGAGTTACTTGAAGACTCAAGTGAACATTTTATCTCTATGGTTTCAGGAAGTAGGAAAAAAGAGCTTCAGGTATTTTGTAGAGATACATTGAGTTTAGTAGAAACCGTAGGTGCAGTACAGCTGACGAAAATATTTAAAGAGATATTGGTATTTCTCTCTAGTAAACAGAGTGTATCTTTAGATATTTATATCTCTATGTATCATAAAGAGTGGAGCAGACTTAAAAAAGAGATCGAACTCTATCTTACTTGATCTCTTCTTTGTGTTTACATTTAAAGCACTCGTAGAGTTCTTTCCCTCTTAATGTTTTAATCCCCATCGTATAATTACACTCTGGACATTTTTTATCAACGGGTTCAAAGTTTGCTATGAATTTACATTTAGGATAATTTACACAACCAAAGAACTTACCTCTTCTCCCTTCTCTTTCTTGAAGTTTCCCTCCACATTCTGGACAAGGTACTGTAAGTTCTTTAGCTGGTTCAAGTGACTTTGCATTTTTACATTTTGGGTATGCAGAGCAGGCAAGAAACTTCCCTCTTTTTGAGTTTTTGATTACCATCATAGACCCACACTTTTCACACTTTTCATCGGTCTCTTCAGGTCCCTCTATTTCTGTACCATCACTGTTTTTAGTGTATTTACATTTAGGAAAATTAGAACAAGCTATAAACTCACCATAGCGTCCTTTACGCAGAAGAAGTTCTGAATCACATTTTGGACAATTCTCTCCCGTAGGTATAGCTACTTTGAGGCTCTTTATATTTTTTTTACCATCTTCTACCTTTTGTAGAAAAGGGGTATAAAATGCTTTAAGTATTGTTTGCCAATCAGTTTTACCCTCAGCTACTTCATCAAGGGTCTCTTCCATATTTGCGGTAAATCCACTATCCACTATTTCTGGAAAATGTTTTTCTAACATCTCTGTAACAGTAAAGGCTATTTCTGTTGGGTGTATACGTTTTTTTTCTAATTCTATATATTTGCGTGTTTGAAGTGTTGTTACTGTAGGTGCATAGGTACTTGGACGCCCAATGCCAAGAGACTCTAACTTTTTAATGAGGCTGGCTTCATTGTAACGAGCAGGAGGCTCGGTGAAATGCTGCTCTTGTTTGATATCATCAAGCGAGACAGCTTGTCCTTTGGTAAGGTCTGGGAGCAACTTATCTTTGTCTCCATGTCCTGTGACTTTATAGAAACCATCAAAAAGAAGCTTTCGCCCACTGGCTTTAAAGGTACACTTGTCACCCTTAAACAGTATGCTTTGTGACTCCATTTCTGCTTCGGTCATCTGACAGGCTAAAAAGCGGTTGTAGATGAGTCTGTAAAGCTTGAGTTCATCTGCAGAAAGGTAATCAGCAGCCATTTTAGCATCAAATTCAACCATAGTAGGACGTATAGCTTCATGTGCTTCTTGTGCCCCTTTAGACTTAGTTACATAAGATTTTGCCTTAGCAGGGAGGTATTTGTCTCCATAGGTAGCCTTTATATAGTCTCTAGCTGCTGTTACAGCTTCTTTTGCAAGGTTCATGGAGTCGGTTCTCATATAGGTGATGACACCCATCGTACCTTGGTCTGTCTTTACACCCTCGTAGAGCTTTTGAGCTACCATCATTGTTTTCTTTGGAGAAAAACCTAATTGCGTTGAGGCAGCTTGTTGAAGTGTAGAAGTCATGAATGGTGGTGGTGTTTTTGTCTTTCGTTTGGTTTTATCTATAGACGCTACCACAAAAGATTCAGACTTAGCAGAAGTAACTATCTCTGTAGCATCTGCTTCTGTTTTTACGGTGAGTTTGTCTATCTTTAAACCATTATAGTCATAGATGGATGCATCTATATTTTTCTCAAACAGTGCATCGATTGTCCAAAACTCTTCAGGCTTAAAGGCTTTGATTTCACGCTCTTTTTCTACTACAAGCTTAAGCGTAGAACTTTGTACCCTACCTGCACTAAGACCCTTTTGGATTTTACTCGCAAGCAGTGGAGAGAGCTTGTATCCCACGATACGGTCTAATAAACGTCTAGTTTGCTGTGCATCTACAGAGTCCATGTCTACCTTGCGTGGGTTCTCTATAGCATGCAAGATAGCTGATTTGGTAATTTCATGAAAAACAATACGAGGAAGTACTGTAGGTTCTTTACCAATAGCCATAGCAATATGATACCCTATGGCCTCACCCTCACGATCCTCATCGGTCGCGATAAAGACTGTCTCAGCTTCTTTCGCAAGTTTCTTTAACTCTTTAACTGTAGGGTTTGCATCTCTAGGGATGGAGTACTTAGGTATCAAGTCCCCTGTTTTTTCATCTATAGTGATACCAAAGGTACTTTTAGGAAGGTCACGAATATGCCCTTTAGAGGCAATGACTTTGTACTCTTTGCCTAAGAAGTTGGTAATGGTTCGTGCTTTTGCTGGAGATTCGACTATAATTAAATTTTTCATGCATGCCTTACTTTATATATAGGAATTTTTGGCATTGTAACACAAATGTATGGAAAATCATATGGTAAAATGGAATGTAGTTTGAAAAAAGAGGAAGATATTGTTGTTCATTCCCAAAAATTTTGAGAATGAACAGAAGTAAATTAAACGATAAGCTCAGGAATACGGATGGCTTGACCTGGATAGATAAGGTCTGCATCTTTAATTACTTCTATATTTGCATCTACAATAAGAGGATATTTGCTTCCATCTTTATAGAAATCAGTTGCAATTCCCCACAGGGTATCACCTTTTTGGATTGTATAAAATACAGGTTCAAATACCTCTTCTTCTCGTACATTTTCAGAAGAAATCTGATCTAGTGTAACAAGTTGATCGGCATTTACTTGAGAGATACCTTCTACATTTCCTGCAATAAGGATGGCCTTCTCTTTGGTTGCTACATCGGTTGCTACACCACCAAGTGCAACAGTTTCATCATTTACTTCTACCACAAGACCTTGTACCGGAAGTTCTTCAAAACTTGTCTCTATCTCATTTTTGATAGCCTCATTGTCATCACCTTTACCGAGTATCTTTTTACCTGCACTGCTTAAAAAATCGAAAAAACCCATTTTGTCTCCTTTGATATGTTTGGTTTCAAATAATTATACTCACATAAGGTTAATCTAGGTTAATCCCAAATTATACGTCTTTTTTCAATATTCTAGGAAGGGTAATACCTGTTTGACTCTGGTATTTTCCTTTTCTATCAGAGTAAGTTGTTTCACACTGTTCATCTCCCTGCAAGAAAAGTACTTGTGCGATTCCTTCATTGGCATAGATCTTGGCAGGGAGGGGTGTAGTATTGGATATCTCTATGGTGATATGCCCTTCAAATCCTGGTTCAAAAGGAGTGACATTGACAATGATTCCACAACGTGCATAGGTGCTTTTTCCTAAACAGATAGCTAATGTATCGCTAGGCATCTTAAAATACTCTATTGTACGAGCTAGAGCAAAAGAGTTAGGAGGAACAATGCAAATATCTCCTTTAAAATCTACAACATTGTTTTGGTTGAAATCTTTAGGGTCGACTACCTCTGCATTAATATTGGTAAAAATTTTAAACTCATCAGAAACACGAATATCATACCCATAAGAGCTGAGTCCATAACTTACTACACCTTCCCCTATAAGCCCTTCACAGAAAGGGGTAATCATTGCTTCATTGATTGATTTTTCACGTATCCATTTATCGGATTTTAATCCCATCTTTTTCCTTTATCTTACTACTTGAATATTTGCATTGGTTTTTAATTTTTCAAAATACTCTTTGAGTGCTTTCGTTTGTTGTTGTGCTCTCCACTTTTCTAAAACAGTAGATTTCGCTGCTTCAAAAGTGATAGGAAGCTTACCGCTTTTTGATCGTATCTTAAACATAACATATCTTTCTCCTGCATTGAAAGGGGGCGTAAAGTTTCCTGTTTTTGTTTTTAAAAGCATTTCAAGCAGGGCTGGATTTAGATCTTTTGTTTTTTTTATGATGCTTCTGGTTTGTATACCTTTTTTATTTTTGGTTCGAAAAAAATGTTTCATTGTATCTTCATCTTCTGTTGAATACTCCGTCATACGTATGATTGAGGGGTGTGTAAATGTTTTTTTATGATGCTTATAAAAGAGCCTGAGTTCATCTTCACTTGGCTTAGGAATAGAACCTATTACC
>Ga0256827_10002397_pt1 | contig 12098 bp, 9 predicted proteins | sample CV84metaG_FD_185977 | JGI IMG/M metagenome (GOLD analysis project Ga0256827, IMG submission 185977) | Hydrothermal vent microbial communities from East Pacific Rise, Pacific Ocean - CV84 | ecosystem: Environmental > Aquatic > Marine > Hydrothermal vents | place: Pacific Ocean: East Pacific Rise... | reverse complement strand
TAGTAAAGCAGAAGGGATTGTTGTGGATAGCGACCAAAACAGGGTTTACATTATAAGTGATAAACTTTCGAAGTTGTTTGTTTATAAGATTAAAAAGTAAAACAATGGCTGAAAAAAATTATATTCCTAAGTATGAGTTCAGGATTTTCGGACAAGAATTTCCCGTACTGGAAAAGCTGATAAATGAAAAGGCAAAGCTTGTTGGTAATCAGACAATGAATGATGTTTATTTGCTGACTGCTGCCGATAATGAAAACAATGTAAAGATTCGTGACGGGAAAATGGATATGAAGGTGCTTGAAGAAACACTGGAAGGTCTTGAGCGTTGGGCTCCTTATATGATTGGTGATTTTCCATTGGAAATGGAGGTTGTTAAAAGCACTGTTTTTCCGGCGCTTGGTATCCCTTCACCTGCCTTTAGCCGAACCGAATATCTGTTGAACCAGTTTTTGAATGAGCTGGTTTATAACGATCCGGACCTTTTTGTAGCACACACTTCAAAGTCAAGGAATGAGTTTGCTTTCAATGAATGTGAGCTGGAAATAACAGATGTTACCATTAATTCGGCCTGTATCAAAACTATCTGCATTGAGTCGGAAGACTATGAGAAAGTGCTTGAGACAAAAGAAATTCTTGGGATATCAGATTCAGAGGAGAATGTCAACTATCCTACTGCACTTAAAAGAGTTATGGGATTAGTTGAAATTCCAGGTATGTGGCAAAAAATAAAATAGACTACAGATTTACTTGTAGTCAAAGAGATTAATAATAACTGTAAAACTATATTGCAATGGCAAAAGAAGAATTAAAAATTGGTGAGATTTCTAAACCACGTTTTGAGTTTAGAACCTTTGGTCGCGACTTTGACGAAGCCGCTTATTTAATGTCGAGATTATCGACTCCTGTTCCAAGAAAAGTTTGGGAAAGAACTTCGGAAGAGATCTACATCGTTTCAAAAACAAACGATATTAACAATACTAAAATCCGTGATGGTAAAATGGACATTAAAACTTTCGTGCAGGAAGTTGATGGCCTTGAGCAGTGGAATCCGCTGATGAAAGCTGAATTCCCTATCAGTGCTAATGTACTCAAAGACGAAGTATATCCTGCTTTCAAAGTAGAAGTTCCTACTTTTGATAAAGATACCTATACTTTCGAAGAGTTTATGGAAATGGTAAAAAGCAATCCCGATCTGCAGGCTGTAAAAGTTGAAAAGCAGCGTTTTGGTTACATGGTCAATAATACCATCTGTGAAGTAGCCAATGTTTTCATCAACGGAGCTTCCATCGTAACTGTTAACTCTGAATCAACCGAACTGGATGACATCAAAAAAACCATTACTGACCTTGAGCTGGAAGGCGTTGAAAACATCAACTACCTGCAAGCAATCAAGAGAATTATCGGTTGGATAGATAAACCATTGGCAAACTAGAATAAATAACAAATTACAATATCCAAATAGCAAATAATATCGAATATCAAATTTCAAAAATTACAAAACCCGAATAATGGCGTTTTGGTAATTGGTTATTAATTGATTGGAGCTTATTTGGAATTTGATATTTTATTATTGGAATTTAATAAAAGAATCATGGCACAAGAAATAGAAAGAAAATTTTTGGTAAAAGGCGACTTCAAACCTTTTGTAACCAAATCAACCAGAATTACTCAGGGATACCTTTCATCTGTTCCTGAAAGAACAGTCCGTATCCGCATCAAAGGCGAAAAAGGATTCATCACCATTAAAGGAATTGGCAACGCATCAGGCGCCAGTCGTTTTGAGTGGGAGAAAGAGATTTCAGTAGAGGAAGCAAAATCACTGCTGGAACTCTGCGAACCCGGAATCATCGACAAAACCCGTTACATTGTTCCTGAAGAGAGTGGATTACTATTTGAAGTTGATGAGTTTTATGGCGACAACGACGGATTAACCGTTGCTGAAATCGAACTTCCAACTGAAGACCAACCATTCACCAAACCTGAGTGGTTAGGCGAAGAGGTTACCGGTGATGTAAAATACTTCAACTCTATGTTGATGAAAAATCCTTATAAGAACTGGTAAGTTATTTAGAAGTATAGGGGTAATAAGGTATATAGGGTGGTTTCGGGTTGTCTAACCCAAACCTTATTACCCTATATACCCTATACCCCTTGTACACCCCATCCCCCAGATATAAACACCTTTCCCATAACATTAAATTACAAACGCAATGAGTGAGGTTTCAACTACAGTAAAAAAGAAGGAGTTCGATCCGCTGGATATGAACAATTACCGGATTGAGCGGCTTCCCAAAAGGAAGAAGTCAAAATTTGAACAGCTTTTAAGCACCGTTGGAGGCCCTTTAGCAATCCTGTTTTTTATATTGATTTATTTTGTTTTTCAACCCTCATTTTTGAGCCAGATAAATCCTGATTCATTGAGTGAGTATGCACGAAAGATTTATGAATCAGTAGGGGCTGTTGAGTTTTCAAGAATGAACATTGCCATGATGGCGGTGTTTGCACTCAGCATCACCCTGTGGATGACCGAGGCTATTCCCAATTATCTTACCTCACTTATTCTTATTATTTCATTGGTTTTGCTTGGGGTACTGAGCGAGAAGGAGGCTTATGCCCAGTTGGGGCACAAAGTAATGTGGTTGAACATTATGTCGTTTGTGCTGGCCAGTATGCTGGTCAAAACCGGACTTGCCAAGCGGTTTGCATTGTGGTTTATCGTTCATTTCGGTAAACATGCCTCTTCCATCTTTTTAAGCTTCTTATTTATCAATGTGGTGTTGTCGGCTTTTATTTCGGCAACCACAGCTAAGGCTGCTATTTTGTTACCTATTTTTATGGTGATTGCTGCTGTTTACGGCGCACGCGGGGGTGAAAACAAAAACAACTTTGGCCGGAACATTGTGTTGCAAAACTTGTTTTATATCAACATTGGTGCAGGTGGATTTGTAACCGGATCGGGAGCCAACCTGCTGGCAGCCTCTTTAATAATGGGCGCTACCAGTGCCGATATTTACTTTTCCGATTGGATGATGGCCAACTTTCCTGTTGCTTTGGTGATGATGTTTTTGGGGTACATTATTGCAGTTAAAATATTTTTCCCTTTAAAAAAGGAAGAACGCTTACCTCAAATTGAAGGAGGTATGGAACGCTTGAAAGGGGAGCTTGCAAAAATGGGCAAGGTATCGTTTCAGGAAGTAAAAGCCATTGTGCTGTTTGTTTCTATTCTGGCACTTTGGAGTACCGACAAGTATCATGGCATTAGTCCCACTGCGGTTGCTTTTATGGGAGCCATTATAGCATTGTTACCCCGAATAGGAATTCTTACCTGGAACGAAGTGGATATTCCATGGCACCTGATGCTCTTCTCAGCTGGAGCTTATACCATGGGAGCCGGGTTCAAAGCAACCGACTTGCCTTCCATTTCAGTAAATGCTGCTTTTGACGCATTGGGATTTGGAGCAAATACACCCTTCTGGATTTTTTATATTGCGCTCACAGGAGCAATGATGTTCAGTGCCCTGATCTTTCAGTCGAAAACCATGCGTACCATGATTTTTGTTCCCATCGCTATTGGCGTTGCCAACCGGTTTAACTACCCTGTAGTTAGCCTTGCTTTACCGGTAGCCTTTTTGATTGAGTACGTATTTGTGCTTCCTTTTAACAGTAAACCTGCTGCATTGCTCTACGAAACCGACCAGTATAGTTTAACTGACACGTTCAAATATGGTATCACCATGATGTTTGTGGGTTGGTTCGTTAATATATTGCTTGGAGAAACTTACTGGCAGTGGATTGGTATTGTTCCTAACGGAGTGTTTGGGATATTTTAGATTTTCTTAATGAAGTTTAATAAGTAGAATTAATTGGTCAGTTTCAGTATTTCAAAAGAAATTATCCTTTTTTTTGTAATGCAAAAAAATGAAATGCGATGGCTAAAAAGAAAAAAAACAAGAGCATAGTACCTCTTTCTCCCGAAAAGTATATTCGTTATAAAAGTCGCAGCTTACCAATTGGCGAATGTTGGGTAAATGAAGATTGGAATGAGACGGGCTTGGCAGAACTGTTTGTTACACGAAAACATAGCAATGGTAATATTTCTGTCGGGGTTTTTCTTGTCGATATTTATTGCTTGGGGGTTAAGGACACATTTTACCGGTTTAATATTTCACCCGATGAATTTAATGAAATGCTGGATACCATGGAGGTTGATTTTGTATTAATTGACTATCCGTTGGCTCATAATATTATTTATGGAGCAATTGAATATGCTGATCAATATGGTTTTGAACCAAAGAAAGATTTTGATAAGATTACTCAATATATTTTGGAAGAAGATGAGGATGTTGAGTTAATCGATTTGGAATTTGGGTATAAAGGAAAACCTTATCTTATCATAAAGGATGATAATGAACCATATTTAAAATACAAAAGTATTCTTGATAAAACTGCCGGGCCTGATGGTTATAAATATTTATTCCCCTATGAGGAAGAGTTTGAAGAGGAGGAGGATGAAGAATTTCCGGAGTATTATGATTTTATCATTCCAACCATTTTTGATGATGATACGGAAGAGAAGTTAGAGAGGTTTTTTAACAATATGGTTGATGAACTTGATATGGAGGATAAGCCTTTGCCTATTGATAAATCTGATATTCCTTTACCGGATGATGAGATTGTGGAAGAAGCGGCAATGAGATTGACAGAATTGACTTTCATGAAGCAATTTTCTGATTCTGAAGTTGAAGAAGCCTGGAATTTTGGTAAAGCATTCTTTGATGATGTTGAAATTTTTGAAGATGCAGATAAGGAAGAGGAGGAATTACGCGGATTTTCTGAAATTGATATTGAAAGTTATGAAGATGCATTAGAATTTGTTGAGCAAGAGAAATACAAGAAAGCATTGCAAATTCTGGATGAACTTAATGGTAAATATTCGTTTAATCCCAGGTTGTTGGCCACTACCATAATGTGTCTCGATTTAATGAAGAAAAAGAAAAAGGTTAGGGATCTCGTTATTTATTCATTTCAAAAGTTTCCGGATTATTTGCCCATCCGAACGCAGTATTTAATGTATTTGATGGATGTAAAAAGTAGTGAGGAGATTGAATCATTTTTAAAGAATAACCTTATATTAAAAGATATTTATACTGATAGAAGGTTGTTTCCAAAGTCGTGGGTTGCTGAATATTATCAATTAGTTTTTATCTACTTTATAAATACGAATCAATTACTTAAAGCCAAAGCTTTATTGTATCATCTTGAGGTTAATGATGCTTGTTTTGAAGGTCAGTTGGATATGTTACAGGCAGTGATGTTTGATGCGATTAATATTTTAGTGCAGAATACCGTTATGGATAGCGATTGATTTTGAAGAAGTTGATTTCGTTAAAACAAAAAAGGCAGCCATTTGGCTGCCTTTTTTTGTTTAACTAAAACTTATCTTAATGTTTTGCTAAGTAGTTAGCAATTCCATCCAGTGTAGGTTCAACAGCATCATCGCCCGGGTGCCAGTCGGCAGGACAAACTTCACCGTTATCTTCAAAAAACTGTAAAGCGTCAACCATACGGAGGGCTTCATCAATGCTACGGCCTAAAGGAAGGTCGTTTACAACCTGGTGGCGAACAACGCCCTGTTTGTCAATCAGGAATAATCCACGATAAGCAACAGGTGCACCGTTAAAGGTAGCATTACCATCTTCGTCATAATCGTACTCACCGGCTAAAACGTCAAAGTTTTCAGCGATTGTTTTTGAAAGGTCGGCTACTAAAGGATATTTAACGCCCTGAATTCCACCTTTGTCTTTAGGAGTATTGAGCCATGCCCAATGCGAGAAGTTTGAGTCAACAGAGCAACCAACAACGGCTACATTTCTTTTTTCAAACTCATCCATTTTGTCCTGGAAAGCGATAATCTCGGTAGGACAAACAAAAGTAAAATCTAAGGGGTAAAAGAAGAAAACAACGTGTTTCTTTCCGATATACTGTTCAAGTGAAAATTTTTCTACAAATTCTCCGCCGTTAACAACGGCATCTGCTTCAAATAAAGGGGCTTTTTTTCCAACTAATACTGACATAATTATTTAGTTTAATTTGGTTATTATTATTTTGAGACAAAATTAAGAATAATTTTAAATAAGCAGCTTTACAGATTTCATTTTAAGCGGAAATTTAGTTTTTTTAACGATTGTTTGATTTTTTACAAGTAGGTCGGTATTCTGTAAAATGACTAATACTTTTTTTAATCATCCAGTTGTCAGGCTGAGCGAAGTTGAACCTTTATTTTTGTTTTAAATCAAAGCTGTTGTCAGGCTGAGCGAAGTCGAAGCCTGACGAGAATTATTATTCAAAGGGCATACTTGCTTTTAAAAGCAAAGGATTACTTTGATGAAATAGTTCTTCTAATTTGAAAAAGATACCCCATTCAACAAAATAGACTATTTTTGATTTTAATAAATTGTCATACAAATGAATTCTTTTGGAAGACTTTTCAGGGTTTCTGTTTTTGGTGAATCGCACGGAGCGATGGTTGGAGTGCTTATTGGTGGTTGCCCTTCCGGAATAGCGTTGAGTGAAAAAGATTTTAGCGATGATCTTTTACGGCGCAAAAGTGGCACAAAAGGAACGACCCCGCGAGTGGAGGATGACTTGCCGGAAATAATCAGCGGTATTTACAAAGGGTTTACTACAGGAAGCCCTATAACTATCCTTTTTAAGAATAATAATGTAAGACCTTCCGATTATAACTTTTCTGATGTTCCCCGTCCGGGTCATGCCGATTTTGTTGCAAAAGAAAAGTTTAAAGGTTTTAACGATCCCCGTGGTGGAGGCCATTTTTCGGGAAGGTTAACTTTGGGTTTGGTTGCTGCCGGCGTTATTGCTAAAAAGATACTGAAAGGGATAAAGATTGAGGCTGAATTAACAGAGGCCGGAGGAACAAGTGACATTGATCTGGCAATTGATCAGGCTTTAAAACAGGGTGACTCCATTGGCGGGATAATTGAATGTCGCGTAACTGGATTGCCGGTTGGTTTGGGTGAACCCTTTTTCGATTCGGTAGAATCGCTTATAAGTCATGCCGTCTTTGCCATTCCGGCCATTAAAGGTATTGAGTTTGGCTCGGGCTTTAAAGCTGCCGGAATGAAAGGAAGTGAATACAACGACCGTTTTGAAGATGGTTCAGGGAAAACTGTTACCAATCATGCCGGAGGAATTAACGGTGGCATTACCAACGGAAACGATTTGGTATTTCGGGTGGCAGTAAAGCCTGCTTCGAGTATTTCCAAACCCCAGGAAACTTTTGATTTTGCTAATAATAAATCTACAACCCTTGAAATAAAAGGCCGTCATGATGCCTGTATAGCCTTGCGTGTTCCGGTGGTTTTGGAAGCAGTAACGGCAATTGTACTGGCTGATCTTATGTTGATTGATGAAAACATAAGAATAGAATAAAACTAACTTTAATTTCCTTTTTTAATCATCTTCCTGCTAAAGATGCCTTGTTCGGTTTCTGCTTTCAATAAATACATTCCATCAGTTAACCCTGAAATATCAACTGTTAATTTGTTTTGATTTAACACCTCTTCAAAATAAACTATCCGGCCTGTTAAGTCGTAAATGGTAAGGTTCAGCAGGTTAGATTCTGAGTTGATGCTTAAGGTGCCGGAAGCAGGATTAGGGTAAAATGTAAAACCTGAATTTGATTCATCAATATTGTCCGGCTCATAGATGAGACAGATATGATCAAGAATAGGCATTAATTTGTTCTTTGCATATTCCGAAATACAAGTATCTCCATCTTCACCCCAAATAGCATTAACTTTGAAACAGGCAACTTCACCAATTGAACAAGAGTCTACTGCTTCATAATTCATTTGACCGGGAATAAAGTCTATTGAGTCCATAGGGTAAAAATTCGTATTACCTTCAATAGATTTATAAACAACAAAATGGCTTAGCCCGTGATTGTTGGTATCAGGTGGTACTGCCACGTACATTTCAATATTCCAGTTGTAATTTAACCCGAGATCGGAAAGGTTATCCCAGGTTCCGGTATCACCACTAATTTTATCTCCGAAACCGGCAACAGCGGGTCCGGCATCAACACCAAAAGGGAAAGTGCCTGATATTGTGCTTTTCAGTTCATAACCAACCCAGTACTCTAAAGAGGCATCCAAAATCAGGGTGTCGGTTAGTATGTGTTCATTCCAAACTCCGGCCATGGGGTTTGAAACGGTATCGGTATAAATGGTATCGACTGCATTAGCCCCTGTCCAGATTCGAATTATTAAAAAGTTGAATGTCGTGTCAGTGAGAAAATACCGTATCTTTTTAATGGTATCTCCATCAATATCATTTAAGGTGTTGGCATCCCAACGGATAGCAACCCTTACATCGGGACTTATCGCACCAGTTGCGGTGAAATTTTCACCCGAATCCCAGTGTTTCCATGGTGTAGGTGGAATGAGCATTTTGGGTGCTTGCCATTTAATTAAGTCGTAATCCCAGGCTGCTATACCCTCTAAGTTTTGTGGAGATTCACATGTTCGGTACACTTCAATGTTATCAATAAACCAACCGGAAATATTAGTTGAAGAGGTTCCTCGTGCATCAAAAACTATTTTAAAGTCGTTGCCAAAAGTAAGCTCGCTTATATCGTACTCGTAACTTCCCCAATCAAAGCTACCGTTGTTATTGATGGAATCGATGGTAAAATAGTCGGTTCCGTTGAAAAGTTTGATGTAGAGATATTCAATTCCGTTTTGAGCAATATCAGTCAGCTTCAGGTCAAATTTTAAAGTTACTGTACCCACGAACATATTAGCCCCGGCCAGCCAGTTACTGGTAAGTATAGAGGAATAGTTGGTCTGCATGGAGGAGCCTTTAAACTTTGCCGAGGCTCCATCATTACCGGTATAAACATCAACAATCCAAGAGTCATCCGATATTGTCCAAAGATTGTGCGTGAAAGAATTGTATTCCCAATCTTCGGTAAAGGGAAGCTCAAAAATGTAATCAGTATTAGTGGATTGATGAGAAATTAGTTCTGATGAAATGTCGCTTCTGTTTTGCGCCATTGTGTTTTGAATGGCAGGAATAAGAAAAAGCAATTGCAATAGGATAAATACGTAAGAATATTTCATGGCAATGGTTTTGTGCTGTTTGTGTCTTAAAGGTAATGTGTGTAATTGAAACATAACCATTATATGAAGTTTCAATCTGTATCTAACTTTTAATCACCTTTTTTAATCATTTTCCTGCTGATAGTTCCTTGTTCGGTTTCAGCTTTCAACAAATACATTCCATCAGTTAACCCTGAAATATCAACTGTTAATTTGTTTTGATTTAACACCTCTTCAGAATAAACTATCCGGCCTGTTAAGTCGTAAATGGTAAGGTTCAGTAGGTTAGATTCTGAATTTATGGTTAGGGTATTGGAAGCAGGGTTGGGATAAACTAATAAATCAGAATTAATAAATAATTTATTAGACCCTTCAAACATGATGCAATAATAATCTTTAATAGGCATCATTTTACTTTTTGCAAAAGCTGAAATACAGGTATCTTCGTTTTCGCCCCAAACAGCATTTACTTTGTAACAAAACATGTCATCAACAGTTGCATCATAGTCTTTATCTTCATAGTTCATTTGACCCGTTACAAAATCAACCGAATCGATGGGGTAATAATCATACATATCTGTACTTTTGTAGACAATAAAATGGTGTAGACCGTGATTGCTGCTATCCGGTGGTATTTCAACATACATCTCAATATTCCAGTTATAACTCAACCCGAAATCGGACAGGTTATCCCAGCTTACCCCGTCAGTACTAATTTTATCTCCAAAACCGGAAATAGCCGGTCCGCCATCGGTTCCGGCAACATGAGCACCTGCCACCTGACCTACAATTTCATAGCCAACCCAATATTCTAATGATGCGTCTAAAACAATAGTTTCAGTTAAAATATGCTCGTTCCACATTCCCGCGATAGAATTATAAACAGTATCAGTATAAATAGTATTTGCTGCATTGGTTCCTGTCCAAATATGAATAACTAAATAGGCAAATTGACTGTTGCTGATATAATATTTTATTTTTTTTATGGTGTCGCCATCAACGTTATTTAAGGTGTTGGCTTCCCATCGGATAGCTGCTTCAAAGTTACCCCCGTCAGTAATGCCGATTGCTGAAAAATTTTCACCCGAATCCCAGTGTTTCCACGGCGTAGGTGGCATAAGCATTTCGGGTGCTTGCCAGCTAATTAAATTGTAAAAATTATTATCCCATCCCTGTCTTCCCTCCAATTTTTGCGGAGGTTCACATTCCCTGTATACTTCAATGTTATCAATAAACCAACCGGAAATATTAGTAGAAGAAGTTCCCTGTGCATCAAAAACTATTTTAAAGTCGTTACCAAAGGCAAGATCACTAATATTGTACTCGTAATCTTCCCATTCAAAGCTGCCGTTATTATTAATGGAATCAAGGGTAAAATAGTCGGTTCCGTTGAAAAGTTTGATGTAGAGGTATTCAGTTCCGTTTTGAGCAATATCAGTAAGCTTCAGGTCAAATTTTAGGGTAACTGTACCCACGAACATATTATCCCCGGCCAGCCAGTTACTGGTGAGTGTAGAGGAATAGTTGGTCTGCATGGAGGAGCCTTTAAACTTTGCCGAAGCTCCATCATTACCGGTATAAACATCAACAATCCAAGAGTCATCCGATATTGTCCAAAGATTGTGCGTGAAAGAATGGTATTCCCAATCTTCAGTAAAAGGAAGCTCAAAAACGTAATCAGTATTAGTGGATTGATGTGAAATTAGCTCTGATGAAGCGTTGATTCTGTTTTGTGCCGTTGTTTTTTGAATGGAAGGAAAAAGAAGTAATTGCAGCAGAATAAAAAGATAAAAATATTTCATAACAATGGTTTTAAGTTGCTTACGTTCCAAAGGTAATAATTTTCATTAAAACAATTATAACAAAACAATTTTATTCCCGGGTTGCTTTTTTATTTTGCACTTTTACATCGTCTGCAACCGTTTGCATTGCATTGGTGAAAATTCAAAAGGGTTTTCTTCTCTGTTTTTAATGCTTGTTAACGACAAACCTTAAGCTTGCGTTTCTTTTTTATCCAATTTTGCAGTCTGGAATTTTAAGATGGCATGAAACAAAATATAATGAAAACCCCACGATAAACAGGTTTGACAGATATACCCGAACGAATCAATTCGGACGGGCACCCCGAAGGGGTAGAATTAGAATAACTCGGGGTGTTAACCCCGAGTTATAAAAATGCCCTCACCGTTTTGGTGGGATTTTTGCCTGCGAGAAGCAAAAATCATGACAAAACAAAAATGATGTATAATTAGTAAAATACAAAATTGTTACATATGAAACAACATAAATTACAAGCCGTTATTTTTGACCTTGACGGGGTGATTACGAAGACAGCTTCGGTACATAGTATGGCATGGAAAAAGATGTTTGACGAGTATTTGAAGCAACTGGCTGAAAAGTCGGGTGAACCTTTCAAAGAGTTCACTCAGGAAGATTATCTGGCTTTTGTTGATGGTAAACCTCGTTATGATGGAGTGAGGTCTTTTCTGGAATCCAGAAATATTGAACTTCCGTTTGGTTCACCCGAAGATACTACCGATAAAGAGACAGTTTGTGGTTTGGGAAACAGAAAAAATGAGTCGTTTAACGAAGTATTGCGTAACGATGGAGTGGAGGTTTACCCTTCTACCATTAAGTTGATGGAGCAACTTCATCGTGAAAATATTCGTGTGGGTGTGGCTTCGTCAAGTAAAAACTGTGAAGCTGTTTTGGAGGCTGCCGGTCTTTCGCATCTGGTTGAAACTCGTGTTGACGGTGTGGTATCTGCTGAAATCGGGCTGAATGGAAAACCTGCTCCCGATATTTTTCTTACAGCTGCTAAGAATCTGAATTGTGATTATCGCTATTCGGTGGTTGTTGAAGATGCTGTTTCGGGTGTGGCAGCGGGCAGAAACGGAAATTTCGGTCTGGTAATTGGTCTGGCTCGCGAAGACAATAAACCGGGTTTATGGGCCAATGGTGCCGATTGGGTTGTTGAAG
>Ga0256827_10002396_pt1 | contig 12098 bp, 9 predicted proteins | sample CV84metaG_FD_185977 | JGI IMG/M metagenome (GOLD analysis project Ga0256827, IMG submission 185977) | Hydrothermal vent microbial communities from East Pacific Rise, Pacific Ocean - CV84 | ecosystem: Environmental > Aquatic > Marine > Hydrothermal vents | place: Pacific Ocean: East Pacific Rise... | reverse complement strand
AATGTGTCGATTCCTCGATTTGGATCGTACCGCGCAATCCGAGCCAAGCCCGAATCAATCACCACCCGAATGCCGTCAATTGTAATCGATGTCTCTGCCACATTGGTCGCCACCACCACCTTTCGCTGATCGCACCCCCCAACTGCGGCATCCTGTTCCCGCGCCGAAAGTTCGCCATGCAACGGAAGCACTGCAAACGCCTTTGCACAACGCCGACCCCGAATCGCCTCTACTGTTCGAGCAATTTCATAGCCCCCTGGCATAAAAACCAAAACATCGCCTTCGGTTCCTGATTCAATCGTTTTTTCAAACGCATCTGCGGCCGCTTCCCAAACTGGATGATGTTTAAAATCAATTCGACGGCTCGCATATTCAATCTGCACAGGAAATGTTCGCCCCTTACTGCGCAACGCTTTACACGGCGACAAATAGTCCCGCAAGGGCCCCGCCTCTAGCGTCGCCGACATCACAATAATCTTTAAATCGCTTCGCGCTTTTTGTAGTTCCAACGCCCGTGCTAGCGTAATATCGCCATAAATATGCCGCTCATGAAACTCGTCAAAAACAAGAGTAGAAATTCCACGCAAGGTGGGGTCCGACAAAAATTGCCGCAACAAAATTCCCTCCGTCACATATCGAATTTGTGTTCGATCCGAGAGACACGAATCCATTCGCACCTGATAGCCGACCACTTCGCCCAGTCGTTCACCCCGCTCCTCCGCCACCCGCCGAGCCAACAGTCGAGCCGCCAATCTACGCGGCTGCAAAACCACTACCTCTCCAGCGCCCGCCACTCCGCTATCCAGCACCATCTGCGGAACTTGCGTCGATTTTCCAGACCCTGTAGGTGCTTCAATAATCAAACGGTTTTCAGTTTTTAGCGCTGCACAAATCGAGTCACGCAATTCATAAATAGGAAGTTCTTTTGGGTTCATCTGTTTAATCTAGCGAAGTTGGCCCCAACATAAAAGTCGAATATTAAATAGAGCATCGATAGAATGGAGATGTCCGATCGCATTTGTTCACCCTGTTTTAGAGGCATTTAACGGGGAGAAAATGATTTATTTTTATCGTCGCTTTTTTGAGAAAGAAAAGGCACAATTTGCGGCGTTATGAAAATTAAACCACCAAAAATCATTCAAGGCGGAATGGGCGCAGGCGTTTCAAACTGGCGTTTGGCTCAAGCTGTTTCACGCATCGGGCATTTAGGTGTAGTCTCTGGAACGGGGCTAGACGAAATTATGGCCCGCTGCTTACAAAATGGAGATCCTGGCGGTCATATTCGTCGGGCACTTCAAAACTTTCCTTTTCCAACCATGGCTAAACGGGTGCTTGACAAGCTCTTTATTCCGGGCGGAAAAAATCCAAGTGAGCCTTATAAAACACTTCCAATGCACTCTTTTGAAGGGCAGCGCGAAGCACAAGAGCTAAGCATTATTGGAAACTATGTTGAGATTTCGCTTGCGAGAGAAGGGCACAACAATCCTGTTGGAATTAACTATTTAGAAAAAATACATCTTCCGCATCTTCCCGCCATTTACGGAGCACTTTTGGCGGGCGTTGCTGTTATTATTATGGGCGCAGGCATTCCCATTGCCATTCCCCGCGTTTTGGCAGCACTCACCCAACACGAAAAAGCCATCTACCCCGTATCTCTTCCAACCGAAGACGGGAAGCGGGTTACGCTAGAACAGATCTTTGATCCTGCAGATTTTATAGAAGGAGCAACGCTGCCCCCGCTTGAACTTCCCGATTTTTTACCGATTGTCTCCTCTGAGTCGTTGGCTTCAATTCTACTGAAAAAAGCGACGGGGCCTATCGACGGATTTATCGTTGAAGGTAATTTAGCGGGAGGACACAATGCGCCGCCCCGCGGGAAAGTGGTTCACAACCCAAGTGGCGAACCTATTTATGGAACACGAGATGAAGCCAACCTTTCCAAATTTCGAGAGATGGGTTTACCCTTCTGGATTGCGGGGTCCGTCGGTTCAGCTGAAGGGATGCAGCACGCATTAGAAGAGGGAGCAAGTGGCATCCAAGTGGGTACCGCCTTTGGTCTTTGCACCGAGTCGGGCCTTCTTCCTGAAGTACGCCAAACCCTCATCCAAGAAGCACTTGACGGGAAAGCCGAAATCATTACCGACCCCACCGCCTCGCCGACTGGATTTCCGTTCAAAGTGGCCAAGCTCGCAAACAGTTTGTCCGACCCCGAAGTATATGCCAAACGGAAACGGATTTGCGACTTAGGATTTTTGCGCGAACCTTACGTAAGAAAAGATGGGAAAGTGGGATACCGCTGCCCAGCCGAACCCATCCCAAACTTTATTGCAAAAGGTGGAACCCAAGAGGGAGCCGAAGGGCGTGTTTGTCTGTGCAACGCACTGGTCGCCAATATTGGTCTTCCTCAAATCCTCCCCGACGGAACAGAAGAAAAATGCCTCATCACCATGGGGAACGATCTAATGAATGTTGGTCGATTTTGCATAAATAATTCCACCGAATTTTCAGCAAAAGATGTTGCCGATGTTTTACTTGGTACCCGTATAGTTTAATAAGGAGCTTAAAATGAACTGCCATGAAGTGGACTATAAAATCTTAGGAAACGACCTGCAACTTGTTGAAATCGAACTTGACCAATCCGAAACCATTATTGCCGAAGCCGGTGCCATGACGTACATGGAAGAAGGCATCACCTTTGAAGCAAAAATGGGCGATGGATCGAACCCTTCTAGTGGTTTTATGGGAAAATTAATGGGCGCAGGAAAACGAATGATTTCCGGTGAATCTATTTTTATGACCCACTTCACCAACACCATTCCTGGCAAAAAACATGTGGCCTTTGCCGCTCCCTACCCCGGTAAAATTATCCCCATTGAACTCGCCGAAATGGGCGGACAAATCCTCTGTCAAAAAGATGCTTTTTTATGTGCAGCACTAGGAACACAAGTAAGCATCGCCTTCAACAAAAGGCTCGGCGCTGGATTTTTTGGTGGCGAAGGCTTCATCCTCCAACGCCTAATCGGAGACGGGAAAATTTTTCTTCACGTAGGAGGAACCGTTGTTAAAAAAGAGCTCAACAACGAGACGCTCCGCATCGATACTGGTTGCATTGCAGCCTTTTCGCCCTCCTTGGATTACTCCATCGAGCGCGCTGGAAACATGAAATCGATGTTCTTTGGCGGGGAAGGTCTTTTTCTCGCCACCTTACGAGGAACCGGAACCGCCTGGATTCAAAGTCTGCCTTTCTCGCGACTTGCTGATCGTGTGCTAGAAAATGCACCCGCAGCTAACGGAAAGAACACAGGAGAAGGCTCCGTTCTTGGCTCTTTAGGAAATCTTTTAGGCGACTAAACCACAAAAAAAATGACTGATTTTTTCTCCATGGTTTCGGCAGCGGCATTCACCAATCCGTTCAGCGACGAACGCATAGAGATTGACCGAAAAATCGTCGGCGCATCCAGTCAAACCGACTGGGATGATTTACTTGAACTCCTGCTAAAAACCGTCTCAGAAAAAATCAACCCGCTCGAAAAAAGAGGGGAGCTTCAGCCTCTTATTCATCGTGCCGATCTTGATGAAAATGCTCAATCCATTGCAACAAGCCTCCTCTTTTTGGTTTTTCACGAATACATCGACCAGTTCGACATCTTAATCGAACAGCAACTCATAGCGGGGGACGACTCCTGCCGAGCTCCCTTTGCACTCACCTGCATGGAACAACTAGAACAGAGCGGATTCCGCCGCAGCGACGCCTGCCGATTTGTCGGCATGTTTTATCAAATCCGAAGAGCCTACTACTTTATCTCCAAAGATCTTGTAGGAAATAGTCGTTGCATGAAAAAATTACGCGCTCAACTTTGGGACAACATTTTCACCCACGACATCTCCTGGTACGTCCGCTGCCTCTGGGATAAAATGGAAGATTTTTCGACCCTCTTACTTGGAGAAACCGGCACAGGAAAAGGTGCAGCCGCCGCCGCAATTGGTCGATCTGGATTTATTCCTTTCAACCCCAAAACACAACGCTTCGAAGAAAGTTTCACCCGCGCATTCATCTCAATCAACCTTTCACAATATCCCGAAACGCTTATTGAATCAGAACTCTTTGGTCACCGCAAAGGCGCCTTCACCGGAGCCGTAGAAAAACACGACGGTCTCTTTGCACGATGCAGTCCACACGGAGCCATCTTCCTTGACGAAATTGGCGATGTAAGCATTCCCGTTCAGATTAAACTACTACAAGTTCTACAAGAACGCACCTTCTCTGCCGTTGGAAGTCACGAAAAAATACGTTTTAAAGGTCGCGTCATCGCCGCAACCAACAAACCCATCGATCAACTTCGACTCAATGGAAGCTTTCGCGACGATTTTTACTATCGTCTCTGCTCCGACCTCATCGTTGTTCCACCACTCCGCCAACGCATTCGCGAAGCGCCCTCCGAATTGGAAAATCTTATTTTCCACCTTGTAAAACGTATTTGTGGAACCGGCATCAAACTCCCCGTCCTACGAATCCTCAAAGAAACTTGCGGGAAAAATTATGCCTGGCCTGGCAACGTCCGCGAACTTGAACAAGCCATTCGTCGCATCCTCCTCACCGGAACATACGCCGGGGATTCCATTACCCAACCCACTCAAAAAAAACAGCCACACCAACTGGGCGATTTAACCGCACGCGAACTGGTCGAAAAATATTGCTGCGACCTCTACGAAATCTACGAAAATTACGGTGAAGTAGCACGGAAAACGGGTCTCGATTGGCGAACCGTAAAAAGAAACATCCAAAAAACTAAACCTGTTTCAAAAAACCCTTAAGTTGTCTTGAATCTTAAATAAATACAATTTATCTGTTTTCAATTTCAAAATCAATAACAAGCGGAAGATGATCGGAAAGCTGCACATCGGGCATCCAAAACTTTTTAATTTTAATTTCTGGACTATGTAAAATAAAATCGAGATGCCGCTTGGGATTCTGACTAGGGAAAGAAGGAGCACTTTGAGTGTCGGCATTTTTCAGTCCACTTGCAGACATTAAAAGCTGAATCTCGTCTTCTCCCATAAAAGCATTAAAATCGCCAGCCAAAATATAAGGCTGCGTGGTCTCTTTAATTAAATTAAACAGATGAAGAATCTGCGCTTGGCGGGCTTTATAACTAAGCGCCAAATGAACCAAAAAAAAAGTTACATGTTCTAACTCTAATTCAATAACAAGCTTTTTCATCCCTCGATTAAAATAATGAAATTTTTCACCACGAATCGTATCTTTTGCAAGGAAGGCATTTCCTTGCTGCTTGTAAATAGGCAACTTTTGCCAGCGCGACGAAACACCATATTTCGAGGCGTAACAATGAAAATGACCAAGGGCTTCTGCAAGAGCTTCAACTTGGCTTTTCTTTCCAGATCGATACGATCCGCTATCGACTTCCACCAAACCCATTACATCAGGATCTACTTCACGAATAAAATCGATGATTTCATCCAAATGATTTTCTGTCTTTCCCAAAATACCAAACAACGGAAATCGCTTTTGATTTCTATGTGTTGCGTAACAAATATTGTACAACAAAAATCTCATCTCTTTAATCTAATCCTCTACCGAAAAATAACAATCCTTCCCCACACATTTCTTCCGAAATTGATCCACTAAATCGATTAGTTCAGATTCCAAATCATCCAAACTCCCCGAATTGTGCAACACCACATCGCTCCGAGATTCCTTCTCCTTTAACGAAAATTGTGCAGCGATTCGCTCAGCCGATTCGCTCCGATTAAACCCGCGCTTTTCCAGCCGATCAAACACCACATCTTCTTCTGCCGAAACACAAAGAATCGCATCCCAATCTAAATCTTCCATTTTTGCTTCAAAAAGAAGAGGGATCAGCACCGCCGCTGGTTGAGTGCTTTTTCGAAAAGTCGCCATTTTTTTCATCAACACCTTACGAATCAAGGGATGAACAAGCGCATTTAATTTTTCTAACTGTGCTGAATTTTTAAAAACAATTTTCCCCAAAGCTACTCTCGAAATTTCACCATTTTCCGCCAGAATTTTTTCACCGAAACACTCTACAACCGCCTGATAAACATGCGCCCCTTTTTTCATTAAATCATGTGCCACCCCATCTGCATCGCACACCAGAAATCCATGTTGTTGAAGAATCCGCCCAACCTCGGATTTACCACAAGCCACCCCGCCCGTTACAGCGAGAATAAATGAAGATTTATTTAAAAATATCATAAAATAGACCAATACGTTAAAACCCTTCTTCTAAAAGACCCCACAAAAATTGTCAATCTCCGCCATTCATTATAGTAAAAAGTTAAAGTCAACACAAAGAAAACAATCCCCATTTATTTTTAATTTAATATATAGGGACAGTCCCTATTTATCCTTGACTTAAAAAATTAATTATGTGAAAAAGAAACCATCAAACAGGAGGATGCTATGAGAAAACCACGTATATTAGGACGAAGTACAACAAACTACTATCATCTGATGTCACGGGTAGTGAGTGGTGATTTTTTATTAAAGGAAGAGGAAAAAACCTTTTTCCGAAATACGATGCGATGCTTAGAGAGATTTATGGGTGTTAAAGTTTTGACCTATTGCATTATGTCTAATCATTTTCATATTTTAGCGGAAGTTCCTGAAATTACAAATCTTCCAGATAATGAAATACTCCGACGGATTGAACAATTTTATAGGAAAGAAGATGCGGAACTGCGTTTGTTAGAATATGAAGAGGTAAAAAAGCTGGCGGATGAAACGGGCAATAATCAGAAATTAAATGCTTGGCGGAAAAGATATTTAAATCGAATGGGAAGTCTGTCCATTTTTGGGAAGGAACTAAAGGAGCGATTTACCCGTTGGTATAATTGGAAAAATAATCGAGAAGGTACGTTTTGGTCGGCCCGATTTAAGAGTGTGTTGGTTGAAAATTCAATGTCAGCATTATCAATAATGTCAGCGTATATTGATTTAAATCCGGTTCGTGCAAAAATAGTTACAGATCCTAAGGAATATCGCTTTTGTGGGTATGGAGAAGCGGTTGCGGGTGGAAAGTCAGCTCAGGCGGGGATTTGTGCGTGGGCACAAATGGATCGTCGAGATATTAAAAAAGTTTCTTGGTCCATTGCTTCAACGATGTATCGAACACATTTATTTGTCGAAACAAAAGGAAAAGCAATCGATCCAGAAGAGGTGAAAAAGGTGCTAAAAGCTGGTGGAAAATTATCTACAAAAGAACTTTTACATTGTCGAATTCGATATTTTTCAAATGGATTAGCTATTGGAAGCAAGAGCTTTGTAGAAAAAATATTCGAAACCCACCGCAGATGGTTTAGTGAAAAGCGCACGTCGGGTGCTCGGGAAATAAGAAATACAGAAGACCCTTTCTTTTGTTTGCGTGATCTGCGAATAGAACCAATTCGTGCGCCAGAATAAATTTAATTATTTCGAATTTTAAAGATACTGCTCTACTAGTTTGAACGGCGGAGGAGCAAAAAACCGCCGATTTGCCCAAGTACAATAGGAACCCAGGGAATCAACCAAGGATGAACCTGGGGATATTTGTCCATGGCATCCGAAAGAATAATGAAAATGTAATAAATAAACATGATGGCTAAACTGGTAATCATTCCAAGTAATGACTCTTTTCGATGAGAAGTAATTCCTAATGAAATGGCAATGAGTACGTACATAAAAGGAGATAAGGAGAGGCAAATGCGCTGATTAAATTCGACAAGATCGCGGGTATGTTCTCGTACTAAAAGATCTTCGGGCATGTTTGGGTTTACTTTTTTAAGATGGCGCAATCGAAATAAAAGCTCGTTAAAATCCATGTTTTTGCGTTTTTTGTAGACCTTTTTTTTGCCCATTAACTTGTTAAAATCGAGGGTGACGGGATAATTTTCTGCATAGCCTTGCTGGACTTTCGTGGGGTCATTGGGTGCTTTTGGATCGACGGTTTCCATTCGGACGTTAAATAGATCAACGGTCAAGGTTCCCTTTTTGGTGTCGGCGGTCATAATTCCACTACGCGCACGAACGGTGCGTTTTATCATTCCAGTCTCTTTATCTAATTCATGAATAATTAAATCGCGTACTCGGTTTTTATTTTTTTCTTCGATGTAGATCATAAAGCCGGGAAAGTCTCGGATAAAGCGCCCTTCCTCTAAGAGCTTAATAGGATCTTCTACGCCCATTCCTTTCAATAATTTTCTGTTTTCATAGGTTGTTGCAGGGTAGATAAAAAAGTTGTTGTAAAAACACAACCCCGTCATGAAGAGGGAAAAAAGAATGACGGGTGAGGCAATTTGCCAGAGGCTCAAGCCACTACTACGCATTGCGTTAAGTTCGCTATCTGCCGAAATTCGACCGAATAAGAGCAAGGTGGAAAAGAGGATGCTAATCGGAATGGTGTAGGCCAAGGAATAGGGCAGATTAAAAAGAATAAACCGACCTATAATTCCTGCAGGGAGACCTTTTGCCATAAAGTCGATTGCCTTATAAACACCTCCAATCATGAAGGCAAATGTAATCAGCAACATGGCCATCGTAAACGTGGTCAAAAAATCTTTTAATAAATACTTATCCAGTTTTTGCAACTCACTTCTCCATTAAGCGGGTCATTTTAACAAATCACCCACATGTTTTACAAACTTAAAAAAAGCAGTTCACCTTTTTTGGATTTGCTGAGTTTTTGGCTATTTTTTTTTGCGCATTTTATCGAACTGAACTTCTAAACTTGGAGTTGCCCAGAGTTTTTGAGCAAGTGTAAAAGAGCTGTTTTTTGAAAAGGTTTTTTCTACAGCAATCCGATCTTTAGTTAAGAGTGTTTTTAGGAGGAAGAAGGGATGGGTTTCCATTTGAGAAGCCACAAGATCGGGTTCTTTCAACCCCAATTTTTTAAGGGTTTCAAGTAGCTCTTTTTTAGCCTGCTTTACCTCTTTTGTTTTTGGCTTTAAGACAAAAATCATCGGTCGGCTAGAGGGTTGATTGAGATATTTTTCTGTATTTGGTGGATTTACGCCTGTTAAATCTTCATAGATTTCGAAGAGCTCAATCGAATTGTTTTTCGCAATTTTCTGATCCAATATCTTTTTAGTTCTTGGCTGGATCTCCTTTTTAGTAAGGGTTGAAACAACGGCCGTATAAATATTGACGGCGCGATTTTCTGCGGCCACATCAATAAGCAGATCAATTACATCATCGGGCATCTTTTTCATTTTTGTTAACCCGTAATAGACCGCATTAAACCGGACATCAGAAGAGGGGTCTTTTGCAAGCGTCTTCAACAGCGCAAGTGCTTTGGGATTAGGGTTTTCTTTTCCAACAATAAATTCTTTTCCAATAATATGTGCAGCAACACTCCGAAGCAACATAATCTTATCTGTTGCACAAGCAGTAAGCCCAGGCAAGAAAGATTCGTCCACCCCACCCTTTACCTTTCCTTGAGAAATCATCGATAACGCATGCAAGCGCAAATTGGGCTGACCGATAATCAACATTTCTTGAATTGTGATTATCTTTGGTTTTTTTACTGTTGTTTTAGGAGGACTCTTCTGAGGTTTTGTTGGCGGGGTTGTTGTGGCCCAAGCAACGTTGCTACACAGAATTACGAGGTAAAGTATTGTTTTAGACATAATTATTTTTCCCTAAATAAATGAACAAAAACAGTAGAGAAGAAGAGCAACAAAAACAAGCATAATTCTTTACACGATCTCACAAAAAGAAGCTTCACTTTTAACTTGGTCTGCCCGATCCATTTTGGTTGAATGGTTTTCGAGTTACTTTTGGCGGAGTGGTTCACAAAGGATAAAAGATGAAAATTAAATATGTGGGTTGGCTACTGCTTGCCGGATGGGGATTTATTTCTGGGTGCAAAACAACCGCCATGAAAGGAACTCCCTTTTATAGTGGAGAATATAAAAAGAACGAAGGGTCGGCCGAAAACCGAGTTAATGTTTGGCCACTGGTTTATTATCGCGACCCCGCCCTTTCTGTACTCTGGCCTCTGATGGAATTTTCGCCAGAACACCTAGCATTTCGCCCAATCTATTCAATAGAAGATCGCGACACCAAAGATCCCATCTACAACGTACTCTGGCCAATTGCACGTTTTGACTCTGGAGAAGATGAAAACCGAATCTTCCCCGTCTACTGGGGCGACCACTTTTTCAACATCTTCCCCCTCTACTGGCACAAAGGTTCACCCCTTTCAGGAACAGGGCGTGACGCCCTCCTCCCCCTTTGGATTTGGGAAAAGAAATCCAACGGATATTCCCTAGACCTCCTCTGGCCCTTCATAAAAACCGAGCAAACCACCTCACGAAACTACTGGCGCATCTGGCCACTATATGGACGCGACAAAAAAGAAGACAGCCTTTCAACCTTCACACTTTGGCCCTTTATCCACACCCAAACCAACGCCGTAACACAAAGCCACTCCTTTTTCCCTTTTTACGGATACACCCATGGAAAAGATCGCTCCGAATTTTACTCCCTTCCTTGGATGAACGTAAAAAACCCAAACGGAAGCGGATGGGCCACCGCATTTCCTTTTTACTACACCGAATACAACAAATACGGAAACGTTTTACTGACGCCCCTTTACGCCCGAAAACTCGACGCCAACGGGACCCCCGAATGGAAGTGCTTCATTCCATTTGTCTTTTTCGACCAAACCAAAGATTCCCACTTTATGACCCTCCTCGGTGGACGCTGGACCCTCGGCGATGAAACCGGCTGGATGGCACTGCCCCTCCTAAGTTGGGGGCACTCAGAAAAAACAGCAGGATCAAACACCTGGTTACTTGGTCTAGCCAAAAACGAATGGTCAACCAATCAAAAATCCAACTACATCTTCCCCCTCTACTCTTGGGAAAAAGAGAAGCACCTCTACACCCTACCCTGGGGAAAAAACAAACGATACACCTATTACGCCACCCCCCTCATTGGTCGCTACCACGGCAACAATTCAGGAAGCTGGATCTTCCCCCTCTACCGCCACAAACGCACCCCCGAAGAATACACCTTTAACTACCTCCTCCTCGGCGGCTACAACAAACAAAAAAACAGCAAAGAACACCACTTCTACCCCTTCTACAGCTACGACCAATACGAATACGAGCCCTCCACCGACTACCTAACATACATAAAATCAGAAGAACAAAAAAAGGAAAAACCAACCCGCATAAAAATACGCACCCTCAACTATCTCCTCTTCGGTAGCAAAGAAAACATCACAACATTCGACATCTCAACCCCCACCGAAAAACTAATTGCCCAAAACAAAACAACCGGATTTTTCCCCCTTTGGAAAAACGAAACCCAATTCGATCTAACCCAAAAAACCCAAACCCAAAAATCCACATGGCTACTCTTCCTCTACGACACCCTCCACGAAAAAAATACCGGAGACGATCCTCACGAATACATCCGCCGCCGATTCCTCTGGCGAATCGTTCACTACGAAAAATCCGACGGCAACTCCACCACAGACATCTTCCCCGCCATCACCATCGACTCCCGAAAAAATGGCTACTACAAATGCTCCTTCCTCTGGCACCTCTTCCGCTACGAAACCAACCCCGAAACCAACAAAACCAAACTCGACATCCTCTTCATCCCCCTTCGCCGCTAATCCTTCCCCTTCTAAAATTGGTGCATCTGTTGTTAGAACAAATCCTTTACGATCCTCAACGTTCTTCGCACCAACTAAATCTTGATTTTTTTAAGGTTAATCTATTTTATGTTTTTTCGATACGTGGGAGTTTTTATATGAGTGGGGCAGTGCAAATGATTAGGAAAAGTTTGGTTTTGTTGATCTGTTTTTCGATGGCAGCGTGTTCCACATTTCACAAAAAAAAGAGTGAAACGTGGATTGATCTTTTCACTCCCACCACGAATTCAACTTGCACGCATTATAATGCCATGCGATTAGAACGAGATTACACCAGACTAATTGCTTTAACACAAGAAATGGAAGATCTCGCAAATGAGATGGCAAGCCTTAAGCGCCGACTTTTATTCCGCCCCAACCCCTATTTTTCTGAAACGGAAAACCGAGAAGTTGAATTGATTTTGTTTCGTTTTCTAC
>Ga0256827_10002395_pt1 | contig 12107 bp, 11 predicted proteins | sample CV84metaG_FD_185977 | JGI IMG/M metagenome (GOLD analysis project Ga0256827, IMG submission 185977) | Hydrothermal vent microbial communities from East Pacific Rise, Pacific Ocean - CV84 | ecosystem: Environmental > Aquatic > Marine > Hydrothermal vents | place: Pacific Ocean: East Pacific Rise... | reverse complement strand
GTCGTGTTTTACTGTGACATGTTGCACATTTAGTATCAAAAAGAATTTCTGCCGAATCTGTAGCAGTAACAAAAGATGTAAAAGCTATCACTGTTCCAACTGTTAACATTGCATTTTTTAGTTTCATTTTATTCCTTTATATTTTTAGATACTTGTATGATAATCACTCAAAATGAATTATTTGTGAATATTTATTCAGAGTTTCATCAGATAACTATATTTATAGATTTCAATTCTTACTAACATTCTTTTATAATATACTCATACATTAGATACTTTTGGGGAGTATTTTAATTATCTTATTTTAAGATATACTCCTGACACTCCTGCTCCACAAAAGCATTTTTTTCATAAAAACTCAAATAGTTCTCTACATTGTCACACTCAAAGGATAAGACTTTTTCTTGCAAGTACTTCTCGTAGGTAAAATCTAGCATATCTGTCTGCACATCTAACAATGCAGAAGCAAACTCTTCTTGAAACTCCTCGATGGCTTTTTTCATAGCCACATGCATACTCTCTTCTTCTGTAAGTATGATATCCCAACGTCTTGGTATTTTGAGTGCATTGACCACACTTTGCACAGAGTAGACATAGCCTGTTGTCTCCAAAAATTTCAACTCCAAGTCTAAAAAGAGTTTTTTTATCTCTATGGGTTCTAGCTCTTTAAAAAGAAAATAGATGTCAAATATATCTTTGATGGTATCTGTCCTGTCACAAAAGGCTTTGAGCTTGTAAAGTAGGAGATTATAGAGGTTTTCTATACGTGGAAAGTCTGCATGTTTTATGTATGCTAAATCTCCCAACCTATCTGCTGTAAAGTTTAACAGTTCTACTTTTATAAGCTCACTCAGACCTACCACTGTACAAAAAAGCCTATGTGTACCATCTTCAGTGTAGATGTGTCTTACATCTTCTATGCGACTGTCTGCTCTTAATCTCTTTATTATCTCTCTTGAGAGGGTGGCTGCTTCTTTTGAGCTAAGTTCATGGTCTACAAAAAAGTCTAAATCTTCTGATTCTCTTCTTTTCTTCGGTAATAGATAACACTGAAGTGCAGTACCTCCAGCTAAAAAAATATCATCTACACAAGAGAGTATCTCTAAAATGATTCTTTGCCCTTTATAAACCTCTACCCAATTTCTGTTAAGCATAGACTTTTCCTTGTGTATAGTGCTTGACTACATTCTCCCAAAACAGCACTTTTTCTGCTTTAAATTCTACTTCCAATACAGGTAATAGTTTTTCTATCTGCTTGATGCTTAGTAGTTTCAATATATCCTTGTAGTAAAGGTTCTCAAAAAAAGGCTTGACGAACTTCATATTGGCTCTTTTCAGTTCTTTGAGTACATAGTTAGCATCATACGCTTTACCCCAAAAAGCCACTTGTATCTCTCTTTCTAGTTTAGGGGTTAGTATGGTTTTTGTAAAGGGCTTTGTACGTACTGCTCTAGCATTTTCCAGAAAAGCCAACTGTTTCAAAAGCACAAAGGCATACTCTGGTACATGCCCAGCTCTTTTCCACCCTGCTACTGTATCGTACGGTATTTTGCTTTTTTTAGCAAATACTTTTTTATTGAGTCCATAATATTTTAAAGCTTTGTCAAAATGATAATGGGTATTTTTCTGCATTACTACTCCAAAATATTAGGTTTATTTGTTATATTAACAATATTATAGCATATTTTTATTTTATTAGGAATGTTCTTTTTGCCAGTTTGTAGTTCATGTAAAGTATGGGCTACCACGTATAACGTGGTAGTCAGTAAAAAGAGCAAATTACTGCCTTGCTCTCACGCAACGAACGTATTGAACAAGATTATTTTGTACTCTTCTTTTGCAAAGTAGAAAACTTAGCTTTAAATATTTGATCATATATAGCCATTGCTTGTTGTTGTTTTGTCTCGTTATTTTCACTCCATTTATCAGTGAACTACCCCGCCATAAATGACGGAGCTTCTAAGGTTTAAGCCAAAGATTTTGTGGGATGTCTCGCATCCCACCTGGTCTTCTGTTCCAGAGACCAGGTGTCATAATCAAGAATATTTCTTGCTGCATTAATGTCCGCATTTTCCTTGTGATTACATGAGATACAATGAAAAACACTTTGTATTTTTCTATTTTTCCTATCAATATGACCACAATTATGACATCTTTGAGATGTATATGCAGGGTTTATTTGGATTAAAATTTTGTTGTGCATTTCTGCTTTATATTTTATTTTTGAAACCAATGAATCCCAAGAAACCTCTGATATAGATTTTCTTAAATGACGAATATCGCCTTCAATCATCTTTTTTATATCAAGTTTTTCTATAGTAATTCTGTCAAAATCTTTAATCATTTTTAGGCTGGTTTGATGAAAAAAATCTTCCTTAATGTTTTTCACTTTTTTATGTATTTTATTTTGTTTCTTTTGTAATTTTTTTGTATTTTTAGATCTTGATTTTTTGTGATACCTTTGAGAAAGTTTCTTTTGAATCTTGAAATACTTTTTATCATATTTCTCTAATTTTTGAATAACTTTAAGATAGGATCTGTTTAAATTTGTTGAAAAAGCAACATTTTTAACATTCAAATCAATACCAACATTTTCTCCTGTTTTTTTAAATTGCTCATTTTCTTTTTTCACTGAAAAAATAACATAATAGTTACCATCAGTTTCTCTTTTTATAATGATTTTTTTAGGTTTTGAAGGTAGTTCTCTATGATATTTCCATTTTATTTTCATTTTTAATATGTGAAAATGGTTCTCTTTTATCTGAATGCCTTGATTTTTAAATTCAAAAGACTGCTGGATAAAATGAGATTTTTTAAATCTAGGGAAACTAAAGTCTTCTTTATTTTTAAAATAGGTTTTTAGGGTATTGTCAAGATTTCTAACACTCATTTGAAGTACACCGGAATGAAAAGGAAGATTCCGAACTTTTAGTTTGGTTTTAATATACTTTTCAATTAATTTTAAAGGTGTAAAACCTTTTTTATGTTTAAGATTCTTGATTCTTAAATTCAGAGCATAGTTCCAACTTTGAGTAGACACAAAGAACTGCTCTTGCAGTTTTTGTGCCTGTTTTTTATTGGGATAAAGTCTGTATTTATAATTGAGAATCATGATATAATTATAGCTATAAAGGCTATTTAAGTCAATCTCTTTTGCCATTCATCACCGCCTTTAAAGGCGATGCCTTCTGGCTAAGAGCAAGGTAAATAGTAATCTTGTTGCAGCACAACTAAGTTGATTTCCTAGTGTCTCTATAAATTTAAATAGTAATTAAAAACTGGAGCCTTACAATTTTGGGACTATTCATACTCTATCTCAATCATACTCTTTTTTTTAGGGAAAACTTGTCTTTTTACTTTTCCTGAGCCAAGGTATTTTTTAGCACCATTATTGTCTTTATCTAATATAATCCATCTATTTTCATCTTCTTGCGTTTCACCTGCATCATTTTTAATATGTTCAACCCGGTACACTAACCTTACTGCGTCAACAAATGCACTAGCTCCCCTACTCTGACTTGAGTTTTTTGCACCATGATGAATAAAAATAATCGTTTTTTTCTCTTTTGTAGCCCATCGGGTAAATAGATTTATAAATTTTCTGGCATGGGCATTATTATTTTCATCTGCCCCAAACATCGCGATGAGGGGATCTAAAATAATCACATCAAACTCTTTTAGGGCTGCTTTAAACTGGTAAAACTTGCTACTCACACTTACCCCTGCTCTACTCTCTTCCAAAAAGTGAATGGTCTCAGAGTCTGCTCCTGATAAATGTAGGTTTTTTTCAAAGACACTGGTTTCTTCTTCCATAAGTTGTTTCGAAATCATCTCAAACCGATACCTGGAAAGCGAAAGAGGATCTTCACTCAACCACATAAAGACTTTCAACTTTTCATCACGAACCATTCGCATACCCGCTTGAAGTAACAAAAAAGACTTCCCCACCCCACCACCTGCAGTTACCAATGAAACTGCATGCTTAGGGAAAGGTAGCCAACTCTTGCATACAAACTCTGCCTCTTCTGCTTTAATTTGATCCAAGGTTACAATGTTAAAAAGTTCTCGACTCCCCTCCTCTACTCTTTCAAGACATTCATGTACTAAATGTAATGTTTCAGCCAACCCCTCTTCATTATCTACTTTTTGCAAAATATCATGTGCCAAGTGTTTAAATTGCCGCATTCTGGAAAATTCTTGAATTCTTTCAATATAAATCACTACATTCGATATAGGCAGTGCTGCCAACACATCCAACATTTGCACTTCATCAAAGTCTTTCCCCAAATGCTGCTTTATGATCCCCTCTTCTACTGCACTATGTTCATGCAAATATTGTAAAGCCTCAAAAAGTTTTTTGTGAAATGGATAGTAGAAGTCTTCCTTGTTTAGACTAGATGAAAAGACTTCTTCTCTTCCCGTAGACTCAAAGACGATGGTACTAAGTATTGCTCGTTCAAAATCTTTATTTGAAATTGTATTGTTCATAGGCTTCTCTAATTTATGTATTTTAAAAAAGTGTATCTATATTTCCATTGAAAAACAAGTGCTCATAATTATTTTAATAATTGTGTTGAGGAAGTTATATTAGAGGTCAAAAGAAGTTATATTAGAGTTTTTATAATGCATTATGGAAGTTATATTAGAGTCTTAACCCTAGCAAGTGGAAGTTATATTAGAGTGTAATAAAAAACTAATTGGAAGCAATGTTAGAGGTGCTGGAAGTTATATTAGAGTGCTGTCCAATTTTTCTACTTGTATTTTGGGCTTTACATTTTATTTTAAGCCGTACACGTTGTTTACTTTACTTTTTATCTTCATTTGTACTTATTACAATGCCTTTTTAAGTATTCTCAATCTCGCAAACTTTTATCTACTGGAAGTTATATTAGAGTAAATTTAACAAAAAGTGGACGTTATATTAGAGGTTTTGGGAAGTTATATTAGAGTAAGAGGAAGTTATATTAGAGGTAAAAAGAAGTTATATTAGAAGGTTTTGGAAGTTATATTAGAGGTTTCCTAAGATATTAAGATTCTTTATATAAGAGCTTTAAGACTCTTATATAAAGAGTGATGACACAGTCACACTTTATATAAGAGAGACTCTAAGTGTAATATTACTTCCATTTCGAAATCACTTTTATTTAAATGATTACTATTTTTTAAAGTAAAATTATTATTATTTTCTGTTTCAATATAGGCAGAGTGTACTAAAGCACCCTCCATTTCATATGTAATATTTTTAATTACAGACTCTTTTCCCTTAATTTTAATAAACTCACCAATAAAATCTTCGGCTATTTTTTTCTTATTTATATCAATAATACTAATATCTTGAGTATTTACAGTAAGAAGGGAAGGAATAAATCCTACAGCTTCATTTCCTCGATAATAAAAAATCTCCTCTTTAGGATTATAATCAATACCAAATGTTTGAAGTTCCCCTACTCGACTTTTTACTTCTCTTTTTGCAACCTGTAATGACTTGGGAGAATCTATAGGAAATCCAAGTGCTTCAAAAACAGTAATAAGTTTAAAACGAGATTCTTTTTTATGTGTGAAAAACCATCGGATAATAGCTTTTATTAATGCTGAATCTATCTGAAGTAATTTATGTAACTCTTTTTTATAATTTATAGAGAGTTCACGTTCATAAAATTTTAAATATCTATTATCAAGTGTAATAGAATATGCTTTATGTTCTTCTAAATAATCTAAATGAGATATTAAATTAAAATCAAAAGAGTCACCTTTTGTGTTGACATAATTGACCGTGATATCTCTAATTTCTTTTATTTTCTCTTTTAGCCACTTTGTTTGCGTTTCCCAGGACTTACTCTTTGTATCACCGCTATATTCTTTTAGAATTTTAGTCTGACTAAAAACAATTACAACTTCTTCTGTCGGTAGTGGCAATATTTTGGTAGCATGAGTATAGATACAATCAAGTAGATCACGATGAACCTGAGTCAATAATTTACGACCGCGAATTTCAACTTTACCCCAACTTGTCTCAATAGTTCTTATGCCACCGTTTTTTTTAAATTCTCTTGCAGTTACAGAATTGCCAGATAACTTTTGCACTGGTGAAAAAATGGGTATACGAAGTTCTGTGATAGTTGTGGTGCTGCTTTCTATCTTTTCGACAACATTAAAGAGGGTGGGTTGTGTATTTTTATTCTTCATAGTATATATTGTACTATGCTCTAAGTGACAACAGGCTTATTTACAAATAAATAAATCTTATATAGTTTAGAAGCCCCTTAGTACGGGCAGTAGCACTAAGTGACTATTTTTTGTTTCGCATGCGAAATAATCTTCTTGTAAACATAAGAAAGGTATGATTAAATATAAATTTCGCATGCGAAACAAAAGGGTAGAAATATGATTGTAACAATTGCACATTCAAAAGGTGGGGTTGGTAAAAGTCTACTAGCATGGCATCTTGCTATAGGGCTTAAAGTACCTATTGTTGATCTTGACTTTCAGAGAACTCTGGTCTATACCAATAATCTTAGAAAAGCAAATGGATATAAAAAATTAAAAATAATACAGCCTGAAAGTCCAGAAGCATTTATAGAATTAATGGATAATTGGCCGGAGGATAAGCATATAATTATTGATGTTGGAGGTTTTGATTCTAACTTAAATAGAGCTGCAATTTATATATCTGATATTATAATTACTCCTGCTGTCGATAGAGTAACTGAAATGGCAGGTCTTTATAAATTTCATCAAATTATTGCTGAATTGTCTCTAAAAATGAAAACAGATATAAAAGCTGAAATTTTATTAAATGACGTAAGTCCAACAGCAAAAGATTTTTCTGTTATGGAGGATTTAGTCGATAATCTTGACCACTTTAGACTCATGGATACCATTGTTGCCCATAGAGCAGACTTTTACAAAACAATGGAAGAGGGTAAAGGTGTTACAGAATTAGATGGAAAAAGTAAAGCTAAAAAAGAGTTAAAACAGCTCATTAAAGAGATAAAGAAAAGAGGGTAGGGAAGTGGCAAAGAGAAAAATAAATGCAGCAATGATACTAGCAGCAGGTGAAGATGCACATTTACAAACAAATGAGAAAGTTTCGCATGCGAAACCTAAATCTATTGATGGTGAAACATTTGTAGATCTAAATGTAGATCAAATAATCAATAATCCTATGCAACCTCGTTTGCATATTGATGAATTAGAATTAAAAGACCTTACAAGGTCAATAAAGCTACATGGGCTTATTCAACCAATTGCCGTTATTAAAATTGGAGAGGATCAATATATTCTTAAGGCAGGTCAGAGAAGATGGCTTGCACATAAAGAGTTAGGGCTTAATAAGATTAAAGCAATTGTACAAGAAGAGACAATATTGCCTAAAAAAGAGAGTGATAAAGCACTTTTTGAAATTGCAATCATGGAAAATACACATAGAGATAATTTGAATCCATTAGAATTAGCCTTATCTTTACGACAAGCTATGGATAAAAAGTTGTATAAAAATTTGGAAGAGCTATCTATGGCTCTAAGTAAATCAAAATCTTATGTTTCTAAGGTGTTAAAAGTACTTTCTCTAGATGATAAAATTATTCAAGATCTTTCCAAAAACAAAAGTACAAATGATATTGAGTCACTCTATGAGATACAAAAAATAAAAGATACTGAGCAGCAAGTAAAAGTTTATTATGATTTTATAAATAAGGTATTAGATAGAAAAGCATTAAGAGAATTAAATAAAAAGAAAGTTTCGCATGCGAAACAACCATTTACTTTTACTAATAGAGCAAAAAAAGTAAAATTAGAATTTGAGACGGGTACATTAACAGATAAAGAGATTAAAGATATTCAAGAAGAATTACAGGGTGTAATAAATAAATACTTTACTAGTAAATAAAATATGATATAATATATTTAAACTCATTTTAGCACCAGTTCCGTAAACCCTCGCCGTTAAGGGTGGGGATATAAGGAACATTTGTGAAGCAAATATTAATCAGGTGTCTTTTGCTGTTCAATATACTGTTTCAGTATCTCAATAGGAGCACCACCCACACTTGCAACAAAGTAGCTTCTACTCCATAAAGCTACATTTTCTCCCCAATACTCTTTTTTAAATATATCAAAGTTTTGCCTTAATCTTCTGCTTGACACCCCTTTTAAAGAGTTCACTAACACAGACAAAGCTATCCGTGGTGGGTATAACACTAATAGGTGCACATGGTCGGCTTCACCGTCAAACTCTTCAAGTGTTGCATCGTTCATTTTACAAATATCTTCAAATACTGTTTTCATTAAGTCAAGATGCTCTTTTGTAAATATCTTTTTACGATACTTTGGAGTAAAGACAATGTGTGCATGAAGCAAATATTTTGCGTGTCTTGTAGATTTTAATTCATATTTCATTAATGTATCCCTATTTAATATATACTTGACATTATACTATAATATAAGCTACAATACAAATGAATACCAATTCTATAAAGGAGTTAAAATGTTAAGAGTTGTCAAAGTTAGACTTTATCCAAATAAAATACAAAAACGACTAATCTATAAAACATTTGGCTCTTGTAGATTTGTGTATAACATATTGCTTGATGCAAAGATAAAAGCCTATGAGTGTAGAGATAGTCTATCAGCTTACGAACTTAAAAAACGGCTTGTACCTATGAAAAAAGCACAAGATGGAGGTTTTTTAAAAGAAGTGGATTCTACGGCTTTGCAAAACTCTATACTTAAAATAGATGTTGCCTATAAAAACTTTTTCAGAAGACTCAAAAATGGAGAAAAAGCAGGGTTTCCTCGTTTTAAATCTAAGCACAACTCTCATCAAAGCTATCAAACTTCAACGGCTTCAATCAAAGAAAACAAGCTCTATCTTCCAAAAATAGGTGAAGTGAAAGCAATATTTCATCGGGGAGAAATTAAAGGCAAAATAAAAACCGTAACTGTATCTTGTGAAGCAAACCAATACTTTGCAAGTATCAACTATGAAGATGGTTTACAAGAGACTACAGGCTTAAACAATGGAAAATCAATAGGCATAGATGTAGGAGTAAAGGTGTTTGCCTACACAAGTGAAAATGAAGCCATTACGCATATCAATCTAAAAAAGGAAATATCAAATGTAATCAAAGCTCAAAAAGTTTTATCAAGACGAAAAAAAGGAAGCAAAAACAGACAAAAAGCAAAGTCAAAACTTGCCAGAAAACATTTAAAACTTAAAAACAAACGAAATGATTTTCTTCATAAAATAACAAAAAAGCTAAGTGAAAACCAAACTATAGCTGTAGAAAATCTTATGATAAAAAATATGTCCAAAAAAGCTAAAGGTTCAATAGACAACCCAAATATGAGAGCAAGTGCAAAAACTGGACTTAATCGTTCGATATTGCAACAATCATGGGGAAAATTCTTTGAACTGCTTGAATATAAATTAAAGAGAAATGGTGGGAAACTTATTAAAGTTAACCCTAAGTATACGTCTCAAAAGTGTTCTTGCTGTGGATATATTTCAAAAGAGAATAGAGAGAGTCAAGCAAAGTTTATTTGCAAGGAGTGCGGGTACTCTGTAAATGCAGACTATAATGCCTCTCTTAATGTTCTTCATGCGATAGGGACTATCGCTAAAGCCTCTTAATATCCAAACATTGGTTTGGAGTTTCTAGGAAGCTCCGTCATTTATGACGGGGTAGTTCACAGGCTGAAAAGTTATTTGTCTCTATTAGTAAAAACCGATATAGAAGATTTAAAGAGCAGATAACATTTTTTGAATATGAGGGATATAAAAGAGTTTTTCCTATGATTGCATTGGATTATGATAGTGAGATTGGATTAACTAATAAAGTAATTTTCAGTATTTTATAACAAATAAAATATTAGCTATAATATAACATATAAACCAATAAGGACTAAAATGTTATCTATAATACCAAAAAGCCATAAAGAGATACAAGATGAGATAAAAGATAGATTTAAGAGATTGAGACTTGATATTGGTTATACTCAAGAGGCTCTTGCTAATCGTTCAGGTGTTAGTTTGGGGTCAATGAAAAGGTTTGAACAAATAGGTGAAATCTCATTGAGTAATCTAGTTAGATTGGCTGTAATACTAGATGCTTTGAGTGATTTTGAGAGACTATTTACTCCTATGGAGTCCAAACCAAAAAGTATTGAGGAGATGTTAAAAAATGAACCAAAAAAGAGAAAGAGAGGTCATAAAAAGTGATAAAGAGTTTGACTGTTTGGCTTGATCTTAATCCAAAGATAAGAGTTGGTCAACTGCTATATAAAGATAGTAGGATTTTTTTTGAGTATGACAAAGAGTTTTTGAACTCTTCTTTTGAAATTTCTCCTTATAAACTGCCTCTAAAAGAGGGGATTATTGAGTGTAAAGATAGAGTTTTTGATGGGCTTTGGGGTGTTTTTGATGACTCTTTGCCAGATGGTTGGGGTCAGCTTTTGGTTGATAGATATTTACGAAAATTGGGAGTTGATTATCGGCAGATTACACCACTTGATAGATTGAGTTTGGTTGAAGATTTTGCTTTAGGTGCATTGAGTTATGAGCCTAATGAGACATTGAGTAGTAAGTTTTTAGAGCGTATTGAACTAGACAGAGTTGCTAAAGAGTCACAAGCTATTTTGCAAGGCAATAGTGAAGAGATGATAGAGGAGCTACTCAGACTCAACGGTTCATCAGGAGGGGCAAGACCAAAAGCACTAATACAGCTTAGTAATAACAACAAAGAGATATTTGATGCTTCAAAACCTCTTCAAGATGGATTTTCTCATTGGATGGTTAAATTTGCCTCTACTTATGATGGTAAAGATATTGGAGCTATTGAGTATGCTTACTCCATAATGGCAAAAAAGGCTGGTTTAAAGATGTCAGATACTATACTTCTGCATGATAAACAAGGAGCATATTTTGCCTCTAAAAGGTTTGATAGAGAGGGTGATAATAAAATACATCTACATTCAGTAGCAGGATTGATCCATAGTGACTTTCGTTATCCTACACTTGATTATGATGATTTACTCAATCTTACATTGCATCTAACCAAAGATTTCAAACAACTTATAGATGTATTTCGTCTAGCATGTTTCAATTTATATGCTCACAATCGTGATGACCATGCTAAAAATTTTTCGTTTATGATGGATGGTAGTGGAGTGTGGTCTTTCTCTCCTGTTTATGATGTTGTTTTCTCGTATGGAATGGGTAGTGAACATAGCACAACCTATATGGGTGAGGGGCGAAATCCTACAAGCAGAGAGTTGATGAAGTTGGCTCAAAAATATCATATTAAAAAGCCCAAAGAGATTATAGAAGAGGTGAAAGATAGTATCTATAATTGGTCAAAAGTTGCCAAAGAGGTTGGAGTATCAGCTAGAAGCATCAAAGAGATAGCCGAAGTGTTAGGTAGGGTAGATAAGGAAGATAAAAAATGACCCAAATCGCAGGAACACTAATAAGATATAGGGGTTGGTTTTCAAAATAATTTTGAAAAGATTAATTTGGAGATTGTTATGGATATCTGTGAACAATACGAAAAGAAAAATAACCATGATGCAAAATCAATACTACAAGATTTCTTGGTCTAGAGGGAGAAAAAGCTTTACCTTGCTCAAATTTTAAATAGTGTTAAGCATATTTTATTCTTTATATTAAGCCAATACCATCACAGTAAAGTCACCTTCCATATAACCCTCTTTTAGCCTTACATTTTTACTAAAAGTACGGCAAATAGCCAGTATATCATGTGGGTTCCAGTAGCTGTAGTTTCCTTTACGTTCTTTCCCTTCAAGTAGGTTAAAAACAAAACCTTTTCTGCTCTTTTCAAAGCAACGCTGTATAAAAATACGCGTCTCCATCCGTGTTAGTAGATTCATAGAGCCACTAGCCACATACCAGTCAGCCATAGGCATGCTCTGACGGAGTATATCTTTTTGCATGATCTTACAGCCTGTACGTACTTTGGCTTTTTCTACCATCGGTACACACAAGTCTAAGCCTATATAGGTTTTAGGAACATTACCTTTTTCTTTTAAGTACAAATAAAAATCACCAAACCCACACCCTGCATCAACAACAGTATCTTGTTTCAACTCAC
>Ga0256827_10002393_pt1 | contig 12113 bp, 8 predicted proteins | sample CV84metaG_FD_185977 | JGI IMG/M metagenome (GOLD analysis project Ga0256827, IMG submission 185977) | Hydrothermal vent microbial communities from East Pacific Rise, Pacific Ocean - CV84 | ecosystem: Environmental > Aquatic > Marine > Hydrothermal vents | place: Pacific Ocean: East Pacific Rise... | reverse complement strand
TGTGGTAAATCAACCCCTGCAATACGAGCCATGTTTATCCTTGTCTTTGTTTATGTTTTGGATTTTTACAAATCACGCGTACGATACCCTTGCGTTTAATGATTTTACAATCATCACACATTTTCTTCACTGATGGTCTAACCTTCATAGTGACTCCTAAAATTTTCTGCACCTAGGTATTTCTACCTTTAAATTGCGTGGATAGCTGAAGTTCTCTAGTCTATCCAACCCTTGAGTAATCGGTGCGGAATTAATCAAAGATTCTTCGCGCAGTTTCTACTACCTATAGTAATAGGGAGGAGGATTATACCCAAAATAATATTATGATTTTCTTAAGTTGTGGAAATTTGTTTTATTTAAATAATGTAAGTGTTGATTTATTTGTTTGAGTCCTGCATGATATCATGTTTACTATATATAACAGCCCACAAAGTAACACTTAAAGCTACCACTAACCCTATAGTTTCTATCGTCATCTATAACTCCTCTAGTTCATCTATTTTTTTATGGGCATATTTTGCTAATTTAACAAATACCAACGACAACAAAATAATAGACACAACATCAAACCAAAAGGCTGTACTTGTATCATTATTTTAAAATAGTTTAACTGTTCCTGATATGTCGCTTATCAGCAAAGCAATCAGTATCCCCATATAAACTTTTAACATATTGATATACTCTTTTGCTCTATCTAACTGTACTCATGCATTGATTATACCCAAGCAAAGAAAAAATGCAAGTCATCATGCTTACTTGCTCCTCCAGTCCTCTGGTGGAGCATATATAATTATAAATTTTCTTGTCAGTTTCAGTTAGACTATGCACGTCACCAGAGGATTGGTGGCACAAGAAAAAGAGAGAAGAGCAAGAGTCAATTACTGTCCTGCTCTAACACATCGAACATTATTGAAATCGTACTTATTGTTGTTGCCCTGGTTGCCATAGTTAAAGTTTACAATCCACGCAGCGTATCTACCGTTAGCATAGGTAGTAGACGACCAGTAATAAGACGCAAATATATAATTATCAAAAGCTAGTGTCGGATTACTTTGCTCTGATCTGTATGGAAATGGAAGAGAAATACTTTTTAATTCATCAACACTTGGCAACCTCCAGTCTGCATAGCCTCCTAGTGCAAGATTTTCACAGTATGTTGTTGCAGTATCTCCAGAAGTATCAAAATACTTCCCTGCCAGCCAATTCTCTATTGTAATCCATTGTTTGGATACAATAATATTATCTTGCCATACAAGAGAAGTATTAGTATCTAATACAACTTCTTTGTCATCATCTCTAATAAACCTTTGTTTACCAACAATCTTCTCTTTCTCCACATTATCAATCATCCAACACTCATTCTCTTTCTTCCCCTCCCATTCATCTGAGATGTTCTTCCCCCCACATGAAGCCTTAACATATTCCAGTACACCATCTTTATTTTTGGCTTGGTAGAGTTTTTTAGACCCATTAAACGGATAGACTTTTCCACCTACTTCTATGCTTGGATCGAAGCGGTGTTTAAGGGTTATTCTGTAGTTACAGGTGTTTCGCTCGAACTCTTGGTCTGTTTCCCATTGAGTTGGTGCTTTTGCATGTTCTTTTACCTTATTAAATATAAATTTTTCTATATCACTTCTCGTATTTACCGCTGACAAATAACTTTCATAAAAATCATGTGCAGCTATAGAAAAAGTTTGATTATGATTACTATTTAGATCCATTCTGTTTGATGGTAAACCTGTTACTACAAATTTTATGAAGTCATTATGAAATTTCACATAAGGACCATCATCTGCTACATGATTTGCAGGTGTTGCCACACCCATCATATGAAAGTATGGTTTCATCCATCCATCAAGCAAATCATAAGCTTCATTTGTATAGTAATTACCCTGAGAATGAGCAACTACTATCACATTATGACCTAGTTTTATACTATCTTTATAGCTCTTAGTTTGTTTCAGTAAATCTTTTATATGAGGTACCCAATCTTCTTGTATATTGTGAGTAGTCAGAAACTGTTCAAAAAAAGTTGAAAATTCTACCCACCCCCACTCGTTACTCATCACTTGTTCAAAAGACTCTAAGACATCATCTAGAAAACCTTGTGATATATTGTATGACATTTTAATATTAGCTATTTTTGCATATATTTCTGGTTTTGATACTAATAAGTCCCCTGCTGCTTCTTTCCACATATCAAGAGCATCTTTTTCTGAATATTTCATCATTATTCCATTGGCAAAATATAAATCACTTTTACATTCATCTATATTTTCTGCTTGTATGCTAACTGACACTATTACAAAAAGTACAATACCTATTATTTTAGGTAGTTTTTTCATTTTCTATCCTTCAACATCTGCTCTACATCAAAATCACAAGCATCTGCATTCCAATCTGCAGGACTACTTCCATACACTCCACCACTTAATTTTTTATTATATTCCATGTATTTCTTAGCACGTTCTTTTGTATTATATGTCAAATCTTCACTATACTTTATTGCTCTTTTGATTTTAATTCCTTTGTACCTAAGAAACATTTTACAATCTCCTATTCTAGAGGCTTTCCTTTCTAAATTTAAAGCTTCAGATAAGGGTTTTTCTAAAGTTTCCTGATCAACCTTTGCAAATGACATCATTACCTCAATTTCAATGGGCTTCTGATACTTAACAATTATCTTCCTCTCCACATCATCCCTCACCCCATTATCATTACTATCTACTCCCAATAAAGTAGCATTATTTACAACTGGGTCTGGCTCAGGTGGAAGTCTGTAAGCATTTATCTCTTTGTATACTGTTACCATTACACTCTCAGAAATTTTACCTTCATATCTAGCTTGTATTGTAGTGTTGCCCTCTTTGAGTGCTTTGAGGGTACCATAGGTATCCATGCTCACTATGGCACTATTGGCTATATCCCATGTTACCTTAGATGTCACATCTTTTGTACTCTTGTCACTATACTCTCCCAAGACTTTCAATAGCGTGCTATTCCCCTCTGCTAAATCTACATTGGTTTTATCTACTGTGATACTATTAAGCATGACTGCTTGCTCTTTAACATGTACAGTTCTCGTGAGGCTTGCTTCATTACCTGCACTGTCTTTTGCACTATAGGTAATAGTATAATTACCTACTTTAGAGGTATTTACTTCACCTATGATGATTATACTTACATTGCCATCTACATTATCTACTACAGTTGCCCCTAGCTCTTTATAGCTAGTACCTTGTTGTAGAGTAATATTGTTCTCACCATTTAGGCTGATGACTGGTGGAATAGTATCTGCTTCTACAGATTTTACTTTTACCATGATATTTACTGTATCATACGTTGTAAAAGGATTAGGAATACCACCCTCTTCTACTGTTTTTAGTTTAAAGACCAACTGAGTATTTTCAGTCACAGAAGGTGCAATAAAATTAGCTTGTACACTAGATGTATTGAATAAGGTAGCCACACGCGGTCCCTCTGTTTGCATCCATTTGTATTTTTTTAATTCTCCTCTTACACTTGCCGTACTTGCACTGGCATCCAAGGTAACAGTATCACCTGCATTAACGCTCTGGTCTTTCCCTGCATCTGCACAACCCGCTAAAAGTAGTACACAAATAATACTCACACTATAAAATAAATTTTTCATTTTTTCCCTTTTATATTTTAATAATAGATTATTGTATCATATAATATAATGGGGGGGCAAATTTAATTTGTGTAACTTGGAAAGTTTTACTTCATTATTAAAAAACATATTTTTCTAAAATTGACAAAAATAGTGTATAGTTACATAATTTACTTTTATAATTATATAAAAAGGTTTCTCTATGTTTAAATTTTTACTTATCTTTATCTCTTTTACCGTACTTACCTTTGCAAATTACTCAAAAGCTGTACAGTATTATAATGCAGGACAATACCAAAAAGTAATCACTGAAGCAAAAGCATCAAAAAAATCATATTCTAATCCTAATTTACATTTAATCTGGGGATTTAGTGCACAAAGCCTAGGGAAACTCAACGAAGCCATGAGCGCCTATGAACGTGTACTTCTTTTAGATAAGTCAAATAAACAAGCACAAACTGCATTAAATAAAATTTATGAAAAAACAAAACGATACAAACTACTCAATAAAAATGACCCTAACACATCATCTGATAAACTGAACGCAACACTTGCTCTATCTTTTGGATTTGATAATAATTTAGATGCAACACCAGATAGTGATACCTTAAAAGATTACTTTGGAGACACTGCTGAAACTAATAAAACATCTTCTTCTTTTACCCGGATAACTGCATTCATAGACTATACCGATGATTTTACCGAAAAAAATGCTTGGTACGCCAAATATATATTACGTGCTTATGCTCAAAATAATAATGATGCTAATTTTTATAATTTAAAGACTATTGCACTTGAAACTGGTCTAGGATACAAAACAGAAACGTATAATCTTTATCTTCCTATAAGTTATCATAAGGTCAATTATTTAGGGAAAAACTTACTAAATCAATCACGATTCAACCCAAAACTACTCATCCCTATAGGTCAAAATAAAATACTTGATTTCAACCTACTCTATTCTCAAAATAAATATATCCATACTGAAGACAAGATCAAAGATGATACAACCTATGCCATAGAAGCTGGAAACTATTTTTTACACGACAAAGATTATATATCTATACATTTTAAATATGAACATCACTCTGCTATTAGTAGTTTTTCTTCTAAATATATAGGTGCAAATTTTTGGACACTTAAGCTTGGTGCAAAACATGTATTAACTTCTAAACTCTTAGCTACTATGCAATATAGATTTAGATATGGGCAATATGATGATGTAGTAGGAACTACAGTTACTACTAGAGATGATAATTTTCATCAATTAGATACTAAACTTACTTATAAATGGTCCGACAAAAGTAATCTTTTCATTGCCAATACTTATTCGGAAAATAAATCAAACTATCCTGCTGCTGTCTACCAAAAAAACACTATTCACTTAGGTGTTGACTTTAGTTATTAGCTTTTGACTTTTTTTGACTTTTTTGAGTTATACTTTGTAAAATTACATTTTTGCAATAATGCATATCAAAAGGAAAATTCATGAAAAAGTTCACTCTCTTCTTGCTATTAACGTTAGTAAGTTTCGCCAATAATATAGGTACAATAATGGTAGCTAATGGTGAGGCACAAGTAAAACGTTCTGCTAATATACTACCAATTAGAAATGGTATGGATATACTCAAAGGTGATGAAATCATCACCCATAAGCAAACACGCGTACAAGTAATGCTTAATGATGACACTGTCATTACGATTGGTGCAAACTCTTCATTCTCTTTTTTAGACTATATGTTTGATGGTTCTAAAAAATCAACGATTCAAATGCAAGCAACCCGTGGTTTTTTCCGATCAGTAACTGGTAAAATAGGTAAAATAGCCCCAGAGAGATTCAAAGTTAAAACAAAGTTAGCAACTATCGGAATTAGAGGAACTGACTTCTCGGCACAACTAGGAGAGAAAACTGCTTCATATATCTGTAACCGCGGTGAAATTACACTCAAATACGCCAATATACAAAAAAGTATTGTTGCGGGGAATAAAATACTCCTTCATCTTGACGGGCTCACTGTAAAAGAGCTCACACAAGCTGCAGCAAATGGTGATGCCAAGGCAAAAGCACTTCTTAATGAACATCATAAACAAATAGAGCTTGATACGAGCGCATTAGCTGATATGAATGAAAATAAAGTTGATAGTAAAAATATCAAATTTAACTGTGATGTAAATTAAGTTTTAACCAACTACATGAAAAAATCCCTTATTAAAACAGGTGTAGCCTTTGTGCTTTCTCTGTTTCTTTCATGGGTATACTTTTACACCCCTCAAGGTCTATTTTCTTTAGACCATAAACTACGTGACTATATGTTTGTCCTGCGAGGAGAACTACCTAAAAGTGATAATATTGTCATTATTGATATTGATAATAAATCACTCAAAAATACAGGTCAGTGGCCCTGGAGTAGAAATATCATTTCTAAACTTATTACCAACCTCTCTAATGCGAATGCAGGGATTATAGGTCTAGATATGGTATTTGCAGAGAAAGATCAATCATCTCCTCATCTACTGAAAAAAAAATTTCCTCAAATCATTCAAAATCTTCCAAACTACGATGAACAACTAGCCAAAATATTTTCTTCCTCTCCCGTAGTAGGAGGGTATGTATTTACTGATGAAAAAACATCAGAAACACGTACCCCACAAATACCTGCTATTTTTATAGAAAAAGGTTTAAAAGGTAGTAATTACTTAAAAGATTCAAAAGGGGTTGTATTAAATATCCCTACATTACAAAATGCACTATACTCTAGTGGTTTCTTTCTTATTAGTGATAATGAAGGAGGTGTTGTACGATCTGTGCCCCTTGTATTAAAATACAAAGACATTATTTATCCTTCCCTTGCTTTTGAAATGTTACGTATATATAGTCAAGCCAAAAAAGTAGAGATTCTAGGTGATAAAGAGGGAATTGAATATATACATTTTAATAAATATAAAATTCCTACAGAAAAATCAGGAGAATTTATTATAAATTTTAGAGGTCCAGCAAAACATTTCAAATATATATCAGCATCTGATATTCTAAATAATACTTTTAAAAAATCTGATATTGAAAATAAATTTGTACTTGTAGGTACTTCTGCTCCCGGATTAAAAGACTTAAGATACATAGCATATGATAGCACTTTTCCTGGAGTTGAAGTCCATGCCAATGTTATAGACAACATACTCAAAGGTGACTTTATTCAAAAACCATTTGAGATAAAACTTATTGATATAGCTATCATTTGGGTACTTATATTTATGCTTATGCTTATATTTTCATATGTCACCTCTTGGCTTATTGTCCCTATTGCTATTTCATTATTCTTTTTAATGCTTGATAGTTTATATACTGTACTCTTTGATTATGGCTATGTGTTAACGCTTATTACTCCTATTTTAGCCTTTGGTGCGACTCTCACACTATCTACAGTATTAGATTACTTTTTTGCTTCTAAGCAAAGAGCACAAGCTAGACGAGTATTAGGACAGAAGGTCTCTGATTCTGTTATGGAACAATTACTTGCACATGACAGTGATGGGCTTATTGAATCTAAAGAGGTGATTGTTACTGTATTTTTTAGTGATATCCGAGGATTTACGTCTATTTCAGAATCGATAGGTTCCCCTAAACGTCTTATTGAGCTTCTTAACACCTATATGACACCTATGACAAATATTATTATGCAAAAACAAGGTACTATTGATAAGTTTATTGGAGATGCTATTATGGCATATTGGAATGCACCTATCCTAATAGAAGACCATGCAGATTTAGCTGTAAGTTCAGCTATCAAGCAGGTAGAGCTTCTTACTAAAGTCAATGAAACACTGATTGAAAAATATGATACTTCTATACAAATAGGTATAGGACTACATACAGGGCTTGTTACTGCAGGAGAGATGGGATCAGAAGGGAGATCTGACTATACTATCATAGGAGATAATGTAAACCTAGCATCACGGATAGAAGCATTGACACGTATCTATGATGTAGAAATTCTTATCTCTGAAGAGACCTATAAACAACTTAAAGCATCTTACTCTATTAGACTAATAGATATAGTAGAAGTAAAAGGTAAAAAGAATGCTGTGAAAGTGTATGAAGTATTAACCAATAATACTCCTCTATCTACTAAAGAAATTGAGACACAACAACAGGCATTAAAACTTTATCAAGAGCATTACATTTCTAATGCATATATCCTCTTCCAGAAACTTAATAAAGAGTATCCTTCTGGCTTATATGCACACTTTATTCAGAGATGTGAAACCTATATCAATACCCCAAATAAAAACTTCTCTCCAATACTAAAGATGCATAGTAAATAGTTTTAAAAAACTATACTATCTCCATCTTCTAAAAAAGTTACATCCCATGTATCTTTAAATTGTTCTATCTCAGTAATAATCTCGTCTTTGTAGACAGGTTTAATATGATTAACATAAAGCTTTAATCCTAGCCCTTTTAAAGGTTCTATTCCTTCAAATAGATACTTAGCTGTAAGATGTTTACTCGTCTGTGCCAATGTAGCCATACGTATAGGGAAAGAACACTCTATCATTAAAGCCTTTATACTTGTATCATTTTTTACTAACGATAAGATATGTTCAAGAGAATAGGTATCTGCAGATAAAAGTAAACTACTTGTCGGTGTATGTATGATATACCCTACACTTGCCACAGAGTGATCCCCTTCAAATGCCTGTATCGTCTTTGAATCTTCTAACTCATACTGTTTCCCCAAAGTTATTGATTCATAACATAGTACTTTTTGTCTATTATGCTTCAATGTTATTTTAGAAAAGTCTGGCCATATTTTATCATTAAAGAAATGTGCTTTCAAGTCTTCAATAGTCTCTTCGAGTGCCATAATTTTAAGTGTTTTTGTTCGTGTCTCAAAATAGTTATCTAGAATATATGCTAAATCAGCAATATGATCCAAATGAGAATGTGTTAACCAAACTGTTTCTATATCTGCACTTTTTTCTTCTAAAGGAATTAATAGATTCCCTGCATCTATAACATTGCTGTTATTCAACAGAAAAGAGCTACTCCCTCCCTCTTTACTTTTTGCTCCATGCGCACCTAAAACAACTATACTACTAGACATTATCATCCTTATATAGCTCTTGGATTTCCATAAATTTTTCTTTGTTGCTCATATATATATCTACCAAGGCAGGATCAAAATGTTCTCCTCTTTCTTCCATAACAAGCTTATATATATCCTCTTGTTTCCATGCATCCTTATAGACACGTTTTGAATGTAAGGCATCTACCACATCTACCAATGCAACAATACGTCCATAGATATGTATCTCTTCAGCTTTAAGTCCTCTTGGATATCCTGTACCATTATAACGTTCATGATGCTCATAAGCTACAGTTGCTGCCATTTTTAACAGTTTTCTAGTACCACCTTTTAACATCTCATACCCTAATTCTGAATGGGTTTTCATAATCTCCCACTCATCCTTATCTAAAGAACCTGGTTTATTGAGTATCCGATCAGGTATAGCTATCTTACCGATATCATGCATAGGTGATGCTTCTCCTAAAAGTGATGCTTCCTCTTCATCCATTCCATAGAGAATAGCTAATAATTTAGTATATTCTGCTACACGCTTGACATGATTACCCGTTTCAGGAGAACGGTTTTCTCCAACAATACTCATGACATGTATTAACTCTTTTTGTGTTGCATCAATCTCTTCTAACAACAGCATAGAACGTATTGTCTCACTGACATAAGTAGATGCTAATCGAAGGTGTTTTAAATCTTCTTCACTAAAACCCGTACTATCTTTTTTATTCATGACTTGTATAGCACCCGTAGTCAAGCCACTCCTATTTTTCATAGGTATTACCATCATTGTCTCAGTTTTATACCCTGTCTCTTCATCTACACTTGAATTAAAACGTTCATCAGCATACACATCGTTAATAATAAGTGATTCTCCACTTTTTACTGCATCACCAACTATACCTGTAAATGGTTCTATCGTAATTTTTTCTACACCATGTGCAACTTCTGTCCATAATGTCTTTTTCTCTTTATCAAGTATCCATATGGTACACCTATCAGCAAAAACAATATCTCTACCCATACGTGCCAACGCCTGTAGTGCTTCTTTATTATCATTCAGTTTAGCTATCTCACCAACACTATCAAATATAAATGTTAAAAGTTCATCTGTATTGCGTTTCATTTTTTTCCTTTACTATTATAAACTACAACCTGTTGCAATATCTCTTACAACAAATCCATCATTCACTTTTAAATGTTCACTGTTATCACTATTTGTTACTCTAAATAAAAGTTGATTATTATACATTCCATAATTATACTGTGTGCTACCATCTACAAATGTATCCACATAAGTGGCAGTTGTTCCCGTTACTTTCCATAACTTTAATTCTCCCCCTTCTGCAATATTAAAGAATAGGACTCCATTAATATTAACTAGGTTTTTAGGAAAAGCTGTATCTGCTTGTGGTGTAGCTGTGATTTTTTGCATTGCATCGATACCATTAAAACTATTTAGTTGAATTACGTAAGGGTTTGAATCAAATGCTGTTCTCGCGGTAAGATAAAGTGTTGAGCCTACGCTTGTAAATGCCTCCGGGTTCCCATTAAATGCACTCCCCGCATAATTTTCATACATATCTGTGATATTACCATCACTTGTAAAAAGTTCATATCCAAAATTCTGCTTAAACGCACTAAGTACCAATGTTCCATTATGATTAAAGAAAGTATCTTTGGGCCTTAGATTGCTTTGAAAAGTATAAATTGATTTTGTTTCTCCTGTGAGAGTATCACTTGTCCAAAGTTCCATATCAGTCCCATAATCTACCACAAAGAAAAGTACCTTATCTACTACAGTAAATCGTATCATTGATGCATTCTCATTTGTTAACTTTGTCGTTGTAACTCCATCACTTTTCCATAACTCTCTTCCTGTACCATCATTTGCTGTAAAAAAGAGTATTCCATTTACATTACGCAAGTTTTGAGGACTAGAACTTCCCACTCCAACATCAATATCTTCTACTCGTGTTGTTCCAATGGTTGTTCCATCACTTTTCCACAATTCAACACCACTCAATCCATCATTGGCTGAAAAATATAGTGTCCCATTGACATCTGTCAGCTCTAAAGGAGAAGAACTACTAACATCAGGGTTAATATCTTTTATCTTAACCGTACTGGCTTCTGTTCCTTGACTTTTCCAGAGTTCTCTACCATCTCCTACATCTTCTGCTGTAAAAAAATATGTCTCATCTATCTTTATAATATTTTCAGGCATAGAACTGCCCGTATTATGGATATCTTTCAGCATACTTGTATTACTACTTGTCCCATCAGTAGCCCATAATTCAGTATCATAGTAGAGGTCACACCATTTAAGTAAGTATGGCATCTGTGTCAGATTAGTATCTACTTGTAGTGACACCAGTGCTATATTAGAATCTGCCAAGCCATCATTAACCTTAAAAGTAAAACTATCATTACCTGTGTATCCAGAACTTGGTATATACGTAAATGTTTTGTTGGCATCTGATGTTATCAATGTACCAAAACTAGGATATTCCACTATACTATAGGTTAAAGCGTATGGACCTCCATCAGGGTCATGAGCACTTAATGCTATTGAAATATTATTATCTATTGCAACAGCTGGTACCTTCTGACTATTGGCTACGGGTGCAACATTAGGAACATGGTTAATTGTCACTGTCGCTGGCACAGATGTACTTTGCCCATCATTTGCAGTATATTGAAAAGTAATTGTTCCAAGATTAGTTATATTGTATTCATAATATACTTCATTGCCCACTCCTTGCGTCAATTGTACTCCTGCAGAAGCAGGTTGGAAATTATAAAGACTATATGTTAGAGTATCATTATTTGCATCATATCCATCAAGTAGTATAGTTCTATTCGTCTCATTCATAGATACGCTAATATTCATATTGCTTACTATAGGTTGTATATTAACTTTATTAACTGTTAAATTAAAAGCTGGTAATGCTGTACTTACAGTACCATCAGAAACAGAGATAATAATCCCTGTTGCTGTTCCTACATCTGCATTTGTTGGTGTTCCTGTTAATGCTCCAGTAGTACTATCAAAGCTTGCCCAGCTTGGCTTGTTTGTTATACTATAGGTTAAAGTATCTCCATCTTCATCATTTCCTGTTGGAGTAAAATTGTAGAGACTATCTTCATTTACGGATGTATTTGGAGTTCCTGTAATCGTTGGTGCATCATTGACATTCACCACAATAATATCAAAAGCTGGTAATGCTGTACTTACAGTACCATCAGAAACAGAGATAATAATCCCTGTTGTTGTTCCTACATCTGCATTTGTTGGTGTTCCTGTTAATGCTCCAGTAGTACTATCAAAGCTTGCCCAGCTTGGCTTGTTTGTTATACTATAGGTTAAAGTATCTCCATCTTCATCATTTCCTGTTGGA
>Ga0256827_10002392_pt1 | contig 12115 bp, 5 predicted proteins | sample CV84metaG_FD_185977 | JGI IMG/M metagenome (GOLD analysis project Ga0256827, IMG submission 185977) | Hydrothermal vent microbial communities from East Pacific Rise, Pacific Ocean - CV84 | ecosystem: Environmental > Aquatic > Marine > Hydrothermal vents | place: Pacific Ocean: East Pacific Rise... | reverse complement strand
ACTGATAACCTTAATGCTTCAGGAACAGGTACAATCATTGATGATGATACGTTAACATTCACTATAGGTGATACAAATGCAACAGAAGGTGTTGATGGAAACCTTACCTTTACAGTTAGCCTTTCAGGTACAAGTGTTACAGCGACAACGATTACGTTAACTACAGCCAATGGCACAGCATTAGATGGTGAAGACTATACAGCAGTCACAACTGATGTAACTATTGACGCAGGTCAAACAACAGCGACAGTAGTTGTACCAGTATTAAATGATGATACAAATGAGCCTACAGAGACAATGACACTTAATGGTACATCGAATGATACTGATAACCTTAATGCTTCAGGAACAGGTACTATCATTGATGGTGATATTTTAACATTCAGTATTGGTGATACAAATGCAACAGAAGGTGTTGATGGAAACCTTACCTTTACAGTTAGCCTTTCAGGTGTAAGTGCAACGGATACCGTAATTTCTGTAACTACAGTAGATGGTACAGGTGCAAATGGTGCGGTAAATGGAGAAGACTATACTGAAGTTATCGATGATGTACTTATTCAAGCAGGTCAAACATCAGCAATAGTTAATGTACCAGTACTTCTGAGTGATTTAGTAGAAAATACAGAGACAATGACACTGCGTGGTACGTCTAATGATACGAATAACAGCAGTGCTACAGGAACAGGTACGATTTATGATAAAGGTAAAATTACTGTCGGATCTATTTCTAATGGAAGTATTAAAGAAGCACAGTTTATTGAACATAATGTTGTCCTTTCAGGAACATCAACTTCTACTACTACATTGACCTATAATATTGTAGGTGTAACAGCAGAAGAAGGTAATGACCCTGTAGCTGGTGCTGACTTTAACGGTACACCACTATTTACAAATGTGGATATAACATTCAATCAAAATGATTCAACAATTACTGTACCAGCAGGTATTAGTACTTTTAAACTCTATATTAACACATTTAAAGATATTAGAAAAGATGAATCTGATGAAACATATACTATTACATTAGATGAACAAAACGCTACAGGAACGATTATTAACGATCCTAATCCTTAGGCATTATATAAAAACTTAAGAGTTTAATACTCTTAAGTTTTTCATTTCTTCTTTATTATTCACCTTCTTTTCTTCAAAATAACCTTTTTTTAATTTTTAACATTGTATGATTGTAGTATTATGAAACAAGCCAAACTTATCGTGAGATAAGGACGGAAAGCTTTGGGTCTTTACTTACACACTCATGTAAGCATATAGATTGCCAGGTTGCCATAGATTATTGATATATTCAAATTTAGGGAGATCTGATGCAAAAAAATATAACTACAACATGGGTAAAATTATTTATAATTTTTCTTTTTACAACGCTTTTTACAATACACGCTTATGGGGTGGATATTGTCTTAGAGAATAAAATTACCAAAGTAGCAGGTGATAATATAGATGATAATACTACCTGTAAAGCAGGTGATGTGTATCGCCTGTCCAATATAAAGTCCGATTCAGTTATTGGAGAATTTGACTTACTACTTCACGTAGTAGCAGAGGATAATGAAGGAGATGAAATTGATTTTGAGAAAACAAAATTATGGGATTATGCAATTCCCGCATGTATTTCACTCTCTCCTAAATTTGATCCAGAAGTTGGTCCTACTATAGATATTGCTCTAAGAGATAGAGATAATAATGAGGGAAATACAAGTGCATATATGGATATTGAGTTTATTCCTATACGTAAAGGTACTCCACAGGGAGCGATTGATATTAATAGTGCTCAGTTTAAATTTGACTATAAACTGAAAATAAATAATTTAAATTTTACGGCGTTTGATCTAGATTTATCTCCTAAAACATCAGATACAGATAATATTTACATTGCCTATCCAGGAACAGCCAAACCAGGACTTGGTTCAAAGGTTATAACTATCGTTGATGGTAATGAATCATATAATAATGGAAAGTATACTAAATTAGTGGGTCGAGAGCAAAATTGTAATGATACTGTAGACCATCCAGAGGTAGAGTGTCGTGCTTTTGCAAATATCAAAGGAGAAAGAAGTTCTGGAGATAGAATATTAGTTCGTTTACAAAATGATGATGCTTTTGGTTCATGGAAAGATGATTTTGTTCCTCCTCCATTTCCAAAACCAACTATTTTTAATCACTATGATGTAATTTATAGATTATTTCAAATATCTTTAAATAGTGGATTTTTACCAAATACAGATCATGGGGATGCACCAGAGAGTTATGGAGATGCATATCATGAGATTAACAGTACTTTGATTTTAGGTACAGAAGAAGCAGATGATGAAGAGCGTTCTTATTCTGATAATGCTGATGCTGATGATAGAATTTATACAGATGCTAATGGTGAAGCACATACCGATGATGAAGGTGCGGTAAGTAGTGCTGTTGGAAACACCATTACAATGACTGCAGGATATCCATATGATGTAAATATAACTATCAAAGGTGACGGATACCTTAGTGTATGGGCAGATAGTAATAAAATAGATATAAATAGTAGTTTTGATGAAAATGCAGATAGAATTTTAACAGATCAAATAGTTTCAAGTGATGGAACACAGCCAACAATTGTTGCGTTAAAACTTCCTCAAACTGCTAAAACAGGAGAATCTTTTATCCGTTTTAGACTTTCTGATAGTGTTGGTACTCATGCTATTGGTTTTGGAGGGAAAGGTGAAGTAGAAGATTATAAGCTGGTAATCAATCCTGCAGGAATAATACATGGTGTCGCATATAATGATAAAAATGGCAATGGTCAGCAAGATGCAGGTGAATTAGGATTCCCTAATATTCACATCACTGTTACTGCAGCCAATGGGGAAATCCAAACTGTGACAACTAATGCTCAAGGTGAATATACTTTTGAAGGTGTGGCTACAGGTACAGCCTCAGTAAATGTACTGGAATCAGATTTAGAAACAGGTGCAGCAAAAACTGTGGGTACAACAAACCCAACTACAACAGATGTTGTAGCGGGAGAAACACATGATTTAACACATGGTTATCAATTTCAAGCAAACCTTGTAACTACGAAAACAGTAGATAAATCTAATCCTGATGTTGGTGATACTGTTATCTATACAATCTCAGTAACAAATAATGGTCCTGCTAAAGCAACGAATGTAACATTGACTGATAAGCTTCCTACAGGTGTAAGATATGTGAGTCATTTAGCTAACGGAACATATAACCCTTCAAATGGATTATGGGATGATATAGCAGAAATTGATAATGGACAGACTGAAACATTACAAATTAAAGCTAGAGTAGAGGCAGGAGCAGGTAGTACAGTAACTAACATAACAACACCTGCAACAACGCCTGACCAAAATGATACAACACCTGATGATGATGATTTGAATGAAACGATTGATGTACAAGGTAATGCTGATATTAATGTTTCAAATGTGACAGTACATGAAGCTGATGGTAATATGACATTTGTGATAAGTCTTAGTAAATCAAGTCATACAAATACTATCATTAATGTAAAAACACAACAAGGAAGTGCACATGCAGGCGTGGATTATATTACTGTGAATAAAAATATTACAATCCCTGCTGAGCAAACAGAAGTAAATGTGACAGTAGAAATTGTGGATAATAATACATTTGAACCAACTGAAACATTTACATTAAAAGCTACAGTAGTTGGTGATACTACTCGTACAGCTGTAGGTACAGGAACTATCTTAGATGATGATACACCAGGGTTAAAAGCAAATGATGATGAAACCAACGGAACTGTGGGTAGCCCAGTAGAGATAGATGTATTGGCAAATGATACTTCTGAGACAGATATAGACCCTAAATCTGTGCAGCTTATAGATCCTAATAATCCAGGTACACCAGTAACTACATTGACTGTGCCAGGCGAAGGAACATGGACTGTTGATCCTGATACAGGAAAAATTAAATTTACACCAGTGGCTGGATTTATAGGTGATCCAACACCAGTGGGTTATACGTTTAAAGATACAGCTGGTAATGGTCCATCAAATGTAGGTACTGTAACGGTAAACTACGCGATAGGTACAGTAGCAGGTGCAGTCTATGAAGATACAAATGACAATGGAACACAAGATCCAAATGAGCCAGGATTACAAGGTGTTAAAGTAGAGATTACTGATGCTAGTGGGAATAAACATATACTTACTACAGATGCAAATGGTCAATATGCTATGGAAGTACCAGAAGGTAATACTTCTATAAACATAGATGAAGATACTTTACCTGAAGGAAGTACACAAACTGAAGGTACAAATCCTACACCAAAAGTAGTACCTGAAGATGGTATTGCCAAAGATATCGATGGATATAAACCAGCAGAGAATGCAGGAAAAATCGATGGAATTGTCTATGAAGACACTAATGATAATGGTACGCAAGACGCAAATGAATCTGGTATTGAAGGTGTAAAAGTAAGTATTGCGCAAAATGGTAATACACGTATAGTGACTACAGATAAAGAGGGTAAATACTCAGTAACAGTAGCACCAAACTCAGCAGTCACTGTAGATATTGATGATAGTACAGTCCCAGGTGGTAGTACACATAAAGAAGGTGAAGACCCAATCACTGTAACAGTAGGAGATAATGAAACTGTAACTGTGGTAGATGGATATAAGCCAGCAGATGATCGTGGTACTATAAAAGGTGTTATCTATAATGACCTTAATGGTGATGGTGTACGAAATGCAAATGAACCAGGACTAGAAGGTGTGACTGTAGAGATTACAGATAGTGAAGGTAATACACAAACAGTACAAACAGATGAAAATGGTACCTATACAGTACTAGCGCCAACAGGTGATGCAACGATTACTATCAATGAAGATACACTCCCTGGTGGAAGTAAACAAACTGGTGGTACAAACCCTTCAACTGTCACTGTAGTAAAAGATGAAACTGCGACAGATAGTGATGGATACCAACTACAGATACCACATGGTACTATAGAAGGTGTGGTTTATTATGATGAAGATGCTAAAGGTAGCCAAGACCCAAGTGAAAAAGGTATTCCTAATGTACATGTATCAGTAATTGACAATAAAGGTTCTATCCAAACATTGATTACAGATAAAGATGGTAAATATAGCACCGTGATTAGTATCGGTGATGCATTAGTAGACATCGCACAGGAAGACTTGAATATAAGTTATGTACAAACAGAAGGTGATGACCCAACTCCATTGACTGTGCCTGAAAATGGTACAGTAAGAGATGTAGATGGATTCTCTGCAACAGATGCACCAGTGGCAGTTGATGATAAAAAGGATAATGTTATTATCGGTACACCAGCAACTATTGACGTGATTGGTAATGATAGAGATAAACAAAATGATATTGATCCAACGACAGTATCTTTAGATCCAGAATCTATCCCTAATGGGAAAGGTCATGGAATAGATACAGATGGTGATGGGGACATAGATAAAGTTGTTGTAGATGATGAAGGAACATGGACAGTAGATCCAACAACTGGAGAGATTACATTTACTCCAGAAGCTGGCTTTGAAAAGGATCCAACACCAATTGAATATACAGTAAAAGATGATAAAAATAATGAATCTAATCCAGCATCTGTTACAGTAGATTACTACCAGCCTGTATTAGCAAAAGATGATAGTGCTATAGGTGAGGTAGGTAAACCAGTAGTTATTGATATACTTGGTAATGATAAAGATGGTATCAATGCTTTAGATCCTAAAACAGTAAAAATAGAAGGTGCAACATCACCTGATGGAAAGACAAAAATAGTTGAGAATGAGGGAATATGGACAGTTGATCCTGTAACTGGTAAAATTACATTTACACCGGAAGCTGGATTTAAAGGTAATCCGACTCCAATTGAATATACTGTAAAAGATAACCAAGGTACACCATCTGAGCCGGCAAAAGTAACGATTACGGTAAATGGTGATCTTGTAGCTAAAGATGATAGAGGAACTGGTGAGAATGTAGGTGATCCTGTGACTGTACATGTTTTAAATAATGATAGTCATGTAGCTGATTTAAAACTAGAAACAGTGAAAATTGTAGGTGCAAAAGGTGATGGTAGAACATTGGTAGTTCCAAATGAAGGAACATGGACAGTAGATCCAAAAACTGGAGATATTAAGTTTACGCCACTACCTAGCTTTAAAGGTAACCCAACACCTATTAAGTATACTGTAAAAGATACTTTGGGTAATACTTCAAATGCTGCAAAAGTGACAGTTACTTATGGTAATGAAGCACCAGAGGTAGCAGATGATAAAGGTACTGGAAAAGTAGGTGATACAGTTGCGATAGATATCCTGAAAAATGATACTGACCTTGAGGGAGATATCAATGCTTCTACAGTGAGCCTTATGGAACCATATGGTTTAGTGGGTGTGACTACTAAAACAGATGCAGATGGTAATGTGAAAGAGATTAAAGTACCAAATGAGGGTACATGGAAAGTAGACGATAATGGTAAAGTAACATTTATTCCACTACCTGGATTTACTGGTGATCCAACACCAATTTCATATACGGTAAAAGATAACTATGGTAATGAATCTAACGAAGCAGATATCGCTATCGATGTAGATCAAAAGTTAAGTAATGATAGAGAAAGTGGTTATTATGGAGTTCCTGTAACTGTAGAAGTACTAGCGAATGATGATTTGGTACTTCCTCATACTATCAATCTGATTCCTCCTAAAGGTATAAAAGACTTCAAACTTGAAAAAGATGATAATGGTTACGTGAAGAAGATAATAGTGCCAAATGAGGGTACATGGACTATCGATGAAAAAGGTTTATTGACATTTACACCAGAGATGTTAAATGGTAAACCAGTATTAGGTATAGCTAATCCAACACCAATCAGCTATACAGCAAAAGATTCAACAGGTAATACAATAAAAGCAGCGACAGTAACGATTACTTATAGTCAACGACCTATTATTGTAGTACCAGGTCCTGTACAAACGCAATTTGTTCAAGTGCCAGCACCTAATAACAATTCACTTATTGGGGATGAAAGTCTATGTCCTAGTGCTGTAGATGATAACTTTACAACGACAGATGCTGCATCATATACTTTTGATGTATCATCAAATGATGCTAATATCAATGATAATAATGATACATTTAATGTTATTGACCCTAAAACATCTAAAGTAATGCCTGTAGGGGCTATCGTGCCTCTAACACATGGTACTGTGACGATGCAAAAAAATGGTAAATTTGTCTATAGACCATATCCAGATACACTTACAAAAGATATCTATTTAGATGAAACATTTAGATATCAAGTTACAAGAAAAGGTGGTTCAGTAGTATGTGGTCCTCAACAAGCAAAAGTATATATTTGTGGAGAGTGTTTTGAAACATCAGATGCAGATGCATTAAGTACTATGAGTATGTTTATGCTTATGTTTATGACAGGAATGTTCGGACTTTACTTTATATCTAAAGAAGAGAATGAATCATAACAGTTTTTTAATCTAAAGAGAGGTTACTCAACCTCTCTTTATCTTCTTGATGTGGTATCTCTATGGTATCAGACTTTGTATAATCAATCTTTTCATTTTCTATATCTGCTGAGGCATAGGCATATCCTTGTCCATTCATCAGATTTATTTCATAGGTTCCTGTAGGTGTAGTCATAGAGATAAAAGAAGATTGTTTACCTTCTGTAATAATAGAATGATAGCTTATACCATTTTCCATATAGTCTCCATGTACACTTACATTTCCTGTAGCAGAAATACTTTTATCTTTTATGATCATTTCATAACTATTACCATCTATACTTGGTAATACCAATGTATCTCCTATTTTAGCACGACTGATACTATGGTGTTCCATAGCAATAGCGGCAATAGGTTCTACGCCTTCTAAAGGTTTGAGATTTAATTTCATATCATCAATTGCCTCTTCACTAAAAGGAGAGATTATCTTTGTATTATTGATAGTCTTTTCAGGCTCTTTCCCTGTATCTTCCATCTTAAATTCACTGTGTGGATTTTCTTGTTTTATTTTTTCTTCTATTGTGGTAGCAGCTATAGCTTTTTTGATTACTTTTGTAGTATGTTCTACATTACTTAGATGAATCTGTTTTTCTTCTGAGCCAGTTTGCCACCACTTGTAACCCAAGATTACAAGTGTGACTAACAAGAAAAGTGTTGTAGCGATTAAATTTTTCATGATAGAGCCTTTCTAAATGTTTATCTAAAGTTTGCTACAGTGTTGATTGAGTTATTAAGTGCTTGTACAGAGTTTGCATTTTCATCACCACATGTATAACCTTGGCACTCTAAACTAGGGCTAGAGTAGTTAAAGAGACGTAGATTTGTGTTGTAAGTAGAACGGTATGACATAATCGTAGCAAACTCACCATCGATACCATATCCATGACCATAAGCAAAGTGTCCTTGTGAAGATGTCTTTCTGCTTGAGTGTGCTAGTCCCATAGTGTGTCCTACTTCGTGTGCTGTTGTAGTACTAGGGCAGGTTAGGTCAACATGTGCATAGGCACTGTTCGCATCTAATGTTTTATTGAGGTATGCAAGACCACACAGTCCGTCACTGACATTGTTTCTATAGATGACAACCACATCTGCCTGTGTACTGTTTCTCACTGCTGTTATGGTTTGATTTTGATAGACTTCAGTGAGAGCACCTCTTGAGCTAGTATTAGAAAAGCTATAAGGTTGTACGCCTACTATATTGAGCTTGGCTGGTACTACACTGTTTTGGAAAACTTGATTGGATACAGACATAAAGTGGTCTATTTTTGTATTGGTAGTACCATTGTTTGTACCAGCATCATTGGCATCGACCACGACTAGTACATTGATTTGTTTGAGTGGTTGGCTTCCTGTATTGTTGGTTACGGGTGCAGCAGTTTGTGCATTGGTACTTACATTATTACTGGTCTCTTTTTGAGTGTTTTTAGATGTTTTTTTGTCCGCATTTAAGACTTCAGATACTGGGTCACATCCACTGAGTAAGAGAGCAAGAGAAACGATAACTAGGGTTAAATATTTTGTGTTCATTGTAAATCCTTTAATCGTCTATCAAAGAATTCTAGGCATGCACAAGTATAGGCAGAATCGGGTCTTTAAATTCAAATCTACTATGTACATAAACATATTCAATGTTTATAGACGTATATTTTAAATTTAAAATGTGGAAAAGAATACAAGAAGTATTTGGTGGTCTGGCAATCTACGAGAGACCCATAACTTTCCGTCCCCACTTCGCAATGGGTTTGGCTTTTTCAAACATTTTATGTTCAAATTATAGTAGAAAATTGTCAAAAGTTGTCAAATGGATTTAGGACATATATTAATCAAATATGATTGTTTTTTTATTTTATTATGTTGGTGCATTAAAATGCACCCTACATATTTGTATGACATTGGCGTAGGGTGCAATTTATTGCACCACAAGGATAGATTTTGATATAACATATTTGAATTTTGTATGGGGTATACCTTGTTAATCAAATATGATTGTTGTTTTAATTTTATTATGGCGGTGCATTAAAATGCACCCTACAGATTTGTATGATATGGGCGTAGGGTGCAATTCATTGCACCACAAAAACATAGATTTAGGATAAGATACCCAAAAATATGTCAATATGACATTTTTTTATCTATATTAAAAAAATCATGCCACAATACCTTATGTCAAATTATAAACGAATATTTTTAGATGGGTATAGTTATTATCTAACGATGGTTACACATGAACGAAATCCAATTCTCATAGATAATATAGGTCTCTTACGAAAGAGTTTTGCCGATAGTAAAAAGAGATATGCGTATACTATCAATGCAATCGTTATTTTGCCTGAACATATACATATGATAATAACCCCTAAAAATGCTACCGATTATCCTAAAATAGTACGAGCAATTAAATATTATTTCTCTGTACATTGTAATGAAAAATATTATGCCCATTTAGTACAATCTTATAGTCGAAATAAAAGAGGTTCAAAACCCATATGGCAAAAGAGATTTTATGAACATACCATACGTAATGAAAAAGATTATGATGCGTGCATAGAATATATCATAAATAACCCTGTTAAACATGGGTATGTAAAACACATAAATGATTGGAAATATATGGGTGTACCATAGGATTGGTGTATTAATAGATATTTGTTGTTTTGATTTTATTTATGGTGGTGCATTGAAATGCACCCTACATGTGTATAACATCGGGATGTAGGGTGCAATTCATTGCACCACACAAACCCATGAGATGATGCTATATTAAATCAAAATAAACATGGATAATAAACTGCTGGTATTAACCATGCGATATTTTTTGTTTTAAACCTTATAGAAATACCTGAAGATGTACCTTTATCATTATATGGTCTAATCGTATAACGGTAAGTAGTATTTGGGTTAAGGTTTACAATTTTATAACTTGTTATGTTTTTACCTACTGTTGCTACTACTTTAGTACCATTATATATTTTAAAACCACGCTCATTATCAGACTTATCTTTCCATTTTATTGTTACAGTTGTACTTGTTAGATTTGTAAATGTTACATTTGTAGGATTTTTGGCTACTGTTTCTTTATCTGGAGAAATATCAAAAATGGCACTTTGCATATAATTGAAGTTATGCGGCGATATAGCATTTAATGCATACCAAGCAGTTTCATCACCACCCCATCCTAAATTAAAATGATAAAATTTTAAGCTGTTATTATATGAATATCCATCAAGGACAAAAGTATGAAACGTTGCTTTCTTAGGATCATCATTATCTCCTCCCTCATAATAGATAGGTAAATTACTATCTATATTTTGTTTAATCTTTTTATCCCAATTTAATGTATAATTTTTGTGTAGATATGATCCAACATTATATTTAAAATAAGTTTTTAAACTATGAATAGGTGCAAAACCCCATGCATCAGACCCAAAAGGTCCATATGTCATATCTATTGAGATACCAACATGATAAGATATTTTTGCATAGTCATAATTAGACATATTATTCCAATTGTAATGCGTATTAAAATTAGCTTTTAATGTGCCATAGTAGTGATTTTTATCTGTATGACTACCTTGTCCTTGATTCGGCCATTTGTGATATGCCATTATCTGTGCTATGGCTGTTGCGGCACAACCTACAGGAGCTCTCCCATTATATCCATACATGGCATTACTAACTTTGGGTGTCATAGCATTATATGGATAATCCTGTCCCCAGTTTATATTTCTCTTTTCTAATAAGGGACCTTTTTCTCTCTTGGCTCTTGAAGATTTACCTCTAGCTACTTGATTGGCATCAAATACTTCTGCTTCTGCTGTAAGATTATCCCACTTGTCTATATAGGTATCATTATCGATATGGGCTTCTTTGGCTTTTACGATTTCTGCGTTGATGCCTTTCATCCAGCTCTTAAACGCTGGAGCTAATGAACGTTCATTTCCTATACTTCCTGTTAATGAATAAGCAAGTATAGGTGTTGCAATATCATCTTTAGAGACGATGACCCAGCCTTGGGGGTCTAAGTTAATAATACGATATTCTTTATTTTTATCGATAGCTGTTGTACGAGATTTTATTTGTGTTATTTTTATTTTATGTTTTATCTTTGATTGTGTTTTTGAAAAATTTAATGCAACTTTTTTCAAATCTTCATAAGAACGCTCTTGGGCAAAAGCACCTAGGGTACACAATAGTAATAAGGGGGGGTAAGTACGAGTAATTTAATATAATGTTTCATTGTTTTTTTCCTGAAATGTGATTGGTTATAGATAAAATCTTACAATAAAAGAGTTACTTATGTATTACCCCCCCATCCAATCAAAAGAGCATAATTTATATCTAAGTTATATCTTGTTAATCAAAGATGATTAGTATTTTATTATGATGGTGCATTAAAATGCACCACTGTTTAATGATTGTTAGACTTAAACCTTATAAGTTGTCAAATATGCATTTATGAACTATTTAGCACATTTAGAGTAAAATGGTGACCTTATTAAACACCTTAAAAGGACACTATTTATGTCACAAGCCAATGAGCCCAATCATCCTATAGAAGATTT
>Ga0256827_10002391_pt1 | contig 12118 bp, 11 predicted proteins | sample CV84metaG_FD_185977 | JGI IMG/M metagenome (GOLD analysis project Ga0256827, IMG submission 185977) | Hydrothermal vent microbial communities from East Pacific Rise, Pacific Ocean - CV84 | ecosystem: Environmental > Aquatic > Marine > Hydrothermal vents | place: Pacific Ocean: East Pacific Rise... | reverse complement strand
CTGCTGCTTTTGGTTCAAGACTCATGTTGTCAAAACAGATGATATCACCCTCTTGAACTTTGAATTGTTGACCACTTGCTTTAATGATTGCGTACATTGCAAACCCTTTACTATCTATATATTTTTAAAAAAGTTCGTGATTATACCCAAAGTTGTTTTAATACTATTTTAAATTTCGAAAGTTTATCCAAAATTTATATTTGCATTTGCAAGAGCAATACAATCTATTTCAACCAGTGCGTCTTTTGGTAATGTTTTTACTGCAACCGTGCTTCTTACAGGTTTGTGTAAACCAAAGTAATGGGCATAAACTTTATTAACAACATCAAAATCATTCATATCCGCTAAATAAATCGTTGTTTTGATCACATCATTAAAATGTGCTCCTGCTGCTTCAAGTACATAAAAAATATTTTTCATCACTTGATGTGTCTGATGTTCTGCATCTCCTGCTTCCATAGTTCCATCAGGAAAAAGTGCAATTTGACCTGAGGTATAGATAAACCCATTCACCTCAACTGCTTGAGAATAGGGTCCGATCGCTTCCGGTGCTTCTTTAGTTGCTATAAATCTCATTTCTTTCCTTCTACTTGTTGTTGGTTTATTTTTTCTTGATTTCTTTCATAAAAGATATATGATGTTGAATAGTCAGAAAATTCAAAATAAACTTTTTTCTCACCCTTATCCATCATACCGTTAAAGTTCAGGTCATCAACACCATACCCATAACGATACGGTCTCATTTTCCCATCATTTGATCCAAATGCAGTGGAAAGCTTATCAATCTTGATAAATTTATGTACCAGTTTATTCCCTGCATAGATATCAAGTACACCATTGGTTCCTGTCCAGTTTTGCAGTGAGCGACTAAGAGAGTTTTGTGTCTCTTGTGTACAACCAGCTAAAAATAGGACAGATACCGAAAAAAATAAAGTTTTGAATTTCATATTGCTCCTTATATTACCATATATCATATTTTAGCACCATTAGCCAAAATTATACTTTGGGCATCCCAAATTTTTGAGTGATCAGCTCACCCTCGTCATTAAAATAAAGATAATAGAGTTTATCTTTACTCACAGACAATCCGGTAAGATACCTCAGGGCCAAATTTGCCTGAAGTGATCCTATATGCATGACTATCGGTGCGGCAATACCTCCAGGTGTATGATCAGAAATATTAAATACCTGAAAGTTCGCTTCTTCAAAAAAACAGACTTGACCGTTAAACTCTTCTACAGAAGCATAGATCCATGGTGTATCTGATGATTTAGCATACTTATCTATCTCTCCTCGTACAGGAAGATTGTCTGTTGCATCAAGAATAAGATCATAAGAGTTACCCATTCCTTTAAAATCTTCAAAAGCCATATCAAAAGCCACAGTTTTGACAAAAGGATTTTTACTTTTAACAAGTTCTACAACTGCTTTGGCTTTATTTTTTCCTTCATCTTCCAGTGTAAAAGCAATTTGTCTGTGAATATTATGATTAGAAACCGTATCAAAATCAACTATATGTATTTCACCTATGCCTGATGTACCCAGTGCTATTGCCAAAGTACAGCCAAGACCACCTGCCCCAATAATTGCTATTTTCTTCTTTTTCAGAGATCGTTGTGTAGTTTCACCCCAAAGTTGGATCTGTCTCTTAAAATAGTTTTCTTCTGTCATGACTGATTTTCTCTTATTTTCAACTCTTTTTCAAATCCCCAGGCTTTACGATGGTCCAAAACTTCAGCTTTCTCTATTACTTCAATAAGCATCGATTCTTTATCTTCAAGCATCATCTCAACTTCACCTTCAGGAGATACAAGCATCGTATCACCATAGAATTTCCACTTTACCTCATCATCACTGTATTCACCTAAGCGATTTGCACGAAGAATAAAACATCCATGTATAAAAGCTTTGGTTTTAATGATCTCTCTCCAGCGGTTATGGGAACCAAAAGTAGATGCTGTGGGCAAGAGTACCAGATCGATCTTCTTTTCTGTGACACTTTGCCAAAATGGGTCAAAGTGTAATTCAAAACCTGCCATGACCATGATCTTGAAACCTTTAACATTAAATGACATAGGGGATTTTAATTTACTTACAGGATTAGCGAAAAATCTTTTTTCATTCCAGTGTTCATAAGGAAGCAGTATTTGCTGTTCATAATAACTTGAACTCTTGGATGAAATTTTGACTATCATTTTATGGTAGCCATCTTTTTTTGTTATGACAATAGGGGCAACAAAAACAATATCATATTTTTTTGCAAGATTTTTAAGAAGTTCAATATGTTTACGACTCTGCTCTTTCACCATATTGGGAGCCATAGTGGCAAACTCTTTAAAGAAGTGGTTTAGCACATACTCGCCAAGAAGCATAACATCTGCGCCTCTTCTTTGTGCCTGTTTCAAATAAAACTCAAGTCGTGTAGCATTCATACCCAGCGTGGGCAGTTGAAGTGCTGCAACAACCAGTTGTTTATTGGACATTTATGAATCCCCTCCAACATATTGATTTGCTTGTTCTATAACAGTAATCTTCATTTTGGCTTCTTCAATGAGTTTTTGAGCTTCTTTAATATTTTTAAGCCCCTCTTCGTACAGTTTTACAGACTCTTCAAGTGTGATCTCCGGATTCATCAGCTTTTCTAAAAGTTCTTTTGAGTAATCCAATTTTTCTTCAAATGTTTCTGTTTTCATCTTTTACATCCTTTTGCTGTGTTAGAAGATGCACCCTGCATCATTTAGATCAATATCTCTTTTATAGTATCTTCAAACTTATCAAGTTCAACTAAAAATGCATCATGTCCATAATTGCTTTCTACCTCTTTATAGCTATATTTCTGTCCGTTACGTTCCAACATTTTTGCGATATGCTCCATCTCCGAAGGAAAAAACAGATAATCAGAAGAGAAACTTATGAGATGCACAGATGCCTTTATTCTGGAAATAGCATCATGTAAAGAGTCATATCCTCTGCTCAAATTGAAAGTATTGATCGCTTTTACTATATAGAGGTAAGAGAGCGGGTCGAAGATACGTGAAAAGTTATTGGTATTGTACTCCATATAACGTTCAACTTCATATCGGCCAAAAAGTTCAAAAAGACCATCATTGTTGACATAATTACGTCCAAATTTATCATCCATTGAATCTGGTGACAAATAGGAAATATGCCCGGCTATACGTCCTATTGCCAAACCATCCAAACCCTCTTCCTCAAAAGCACCCTTTGCATAATTCCCGTGTTTAAATCTCGGATCTCTGCGTATTGCTTCTAAAGCAACTTTATTGAAAGATATTGTCCATGGTCTTGTAGCATATGTTGCGGCCAGAGAGATGATATCATCTGCAAGGTTGGGATAGTCCACAGCAAACTGCAATGCCTGCATCCCACCCATTGAACCACCTACAATTGCTCTTAAGTGATAGATACCCAGAGAAGAGAGTAACTGCATTTGTGCTCTAGTCATATCTTTAATGGTCACAACAGGGAATTTAAGTCTGAAAGGCTCTTCGCTCGGGTAGTTGCTGCTCATAGGACCGGTAGAACCAAAACAGGAACTTACAACATTGGTACAGATCACAAAATACTTATGTGTATCTATGGTCTTTCCATCACCAATAAGTCCATCCCACCAACCTGCTTTTCTGTCACCCTCATAAGTGCCTGCAGCATGATGTGATCCGGAAAGGGCATGGCAGACCAGGATCACATTACTTTTATCATCATTGAGTTCACCATAGGTTTCATATGCTATTTCATAGGGTTCTAAAATACGCCCACTCTCAAGATATAAAGGTGCTGAGAAATGTGCTACTTTGGTTTCGATTTTCATGGGCTACTTTAAATTTTAGATTATTTTGTAGTATTTTATCTAATTTGGGCTTTTATTTCGTAGAGTGCGTTTCCCAACACACCATTTATATAGATCATATTTTGGGTGTTATCAGGAGACAATACCCTACAGTTTATCCAAGTGCTTTTGTTAGATCATCTATCAGATCCCGGGTATCTTCCAATCCAATACTCAGCCTGACAAGTCCACCGGGAACACCTGCATCTATCAACTCCTGTGCTGAAAGTTGCTGATGTGTAGTACTAGCAGGATGGGTAATGATCGATTTACTGTCACCAATATTTACCACTACAGCAAAGATATCTGTATTATCAGCAATTTTTTGTGCCATCTCTTTACTCTCTACTTCAAATGAAAGCAAACCAGAGAAACCGCCTTTCAGATATTTTTCTGCATTTGCATAATTGATATCCGATCTTAATCCCGGATAATTGACTTTTTTCACTTTCGGATGTGCTTCTAGAAATTCTGCAATTTTCAAAGCAGAAGAGGAGTGCTGTTTCATACGAAGTGGTAATGTTTCAAGACCTTGAATATGTAACCATGAATTAAATGGTGCAGGTGTTGCCCCTAAATCACGAAGCAATGCCAACCTTACTCTAAGTGTAAATAGTGGTAAAGGTAAATCAGAATAAACAAGTCCATGGTAACTCTCATCTGGTTCATTAAAATGACTATATCTATTATTGCCTTTTATCTTCTCTACCAGATCATGACGTTCTACCAATATACCGCCAAGAGCAAGCCCCTGCCCTGTTGTATATTTACTTGTACTGTGCACAACAATATCTACACCATACTCAAAAGGTTTACATAAAATAGGTGTAGCGACCGTATTATCCACACATGTTAATATATTGTATTTATTTGCAATCGCGACAATAGCATCAAAATCTGCTACATCAATACTTGGATTGGTAATACTCTCAAAAAGGATTATTTTTGTTCTGTCATCTACCAATGCTTCGATCTCAGAAGGGTTGTTTACATTAAAGTAACGTGTCTCCATACCAAAACGTTTGATGGTATGTCCTGTAAGTGTTGTGGTTCCGCCATACACCTGCTTTGCTACTATAATATTATCACCGGCTTCAGCCACATTGGCTATGGCATAAAAGATCGCTGCCATCCCTGATGCAGTACCGATCGCAGCAACTCCTCCTTCAAGTGCAGCAAAACGCTTTTCAAACACATCTGTCGTCGGATTCATTAAACGCGTATAAATATTTCCAAGCTCTTTAAGTGCAAAAAGGTTTGCGGCATGTTCTGTATCTCTAAACTCATATGCTGTCGTTTGGTAAATAGGCACAGCCATTGTTCCCATAGAATCTTTGTCATATCCTGCATGTATTGCCAGTGTTTGTTCGTGCATTACTTTTCCTTAGTAAATTAAAATATTTTTAATTATAGCTTGTGATAACTTGAAGTTTGAAGTATACGTTCCCATCGCAAGTATGGGAACAAGATTATTAACTATGGTAGTTAGGAGATTCTTTGGTTATGGTTACATCATGCACGTGAGATTCTTTAAGTCCAGCAGAAGTAATTTCAACAAACTCTGCTTTTTCCCAGAAGACTTTAATAGATTCAGAACCACAGTAACCCATAGATGAACGTAGTCCACCTATCATTTGATGTATCACATCAGAGATCTTGCCTCTGTAGGGAACACGTCCTTCAATCCCTTCCGGTACAAGTTTATCTGCGGCTGTTCCCTCTTGGAAATAACGGTCTGTACTACCTTTACTCATAGCACCAATGCTTCCCATCCCTCTATACTCTTTGAACTGTCTGCCGTTAAAAAGTATCATTTCACCCGGTGCTTCATAGGTACCAGCCAATGCAGAACCAAGCATTACACATGATCCACCCACAGCCAACGCTTTAGCCACATCACCGGAGTATTTGATACCTCCATCAGCGATAACAGGCACACCTGCTTTATTTGCAACTAGAGCTACTTCATCAATAGCTGAAATTTGAGGTACCCCTACTCCTGCTACAATACGTGTCGTACAGATAGACCCTGGTCCAATTCCTACTTTTACACCATCCGCACCTGCATCAATAAGATCCTGTGCAGCAGCACCTGTTGCAATATTACCTGCAATCACATCTACATCCAATGTCTTTTTAATCAGTTTTACCGTATCAAGTATACCCTGTGAATGCCCATGTGCCGAATCAAGAACGATCACATCAACCCCAGCTTCAACTAAGGCTGTAGCACGATCAAGTTGTCCAACGCCAATAGCAGCGGCAACTCTTAAACGCCCATGCTCATCTTTGTTCGCATGAGGAAATTTCACTTTCTTCTCAATATCTTTGATCGTAATAAGTCCGATCAGTTTATTATTGTCATCTACAATAGGGAGTTTTTCTATCTTGTGTTCCTGAAGCACTTTGGCAGCTGCTTCCAGTGTTGTACCTTCTTTTGCTGTTACAAGCGGTGCAGGTGTCATAGTATCTGAAATCTTTAGACTCATATCTGTCACAAAACGCATATCACGGTTCGTGATGATACCTATAAGTGTTTGGTCAGGATCTACCACAGGTACACCTGAGATATGATATTCACCCATAAGTGCATCAGCTTCTCCGACAGTTGCATCCGGTCCAATAAAGATAGGATCAATAATGATACCACTCTCAGATTTTTTTACTTTCTTCACTTGCTGTGCCTGTGTTTCTATATCCATATTTTTATGGATCACACCGATCCCACCCAGTCTTGCCATAGCGATCGCAGCTTTATATTCTGTCACAGTATCCATTGCAGCAGAGACAATAGGAATATTCAAAGAAACTCTTTTAGTCAGTTGTGTTGTTATGCTTACTTCTTTAGGTAAGACAGTAGAGTGTTGTGGTACCAGTAATACATCTTCAAATGTTAATGCTCTTTTTTTAATATTCATATGTGTTCCTTACTTTATATAATTTACGGCTTTTTCCATGCTTAAAGCACCGTCAAAAAGCGTTTTCTCATTAAATGCTTTTGCAATTAACTGTAGTCCTATCGGCATACCCTCTGCATTTTTAGCTACCGGCAGTGAAATAGCCGGTAGTCCTGCAAGGTTTATTGCAATCGTGTACATATCTGATTTGTACATTTCAAGCGGATCTTCTAAAGCACCTATCTGGGGAGCAACTGCCGGCGCAACAGGAGATAAAATAAGATCTGCCTCTGCAAAAATAGCATTAAATTCATCTCTGATCAAATGTCTGACTTTTTGTGCCTTGACATAATATGCATCATAATATCCTGATGAAAGTACAAAGTTACCAAGCAAAATACGTCTTTTCACCTCTGTCCCGAAACCTTCAGACCGTGTATTAAAAAAAAGTTCTTCAGTATTTTTAGACTCTGCTCTTGTACCGTAACGTACACCGTCAAAACGTGCAAGATTCGTAGCAGCTTCTGCTGTTGCCAAAATATAGTATGTAGCAATATCATATTTAGTATTTTGCATATTTTTATGCACTATGCTATGACCCGCTGCTTCCAATGCTTTAACTGTATCAGCATAGGCAGATCGAATGTCATCATCCGCTTCTGAAATATAGTTATCGATCACTGCAATAGTCAATTTTCTATCACTATCCATATTGTTTGCAATATCTTCTATTTCAAAATCAGCCGATGTTGAATCTTTATCATCATGCCCTTTGATCGCATCATACAAAATGGCTGCATCTTCAACATTTTGTGTGATCGGTCCTATTTGATCAAGAGAAGAGGCATATGCTGCCAAACCAAAACGACTTACACGACCATAAGTAGGTTTCATTCCTACCACACCACAGTAGGCTGCCGGTTGACGAATGGACCCACCTGTATCTGAACCAAGTGCAGCAATAGCAATACCGCCTGCAACTGCTGCTGCAGATCCGCCTGATGATCCACCCGGTACCCTGTCTGTACCATGCGGGTTTTTAGTCACACCATAAAAAGAACTCTCAGTAGTAGACCCCATTGCAAATTCATCCATATTTGCCCTGCCGAATGCCATCATTCCTTTTGATTTTAGGTTTTTGATCGCAGTTGCTTCATAAGGAGCAATATATCCCTGAAGTATTTTGGATCCGGATGTTACAGACCAGTCTTTCACCTGAATATTGTCTTTTATGAGTATCGGCACACCCTCACCTGAACTTTCAAATCCTACATAAGCGTTAAGATCTGATGCTTTTGCTTTGATCTCAAGTTCGGCTCTGAATTCTGCCAATTCATCAGCAGATTTTTTTAATGCTTCTTTTAGTGTAATCAATCTCTATCCTTATGTAATATCTAGTTTCTTTTTATAATATGCTACTACAGCCAAACCAATACCGACCACTACGAATATAATGACTATCGAACCTATGATCACAGGCATTTGTATGGGTTGACTCATGTCGAACATTAGACCATTTCTCCATTGTCAACAACTTTAGCACATCTTTCACAGGCACACTCTTCAGACGTACTTGTAAATCTCCAGCATCTTGGACATTTTGCTGCAGTTGCTTTATGTACTGTAAATATTTTACCTTCTACTTCAAATGAGGCTACTTGCTCACCTTCAGAGCTGGTTTTCATCGCTGAAACCACAAACCAGTCTTCAAGATCTTTACCCTCATTAATAGGTAAAATGCTTAACTCTCCTACTATTTCAAGTTCAAGTGTTGCTTTGATGATCTTCTCTTTTTTCAAAGAGTCGATCGCTTCTGAAAATTTCTCACGTGCTTCTATCAATATTGTATCATCAAAAGGACTTTGTATTTCAGGTACAGGAACATACACAAGATCAAAAACATTTTCCATATCACCTTTGAAAAGTACCGGTGCATATTCCAGTATCTCATCTGCCGTATATGTCAGTGCCGGAGCCACAAGCCCCAACATTGCTTTGGAGATGTGTGCCATAGCAGACTGTGTTGCTCTTCTTACCGGATCATTCTTCGCTTCACAATAAAGTCTGTCTTTGGTAATATCCATGTAAATACCTGAAAGTTCATTGGTGATGAAGTGATTCAGTGTTGCAAATCCTCTAAGGAAATCATAGGCATCAAAAGAACTTTTAACAGAAGCAAATACTTCTCCTGCTTTTGCAAGGATCCATCTGTCCAACTCACCATATGCATCTTTTTCAACATAACATTCAAGGTCATCCACATTCGCAAGCAAAAATCTAAAAGTATTTCTAATTTTTCTGTACTGCTCTGCTGTCTGTTTCAAAATACCATCAGAAATTTTCAAATCTGTCTGATAATCTGAAAGTGCTACCCACAGCCTGAGGATTTCTGAACCATACTGCTTAATGACTTTATCTGGAGCAACAACGTTACCCTTGGACTTAGACATTTTTTCACCTTTATCATCCACTGTAAATCCGTGAGTAATAAGTGTTTTATACGGTGATATTTGATTCACTGCAGATGAAAGAAGCAATGAAGACTGGAACCAGCCTCTATGCTGATCTGATCCTTCTAGGTAAAGAGAAGCCGGATATTCACCTGCATCATAATTACCGGAAGAGAGTACCGAGTTCCAAGTTGAACCTGAATCAAACCATACATCCAAGATATCAGAAATTTTTTCCAGTTCATCAGGCTTATATTGTGTATTGGCAGGCAACAACTCTGCATTGCTCATTGAATACCAGGCATCTGCACCATGTATGTCAAACAGGTTTGCTACATGTTCAAGCACATCAATATCAAAGATCACTTCTTTCGTACTTTTGATCCTGAAGAATGCTATAGGCACACCCCATGAACGCTGACGGGAGATACACCAGTCAGGTCTTCCCTCTATCATCGGTTTGAGTCTGTTTTTAGAACTCTTTGGATAGAAATCTACATTTTCAATAGCATGCATAGCAGATTCTCTAAGTGTATCTTCAGAGCCTTTCGGTTTATCATCAATTGAGATGAACCATTGGTTGGTTGCTCTGTAGATCAGTGGTTTCTTTGTTCTCCAACAGTGTGGATAAGAGTGAATGAACTTACTCTCTTTTAGAAGTGAATCACCAAGCATTTCAAGTATTGGCACATTTGCTTTAAAAATATGCATTCCTACAAATTCTTCAGCATGAGGAAGTAAGTTCAATCCTACTACAGATTCATCATAACATCCACGCTCATCTACAGGCATCACCACTTCAAGATCATACTTGAGACCAACTTTGTAATCCTCTTCACCATGCCCCGGAGCTGTATGTACACACCCTGTACCGCCATCCATCAATACATGATCACCCAGTACAACTTTTGAAGTTCTCCCATTTACAGGATTGATCGCTAAAAGATTTTCCATCTCAGTCGCAGCGATTTTTCTGCTGGCATGACCGGAGACCACACCCTCTTCTATCATTGCATCATAACGTGCTTCTGCCACAATATGTCCATCATCCGTTAACACATACATTTCATCAGGGTTGAGTGCAATACCGGTATTTGCAGGCAGTGTCCAAGGAGTTGTTGTCCAAATGACCAGTCCTGCTTTACCTTCTAAGCCCAATGTTTCTTTCGCTGCATCAGAAAGTTCAAAATGCACATAAATAGAATAATCTTCTTTGTCTTCATATTCAACCTCTGCATCTGCCAAAGCTGTTCTCGCTGCCCATGACCAGAAGATAGGTTTATGTCTCTCAACCAAAAGCCCTTTTTTCGCTACTTCACACAGTGTTCTGTAAATATTGGCTTCAAATTTAAAGTCCATAGTTACATAAGGATTATCCCAGTCAGCAATGATCCCCAATTCTTTAAACGAGTCTCTTTGAATATCTACAAATTTTGCAGCATGTGCCCGACAAAGTTCTCTAAACTTCTCTGTCGGCATCGCTTCTTTTTTACTTTTACCGAGTTTCTCTTCTACTTTTTGCTCAATAGGCAAACCATGACAGTCCCAACCCGGAGTCATACGTACTGCTTTACCCTGAAAATAGTTGTATTTTAAAATAATATCTTTTAATACTTTGTTCAAAGCATGACCTATATGGATGTCACCGTTGGCATACGGAGGTCCATCATGAAGGGTATACATTTCAGCACCTTCACGCTTTGCTTTCATCTGTTCGTAGATATCTGCATCAAACCATGCTTTATACTTTTTTGGTTCATTGTTTGGGAGATTCCCACGCATTGGAAAATCAGTTTTTGGGAGGAGGAGTGTGTCTTTAAAATCCATTGTCGATAACACCTTATATAGGGTTGCCCCTGTTATATTATCCCGTGATTGTATCTAAAAGAGGTTTAGAAGCTACTTTTGATACAATTATCTTATGAAAAACATTAAAAACATCACTGAAAACATTATAAAAAAACTGACAGAAACAAAACAGACCATTACTTTTGCAGAGAGTTGTACAGGCGGACGTATAGCTGCTGCATTTACTGCTGTCTCCGGCTCTTCTACTGTACTCAATGGCTCCTGTGTCACCTATTCCAATGAGATCAAACATTTATGGCTTGGCGTAGAAGAAAGCGTTCTGAAAAATCATGGTGCTGTCTCACAGCAATGTGTAGCACAAATGCTTGAAGGTATTAAAGATCTGGCAAATGCTGACTATGCTATCGCTGTCTCTGGCATTGCCGGCCCGACAGGAGGTTCAGAAGAAAAACCTGTAGGTACTGTCTATATTGGATTGCAAACCCCATTATCACAAGAAATTTTTTATTGTTTCTTTTCTGGAAACAGAGAAGAGATACAAAAACAATCTGTTATATTTGCAATAGAAAAATTGCATAAAGTATTAATTTTTTAATTTTTTTAAATATTTCTCAAAAATCTATTGACAATCTAAGCTTTATGAGCTATAATTCCGTCCACTTATTCAAGTAATGAGTGAAAAACGTGTGACCCGTTAGCTCAGTTGGTAGAGCAATTCCCTTTTAAGGAATGGGCCCTAGGTTCGAATCCTAGACGGGTCACCACTTTAACTTTTAAAAATTGGTTTTGGTCGCTTAGCTCAGTTGGTAGAGCGCTACCCTTACAAGGTAGATGTCACAAGTTCGAGTCTTGTAGCGACCACCATTAATAGAACGCGAAATGAGCAAAGCTCATCTTCAGCTACGTTAACACTGGGTTTTCTTAAGCAGAATGCTCACAAAACTAGTTTCGTTTTATAAACAATGTATTTATGCGGTGGTAGTTCAGTTGGTTAGAATACCTGCCTGTCACGCAGGGGGTCGCGAGTTCGAGTCTCGTCCACCGCGCCATATATTGTTGACCCGTTAGCTCAGTTGGTAGAGCAATTCCCTTTTAAGGAATGGGCCCTAGGT
>Ga0256827_10002390_pt1 | contig 12122 bp, 9 predicted proteins | sample CV84metaG_FD_185977 | JGI IMG/M metagenome (GOLD analysis project Ga0256827, IMG submission 185977) | Hydrothermal vent microbial communities from East Pacific Rise, Pacific Ocean - CV84 | ecosystem: Environmental > Aquatic > Marine > Hydrothermal vents | place: Pacific Ocean: East Pacific Rise... | reverse complement strand
GGTTTTACCCACGCTCATCGTAGTTTTTGGACTCATAGGTATCTTTGGACGAAGTGGTTACCTCAATCAACTAAGTATGTTTCTCTTTGATACCTCTTTCGGCTCTTACCTTTATGGTTTAGGTGGCATACTCTTAGCCCATGTCTACCTTAATGCTTCTTTCGCTTCTCGTGCTTTACTGCATAGTTTTGAGTCCATTCCTAAAGAGAAGTATAAACTTGCAAAGAGTCTTAATTTCTCTGTATTAGAACGCTTTTTATTTGTAGAGTACCCAGCGTTAAAGTCTACGCTGTTAAGTATAGGTTCTACTATCTTCTTACTCTGCTTTACCTCTTTTGCAGTGGTACTACTCTTAGGAGGTAGCCCAAGCTACAATACCTTAGAAGTCGCCATCTATGAAGCAGTCAAACTAGACTTTGATATAGGCATGGCACTCAAACTTGCACTCATTCAGTTAAGTATCTCAGCTGTGCTTGTGGTACTCTCTTCTAGTTTTAAAATCAATGTAGCGAATCTCAAAACAAGTGATACACTAATTTTATGGAAAGAACCTAAAGTGTTACGGGTAGTACAATGGTTTATCATCGGACTTTTTACACTCTTTTTTGTTTTACCTCTCATTGTTATTTTCCTAGATGGGGTAGGTGCAGACTTTGGTCGCATACTGAAAGAACCACTGTTTATTAAGTCGTTGATGACTTCACTCTCATTAGCTACGGTATCGAGTATTTTAACTGTGATTATCGCACTATTCTTAAGTAATGCAAGACGAAACTTTACCCTGCCTACACGTTTGGCTCACAGACCTTTTGCCAAGATCTTAGATGCCATTATCGCTTTTTCTGGAAACTTGTATCTGGCTATCCCCTCTCTTGTATTGGGGTTAGGTTTTTTCTTGATGTATCAGAAGTATGATGGCTCAGAAGTTGTATGGTCTACAGCAGCACTTTTGACTGCCAATATTTTGATGTCACTCCCTTTTGCACTTTCTGTATTGACCCCTGCTATGCATAAGACGGCACAGAGGTATGATAAGTTGGCTTTTTCTTTAGGGCTCAGTAAAGTGCAACGATGGTTTTATGTGGAGTACCCTTACATTAAGTCCTCTCTTGGCTATGTATTTGCTTTAGCATTTTGTTTTTCTCTAGGAGATTTAGGTATCATAGCACTCTTTGGATCTGATGAGTTTACGACACTGCCTTGGTACTTGTATCAGCTGATGGGTTCGTATCGTACTACGGATGCAGCTGGGGTGGCTTTGGTGCTTTTAGTGCTTGTATTGTCAGTGTTTATGGTATTACCAAGAGTTTTTAAAGGAAAAATGTAGGGTTGGCTTCAGCCGACCTTTGAACGTAAAAATTATATATGTGGTCGGCTGAAGCCAACCCTACGGAGAGAAAATTGTTAAATATTAAAAACCTACAATACCAATACAAAAATACCAACGACACCTACACCTATGACCTAGAAGTACAACCCTCTGAAATAGTAGCTATACTAGGACAAAGTGGTTCAGGTAAGTCTACTTTGTTAGACATCGTGGCAGGGTTCATAGAACCTAGCTTTGGTTCAGTGAAGTTAGACACGCAAGAACTCTTAGGACAAAGCGTAGAAAAACGTCCCATTACCATACTCTTCCAAAGCCATAACCTCTTTGAACACCTCACTGTACAAAAGAATATCTTACTAGGTGTAAACAAAGCTCTCAAAGACAGCATAGAAGAGGTAGAAAAAGTTCATACTATACTGAAAGAGGTTGGATTAGAAGCCCATGAACATAAACTAGCCTCTGAGCTCTCAGGTGGAGAGCAACAGCGTGTGGCTTTGGCACGTGTACTCATACGAAGAGAACCCATCTTACTACTAGATGAACCTTTCACTGGCTTAGATGAAACCACACGCTTAGAGATGCTAGACTTAGTCAAAAAGATAACTGTAGAACACAAGCTCCACACCATCATGGTCACCCACGAAGTAGAAGACTGTGAACGCATAGCTAACCATGTCTACAAGATGCAAAACCATACACTTATAAAGCAATGATAGACTTACTTAAAACCCACTCTTTTTTTGCTGATAAGCAGATAGACTCATGTGAACTATTGGCACATCAAGGGTATTGTAATGAGAATTATTTGGTAGTGGCAGATGGGCAGAAGTATATTGTCCGTAAGTTATTAAGAAACGATATAGATAGAGCATTTGAGTGGAGAGTGCAAAACTTAGTTTATGCACAAGGCATCACAGCAGAGCCATTGGTTTTTGATGAAAAACATGGCTTTATGGTATTTGCATTTTTAGAGGGTGAGCATAAGAGTAAGTTAGATGAAAATAAGTTAAAACTTCTAGCTCAGACTTTACAAAAACTGCATAGTATCAGTATAGATGCAAAGCCTATAGAACTACAGATAGATTGTAGTACCATAGACAAGTACCAAAAAGAGTATGTCCTCTGCCACAATGACTTAAACCCACAAAATATCCTTTTCTCTGATGATGTAAAGTTCATAGATTGGGAATATGCAAGTGTGAATGACAGGTATTTTGATTTGGCTTGTGTATGTGTGGAGTTTGGGTTGGAGGGTGAGGTTCAAAGGGTGTTTTTAGAGGCTTATTTTGAGGATGAAGAATTTTCTGTGGAGAAGTTGAAGGCTTATAAAATGATTTATATAGTTTTGTGTGAGGAGTGGTTTCAAAATAATCCGTAGGTCGGGGTGTCCTCTCCCCGACACCAATTTAAACGGCAGATATATTTAGATTTTCATCATACAATTTTTATTTTGAGGATTTGTGTTTTTATTTCATGCAAATTATTGTCGGGGAGAGGACACCCCGACCTACAAGAAATTTATATGAGAATTTGAAGTGATTTTTTAGTTTGTATTGAAGTATGCATTACCACGTTGCACGTGGTAACGAGTTGAAAAATATAACTTAATGTTTTGCAAACCAACGTGGTACAGTGTCATTATTATCTTTTAAATTATCAAGCATATAAAAACAAAATTCTTCTGCAGCCTTAATACTATCCATATCTTGAGGTATACGTTTACTAGCATCAACAGCATCAAAAAGTATTCCGACTACACCAGTAGCTGAAAATACATGTCTGTTTTCTTTTGCATCTTCATTTAGAGAAATATTTATACCGTTTGTGATAATAATTGTTTGTACAAATTGTAAAAACTCTTGTTCTTTTGTCATTGTAAATCCTTTATAAATATATTAATTGATTATGTGCTACTCTACCGTAACACTCTTCGCCAAGTTCCTAGGCATATCCACATCATTCCCAAGCCTAACAGAAATTTCAAGTGCAAGCAACTGTGTGACTACCATCATCTCAAAGAACTCCACCATAGGGTGAGAGCTATATTTGGTTTGTATGAAGTCATCTGCTAAGTCAAATGGCTCTGGGCTGATGGCTAAGATGGTGGCATCTCTTGCACTTAGCTCTTCTACGTTTGACTTTATCTTATCGTAGTGCATCGTCTTTGGCATGAGAGCGATGGTAAAGAGTTCGCTGTCTGCTAGAGCGATAGGCCCGTGTTTCATCTCTCCTGCTGGATACCCTTCTGCGTGAAGGTAGCTGATCTCTTTGAGTTTTAACGCTCCCTCTAATGCAAGCGGGAAGAAGATGTCACGTCCTATGAAGAAGAAACCATGACCATGCAGGTAACGCTTGCTAAGTCTGTGTAGTTTAGCATGGAGTTCATCGGTAACGATGAGTGCTTTAGGGGTATGTATCATGGCATCTATCTCAGTTTTGATGAGCTCTTTACTTACCGTCTTTCTCTCTTGCCCCATGTAGAGAGCTAGCATCCAGAGTACCATCGTTTGTGTGGCAAAGGCTTTGGTGCTGGCTACCCCTTTTTCTATCCCTGCTCGTGTGAGGATGGCAGCATCACTCTCACGGACTATGGAAGAGTTGTCTACATTACAGATGCTAAGGCTTTTCAGTCCTGCACGTTTTGCCATTTTGAGTGCTTCTAGTGTGTCTGCTGTTTCACCACTTTGGCTAATAGTGATGAAGAGGGTATCGTCTGTAAGGAGTGGCTCTTTGTATCTAAATTCACTTGCTATCTCTATGTCACATCTTACTTTAGCAATACGCTCAAAGAGGTAAGCAGAGGTAAGGGCAGAGTGGTAGCTTGTACCACAGGCACATATTTTGATGGATTTAATGCCATCAAAGAGTGCTGTGTCTATCTCATCAAAATCTATGCTGTCATCTAGTACACGTCCCATCATAGTCTCACCCATGACACGGCTCTGTTCATAGATCTCTTTCTCCATAAAGAAACGGTAGCCATCTTTTTGTGCTAAAGCTTTGTCTGCGGTGAGGGGCTGTTTGGTAAAGCTTTTTTCACCATGGGCATCGAAAAGTTTAAGCTCTCCCTCTTTAGCATAACCATACTCGCCATCTTCTAGATAATAGACTTCAGTAGCCTTACCGATGATAGGCGTATCTGAAGAGGCAAAGTAAACATCTTTACCATTAAAACCTACGAGCATAGGTGAACCATGTTTAGCAAAGTAGATAGTCTCAGTATCTGCTTCGGTGATGAGTAGGGTAGCATACGCACCATCGAGTCTGTTAATAGTCTCTTCGAATGCACCAAAAACATTTTTATTGGTTTTATGATTTTTTTCAAAGAGATGGACGATAGTCTCTGTGTCGGTTTGACTCAAAAAAGTGACACCATCATTTTGAAGTTCTGCTTTTAGTTCTTGGTAATTCTCTATGATACCATTATGTACAACATAGGAGTAGTCTCCTAAATGTGGGTGTGCATTAAGCTCTGTAGGTTTACCATGGGTTGCCCAGCGTGTATGTCCAATGCTGATACCAAAATTCTCAGAGTGGTAGTCTTTTGTTTTTTCTCTAAGATTTTCTAATTTACCTATGGCTTTAAACTGGTGAAGTCTTTCACCTTCGATGACTGCGATACCCGCTGAGTCATACCCACGGTACTCTAACTCTTGAAGTCCATCAAGTAAGATCTCTTTTTTCTCTTCGTTTCCTAAATAACCTACGATTCCACACATCTTAGTTTTCCCTTGTGAGTTTTTCTATAATAGTGTCAACATTATGACAAAAGTTTCCATTCTTTTCGATGAGAAACATATCTCGAACACGATTTTTTAGTGTATGAATTTTAGCAGTTACAATGTCAATACCCATCTCATCGAACATATGAATGATATAGGCTAAAAGTCCTTTTTGATTTTTACATTTAAGATGCATGATTGCATAGGTTTGTGAATGTTCACAATCTATAGCTACTTCATCTCTTTTGATGCGTAGATCATAGGGGACAGCTTCGTTTTTTTCTTTAAATGAATCATGAATAAATTCTTCAATAAAGCCTATCTCTTCAGGAGTCACTTTGTGTGCAAAATCGATCTTAAAATATTTAAGATCATTAAAAAGTTTACATATATCCATGTTGAGTACATCCAGATTGCCCAATTTCCCTAAAAGGTAGCCAAGGTTGAATGGTGTTTTACGAATGATTTCAATAGTCAAGTATGCTTCATTACTGATATGAAATTCATATGTATCTGTTTCAAAAGCTTTCTTCGAAATATTGATGATCCTTTGTGGTTTGTAGCGTAAAAAAAGTAGGTTGGAGGGGATATGAAGTATCTTTTTTTGTTCACTCTTTTTTAATGCTTTAAAAGTAGCAAGTTTTTTTAAGCTACTCTCTTTTTTTGCACGTTTGGCTGCCTCATCAAGCATGGCTGTACGGTCAAGAACTTCAACAGACTGTCTATAAAGTGTTTTAATAAGTCTGGCATTAAACGAATTGTAAGTGTCACTACTTACGCCACTCATGTCTGCGTAGGTAAGTAGATAGATCATATCTAAAAGTTTTTTGCTTGGAAAGTGTGAAGCAAAACTGAAGATCACTTTTTCATTATAGAGATCTTCCCTTTGAGCAATATTACTCATAAGTGTATGGTAGAGTATTAATTTTTCTCCCATTTCGATCAACTCTTTTTTGATGTGAAGTTTGTTGGCAAAAACTTTAAAGAGGGAGGCTCCTACAAAATGATGATCACGCTTTCGCCCTTTTCCTGCATCATGTAAAAAAGTAACCAGTTTTAGCATCGCTTTCTCATCATTGCTTAAAGCATCAAAGAGTGCTTGGATAAAGCTATCTTCTATATACTCTAAGGCATAGACACACCGTAGAGAATGAATGTCAACAGCATACTTATGATAGCCATCGAACTGTGGAAGATCAACAACCTTTTTAATAGGAGAGATCGTATATTTTAGTAATCTTGCATAGGAGAGGGTAGATAAAATAGAGTGGCTGTAGGGTTGGTAAAAGATTGTTGTAATGGTTTTGTACAGTGCGGTATCAGGACGATCAGGCTTTTGGGCTGTGATCAGTTTCTGAAAAAAACTTGGATGTGCGTGAAAAGGTCTATTTGCCTTTTTGCAAAGTTGTTTGAGTAGATGATTAAAATTCCCTTCTTTAGGATAAATATAATTCTTTTTGGGGTCATCTGTGATGTATGCTTGGGTTAATTTATTGAGCCAGATACGGCTATAGAGGCTAATGATTTTAAGAGATTCGGTTACCTTTTTTGCAAATTTCATATGTCCCTGTTTACTCTCTTCATATCCAAGCAATTTTGCAATACTTGGGATAAGATCTAAACGAAGCTTGTCCTCTTTTTTTCCAGTAGCCAAATGCAGGGCAGAACGTACACGGAAAAGAAACTCCAAAGCAATACGAAATGAACGGTACTCTTTCTCATCAACAATCTCAGCCGGTAACTCTTTGATACTGTTGACATTATAGAAAACTTTGCCTATCCAAAAAACAAGATTGGCATCACGAAAACCTCCTACACCCTCTTTAAGGTTAGGTTCCATGGTGAGAGGGAATTTATTATGTTTTTGTTCCTGCTCTTGTAGTTTTAACGCTATAAATGTTTGTGGGCCATCACGGCGTATTTGGGCGATGGTATTTTGTGTTTCAGTCCAGATAAAGCGTGACCCCTCTATGAAGCGTGACTCTATTAGTGCAGTTTTGATGGTAATATCTGTTTTGGAAACTTCAAAAATCTCATCAACCGTATGGACACGGTGTCCAAGTTTCAGTCCCGTATCCCAAAGGATGTAGAGAATCTTCTCTATCATCTCTTTTAGGTTGTAGCCGGGTATCTCTTTATAGATGATCATTAGGTCAATGTCTGAATATACACAGAGTTGCTCTCGTCCATAAGAGCCTAATGCAACCAGTGCAAGAGGAATGGAGTTCTTCATAGGTGCATAAGAGCCAAACATCTCTCTTTGTGCAACCCTATAGACCATTTTAAGAACGGTATCTATCTTTTTAGTATGTTTAACAAGAAAATCTTTTCCTCCAGAATGGGAAAAAGTCTCTTCTAGCGTGTCAAAATAGGTTTTGATATCTTTTTTCAGTACTTTTGCTATCTCGAAATCGGGAGCATTATTGTAAAGTAACTCTTCTATTTGGGCTTTAACGGTATCCAATCTACTCTCCATAATGTTATATTGGTATAATACCCAAAAATAACTATGGACTATGCAAATGGATTTGATACAGAAGGTACGTAACGCTCAACGACTCACTCAGGAAGAGGGTGAGGCACTCTATGAACTTGATCTCTATACTTTAGGTGAACTTGCAGATGAGATACGTCGAGAAAAGTACGGAAAAAAATCCTATTTCAATATCAACCGACACATCAACCCTACCAATGTCTGTGCAGATATTTGTAAATTCTGTGCCTACTCTGCAAGCAGAAAAAACCCGAACCAATATACTATGAGCCATGAGCAAATTTTAGAGATTGCAGAAAATTCCATTAAAAATGGAGCAAAAGAGTTACACATCGTCTCCGCACATAACCCTGAAGATGGTGTAGAGTGGTATATGGGAGCTTTTAGAAAGATACGTGCTAAATTTCCTGATGTACATATCAAGTCTATGACAGCTGCAGAGATAGACTTTCTACATCGCCAATATGGGTTAAGTTATGATGAAGTGCTTGATTTGATGATAGAGAGTGGGGTAGACTCCATGCCTGGTGGTGGAGCAGAGATATTTGATGAAAAAGTACGAGAGTACCTCTGTAAAGGGAAAGTGACTTCTGAGCAATGGCTTGAGATACACCAAAAATGGCATGAGAGAGGCAAAGAGTCCAATGCAACCATGCTTTTTGGGCATGTGGAGACAAGAGCACATCGCATCGACCATATGTTGCGTCTGCGTGACTTGCAGGACAAAACAGGTGGGTTCAATGCGTTTATCCCTCTTGTCTATCAAAAAGAGAATAACTTTCTAAAAGTAGAAAAGTTTCTAACAGGTCAAGAGGTACTTAAAACCTATGCGATTGCACGTATTTTACTGGACAATATCCCTCATATTAAAGCCTACTGGGCAACTTCCACGATCAATCTGGCACTCATTGCCCAAGAGTTTGGTGCAGATGACTTGGATGGTACCATAGAAAAAGAGTCTATCCAGTCAGCAGCCGGAGCAGCAAGTTCGGCAGGTATGAACTTAGATGACTTTGTAGCAATGATCAAAAACTCAGGGTTTACACCAGTTGAGAGAGATAGTCTTTATAATGAGTTAAAAGTATATGTCTAGCAAAGTCTATTATCCGTACCAAGAATTCAAAGAAGACCTAAAAACCCTCATACAAAAAATAGACCAACCTTTTGATGCCATACTAGGCATAGCAAGAGGTGGGCTGAGTATGGCACAGATGTTGGGAGAGTATTATGACCTTCGTGAAGTCTATGCCATCAATACCATAGGCTATGATGATACTCAGAAGTTAAAAAGTGTTGAGGTCTTTAATATTCCGGATCTCAAATCTGCCAAACAGGTACTTATTGTAGATGATATTGTAGACAGTGGTGATACGTTGCTAGAAGTTTTAAAAGTTTTAAATGTGAAGTATCCGGAAGTGACTTTTCTGACAGCATCCCTTTTTTATAAGAAAAGTGCTAAAATAACTCCATTATGGTACGTAAAAGAACCAAAGGAATGGATAGAGTTTTTTTGGTCAGAAGATTTAAAAGGTAAAAGTTAATGATACTAATGATAGACAACTACGATAGCTTTACATATAATGTAGTGCAATATTGCAGAGAACTTGGTGCAGATTTAAAAGTGATTCGTAATGATGAGATGACCATTGAGGAGATCAAAGCATTGAACCCTGAAAAGATCATCCTCTCTCCGGGACCCTCTACACCAGATGAGGCGGGTGTAACATTAGAAGTTATTAGAGAGTTTGCAGATACCACACCTATCTTTGGTATCTGTTTAGGGCATCAGAGTATTGCTCAAGCTTTTGGTGGGGAAGTAATACGTGCTAAAAACATGATGCATGGTAAAACCTCACAAGTAGAAGTAGATAAAGAGACACCTATTTTTAAGGATCTGCCAAAAGAGTTTAGAGCTACACGTTATCATTCACTCACGGTAAATAAAGAGAATTTACCAGCTAATATCATAGCCACATCTCATAGTATGGATGATAATGAGATTATGTCTTTACAGATAAAAGATAAGCCTATATATGGTGTACAGTTTCATCCTGAATCTATTATGAGTGAATATGGGCATGAGATGTTAGATAACTTCTTAAAGCTTTAAAGCTAAAAGATAAAGAGATGAAAAAACACTATTTTATTTTCGCATCACTCCTGTATGTTGTGGCTGTTTTTTATCTTGCAACTACGACCCCCATCAGCCCACATGAGGCAAAGATACTCTATACCTCTCATGATGTAGTTGGTACATTAATGAGATGGGGTAAAGCGTTGATTCCTCATTTTTTAGGACTGCGTATCTTTTTTATCCTTTTTGGTTTTTTATCTATTGTCCTTTTTTATGCATTGAGTCAAAGATATTTTGCTAAAAAAGAAGATGCCTACCTCTCTACAATGATTTTTATGCTTTTACCAGGGATAATTACTGGAACAACACTAGTCAATGTTGCGATCATTGTATTGCCCTTGGTACTGTTTTTTGTGTTACTTTACGAAAAAGGACATTTCTTTTTACTCCCTTTTATTATGCTGGCACTTTTTTTTATCCATGAAGCTTCTATTATTTTTTTTATTGCAGTATTACTTTATAGTGTAATACATAAAGAAAAAAAACTTGCCATATTTTCCGCAGCATTTCTTATTGCTTTTGTCTATTTGGCAAAGGGAATAGAGATCGGAGGACGACCTTCAGGACACTTTGTTGAAATATTTGGTCTTTATGCGACACTCTTTTCTCCTTTGTTATTTCTCTATTTTTTTTATGCAATGTATCGTATTTTGTTAAGAGAGAAGAAAACACTGCTATGGTATATCTCTTTTACCGCATTTGCTCTCTCGTTACTTCTCTCTATTAGACAACGGGTCTATATCACTGATTTTGCACCCTATGTCATGATCGCAATTGTATTGATGTTGGATATATTGAACAATAGTGTACGGGTAAGGCTTCCTCAATTTCAAAAACGATATAAAAGAGGTTTTTATGTGGTCATGGCATTTTTGGCTTTAAGTGTCTCTCTTATTGTTTTCCATAAAATGCTGTTTTATCTAACAGAAGATCCTTCAAAACATTATGCAAAGCGTATCTATCAACCCTACTTTTTAGCAAAAGAGTTAAAATCAAAGGGTATAGCCTGCTACGATGAGTCCCGTGGACGGGAACGTTATCAGTTACAATATTATGGCATTGTATCGTGTACAAACTAAGGCTTAAATCTAAGTCTGATGAAGTATTAAAAAACTGTTTCTAAAATACACAATATTCACTTTCTACGTATCATTTAAATCACCTAAACAAAAGTTAAAACTACTTAGTGTTACACTGTTAAGAACTAAATTAAAGGAGAACTCGATGGCTCAAAAGGCGATTAGAGAGTATGACGCAAAGTCAATTCTAGCAAAACATTGGGATAAGTACTTCCCGGATTTTACTTATTCATATGAAACGGTACTGGTGCAGAACGGATCAGAACTTACTGAGGCTGCAAAAACACATGCATGGTTAAATGAAAAAACGTTGGTTGCAAAACCAGATATGCTTTTTGGTAAGCGTGGTAAAAATGGATTGGTTCTTTTTAAAGACCAAAAACCAGGTGATGTCTCTTTAGCAAAAGCTACAAGCTGGATCAATGAAAAGTCAAGCTCTAAGCAAGAAGTGTTCTTCTCATTTGATGGTGATACTCCAACAGGTGAGCCATCTGTAGATATGTTAACGCACTTCTTGGTTGAGCCGTTCATGCCACACACACAAGAAGAAGAGTATTATATCTCTGCTACATGTGTAGGTGATGATGATATGCTTTATATGTCTGCTGAAGGTGGAATGGAAGTTGAAGAGGGGTGGGATGAAAAAGTAACGGAAGTTGCATTTAAAATCACCGATACAGAAGAGGAAATCGCTGCAAAAATTAAAGCAAATGTACCTGCGGATGTTGCTGAAGGTGACAAAGAGAACTTTGCTAAATTTGCGATCGGTTTCTTTAAAGCATATAGAGAACTTAACTTTGCATACCTTGAGATCAACCCATTTGTACTTCAAGGTAACAAAGTTGAGCTTCTCGATATGGTAGCAAAACTTGATGATACTGCAGGATTCATGATGGTAGATGAGTGGGGAGATGTTGAATACCCAACTTCATTCGGTATGGAAGAGAAATCTCCTGAAGTATTGGCTGTTGAAGAGGCAGATGCAAAAACAGGTGCTTCACTTAAATTGACACTACTTAAACCAGAAGCTAGAATCTGGACGATGGTTGCCGGTGGTGGTGCTTCAGTTGTTTATGCTGATACAATCGCAGATATGGCAGGGATTGATGACCTTGCAAACTACGGTGAGTACTCAGGTGGACCAACTACGGGTGAGACTAAATTCTATGCAGAGACACTTTTTGATCTTATGACAAGAGAAAAAGATGCTCAAGGTAGAGGAAAAGTACTCATTATCGGTGGTGCGATTGCTAACTTTACAGATGTTGCTAAAACATTTACAGGGATCATTCAGGCATTTGAAAACTACCAAGATAAATTGAAAGAAGTAGGTGTGAAAATCTATGTAAGACGTGGTGGACCA
>Ga0256827_10002389_pt1 | contig 12122 bp, 7 predicted proteins | sample CV84metaG_FD_185977 | JGI IMG/M metagenome (GOLD analysis project Ga0256827, IMG submission 185977) | Hydrothermal vent microbial communities from East Pacific Rise, Pacific Ocean - CV84 | ecosystem: Environmental > Aquatic > Marine > Hydrothermal vents | place: Pacific Ocean: East Pacific Rise... | reverse complement strand
AGCGCTGTATGCGCTGCTATTATATCTCAATGGTAGCGGTATAGGAGGCAGTATGAGCAGAAGAGAAACAGCCCCCCGAACCATTACCGTAACCATAGACGGGAAAGTATGCCAGGGAGTGTTTGGGCAGACTGTCTTGGAGATAGCCAGAGCCAACGGTATCTATATCCCTACGATGTGCTACCTGACCAAAGTAATGCCCATTGCCTCCTGTAGGATGTGTGTGGTAGATGTAGAAGGTGTGGAAGGGATGATACTCTCCTGTCAAGAAAGGGCAGTAGAGGGTGCAGTCATCCATACCCAGAATGATGCACTCGACCGAGAGCGTCAGAATATTATGAAGCTTTATGGTGTCAATCATCCACTGGAGTGTGGTGTCTGTGACAAGAGTGGCGAGTGTGATCTGCAGAACAAGACATTGGAGTTTGATGTTGACCAACAGCCTTTTGCCGCCAAGGATCAGCATCGACCTGTGCAGGACTGGGGCTTCGTCTCTTATGATCCCTCACTTTGTATCATGTGTGAAAAGTGTGTGCGGGTTTCCAATGAGATTACCGGAAATGGTGCCTTGCAGATCCAGTCAGGTGGATATAAATCTACGATCGTCAACACCAAGATGGACAAAGCAGATATGTCTTTGGGCGAATCTGCGGCTGTCTGTCCCGTGGGGGCACTGGTTGCCACCGATTTCAAATACAGCAGTAATGCCTGGGAACTGGAAAAAATCCCGGCAAGTTGTAGCCATTGCAGTGCTGCCTGCCAGCTTTATTATGAAGTGAAAAATGAGAAGATCTACCGTGTTACCAATGCCTATGAGTTCGCTTCCTTATGCGGCAGAGGTAGATTTGATTTTGAGTTTGCCAATATGGGAGTAGAGAAAGATCAGGAAGCTTTTACAAAGGCAGTAAAGGCATTTTCTGAAGCGGACAGTGTCATTTTTGACTCCAAAATCACCAATGAAGAGGCGCTGATCCTGCAGAGACTCAAGCAAAAGCTTGGTTTCAAACTGATCAACCATGAGGCACGGGCATACCAAAAATTTACAGAGGCATACAGTAGTATTTCTGGCAAGAGTCTCTATGGCGGTACGCTTGAAAAGATAGCGGATTCTCGTGCCATTATTGTATTGGGTACACGTATCCATGATGACAATCCTCAGGTCAACTATCATATCAACATGGCGAGCAAGCGACACCGTGCCAGGGTTATCTATATGCATCCTATGGAAGACAGCAGAGTGCAGGAGGTGGTGACCCAGTTTGTCAAATATGAAGTAGGTACAGAGGATGGCGTGGCAGCACTCCTCGCACATACCTTGTTGGCAGAAGCAGACTTGCCTGCATCTATTCGGGAGGTACTGGATGATCTGGATATTGGCAATCTGAGTGCAGAGAGCAATATCGGCGAGGAGGAGCTGTCTGATATTGCTATGGCACTGTATAGAAAACCACAGCGATCATTTGTCGTAGGCAGTGACCTCTATGCGCATCCCAATGCGGAACAGATCGCCAAACTGCTGGGACTGCTGGAGAGGTATGCAGGGTTTGATGTCATGCTGACACCTCCTGCCACCAATACCCTGGGTGTTTCACTCATCTGTGAGCTAGATGCAACAGCAGAAGGGAAAACAGTGGGCTATCATGCAAAAGCAGATTTTGTGCTGAGCAGCATAGGCGGAGGTGATCTAGATATGCCTTCACTGAATCAGCAGGAGGGTACGTTTACTTCACTGGACAAAAGAGTAGTGCCCACCCACGTGGCACTTCCCTATGGTGGTTTTGTGCTCAATGACATAGCCAATGCACTGGAGGTGGTGAGTCGATACACCATAGAATATACAGCAAAACTTCCTGTGGCAAAAGGGTATAGACCCGAGACATTTGATGCGCTACCGGACTACTATGATACGGTAGGGGTAGAGCATCGAGGGTACCTTCTGGCTGAGCATGCATGTGAAAGCCACCTTGAGATTGAAGTGGTGGAAGAGCTGGATGGATATGATGGTGTGGTGGTGTACCGGTGTGATAGCCAATCGCTACTCTCCTCCCATATCAGACCCACAGGAGAAGAGGAAAAATATCCGACCCTGAGGGGTTCACAGCAGTTTGCAACCGCAGCAAAACTAAGCGATGGAGAGGTGGTAGCGTTTATGATTGATGACATAACGATGAAGCGAGTGTTTAGGATTGATACATCTATGAAAGGAACCATAGCACTGAGCCCCCAATTTGACATGGGATTAAGTACTCCTCTGCTATCCTCTTATAGATTTAGCAGGTTAAAGTTCCAAAGAGTGGAGAGCTGATATGAGCGATATTACAATTACGATAGATGGTCAGGTGTGTCAGGGTAAAGAGGGTGAATTCATCCTCAATATTGCCAGAGCCAACGGGATATTTATCCCGGCAATTTGTTATCTGACACGATGTTCACCGACTTTGGCATGCCGTATCTGCCTGGTAGAAGCAGATGGCAAACGGGTCTACTCCTGTAATGCTAAAGCCAAAGACGGTATGGATATTGTGACCCAAAATGAGGAGATACTCGAAGAGCGCAGAGCCATCATGGAAGTGTATGACGTCAACCATCCTCTGCAATGTGGTGTCTGTGACCAGAGTGGTGAGTGTGAACTGCAGAACTATACTCTGGAGCTGGGTGTGGATTCGCAGTCTTTTGCGATCCCTGATACCAAGAGAGAGGCAGTGGTTTGGAGTTCTGTTCTGCACTATGATCCAGGCCTCTGTATCGTTTGTGAACGTTGTACGACTGTCTGTAAAGATATGGTAGGAGATGCAGCGATCACCACAGGCCCAAGAGGGGGAGAGAAGCTGAGCAAAGAGCTCAAGGAAACAGTCCCCAAAGATGCCTATGCCATGTGGAACAAGCTGCAGAAATCAGTCATCGTACCGAGTAACGGTACGGGTGAGACCAACTGTAGTGACTGTGGTGAATGTATCGCCGTCTGTCCTGTGGGTGCACTGGTCAGCAGAGACTTCCAGTATACCTCCAATGCCTGGGATCTTAAGCGTATTCCTGCAGTCTCTGCCCACTCCAGTGATGGGTTTCAGATCTATTATGAGGTGAAGCCCACTTCTATTGCAGACAGAACACCCAAGATATACAGGGTTACCAATGAGTGGAACTATACCTCACTGGATGGTTCGGCCAGGTTTGCGTATGATTTTGAAAACAGAAATGTACAGAAAGATACTAAAGCCTTTTCTCAGGCACTTGAAGCCTTTAAGAAGGCAGAGACAGTACGGTTTAATGCCACGATCACGAATGAAGAGGCGATGATGCTCCAAAGTCTCAAAGAGAAATTGGGACTCAAGCTCTACAATCCGGAAGTGCATGCCTATCAAAAATTCCTTTCTGTCTATACTGAGGCAAGTGGGAACAGCCTCTACAGTGGAGACAATGACACAATTATGAAAGAGAGTGATTTTGTCATAGCTGTGGGGACACACCTCAGAAATGATGCGCCAGGCAGTAGACATGCCTTCAACAATGTACAGAAGATGAACAAGGGAGCAGGGCTCTATTTTCATCCTGTAGGCGATACGCTTATTCCTACTTTTGGAAAAGCAGTCAGTACGTTTTCCCATAAGCCAGGACTGGAAGAGGCAGCCCTTTATTTGATCCTTGACCTTTTTGCAGACAAGGAGAAGTTACCGACGGATGTCAAAAACTATATAGAAAATTTCCACAGCACTGAAAAGAAGACGATTCAAGAGAAAGTCATGGTCGATACGGTAGAGACTGTGATAGATGAAGCAACCGGTGAGAGCAAGGAGGTGACAAAAAAAGTCCCTCAAATGGTAGAAAAAGAGATCGAAGTGGTGCGTAACGGTCTGGTAGAACTTCTTGGTAAAAGGAGTGATACTTTTGCCGTAGAATTTGAGAAAATGATCAAAAAGAAGGAGCACTTCTCTCTAATGGTGGGAGAAGATCTCTATTACCATGAAAAAGCAGAGAACCTTGCCCGATTGGTAGCACTTGCTGAGAAGGTATGTGACTTTGACCTTGTGATCATCCCACCGAAATCCAATGCATTGGGTGTGGCACTGATCTGTGAATTGGATGCTGCTGCTTCTGGCTATACTGTCGGATATAATGAAAATGGTGACTTTAGACTTTCTGCATTGGGCAATGGTGATCTTGATATGCCGGCGTTCAACCAGCAAGAAGGGACAGTCACAACACTTGGGAAAAGGGTTGTGCCGACCAATGCAGCGCTAGCATATCACGGATATGAGTTGAATGACCTTCTCCAGACACTTATAGGCTCACCCAAAGAGACGATTGACTGGACAGCAAAGCTTCCAGTGAGTAGAGGCTATAAAGCAGTGAACTTTGATACCCTTCTCAACACCTATAGCAATGATGGTGCCGATCATAGAGGATACCTGCTAGAGACAAGAGGCAAAGAGAAGGCACTCCCAGAAGTGGAAAATCCTGAAGCCTATACTGCACTGGAGGGGGAGACTGTAGTGCGCCTTAATCCGGGCAGACAATTTAGTGATTTTACAGACAAAGCACATCAGATCTTTGAGCCATTTGCACTGTATGCAAGTCCTGCCAAGGCAGAACAACTGGGTGAGCGGGTTGAGCTTGTGTTCAAGAACAGAGTCTTGAAGCTGGATGTTGTCACAGACGATAAGATAGAGGGAGAGATCATGTGTGTTCCTGACTTCAAGAGTCATGAGGATATTTATGGTCTTTTTGGTGATCGTCGCTATCAAACAGTAACAATAAGAAAGGGTTAGTATGGAAACAACAATGATACATGAAGTAACCTGGATCGGTGCAGCGGTCAAAGCGCTGATCGCTCTGCTGCTCGTTTCAGCGGTTGCGGGATTTGGCACCTATATAGAGAGAAAGGTACTGGCATGGATGCAGAGACGACCCGGTCCTGCACATGTTGGCCCGTTCGGGCTATTGCAACTGGCAGCAGACGGTATCAAGCTCTTTACCAAAGAGGACTTTATCCCACAGTTTTCCAATCGCCTGATCTTCTCTATCGCCCCAGTGATCACAGCAGGAACAGCCTTTATTGCTCTGGCAGCAGTGCCCCTTTTCCCTGACTTTACCTTTCCAGAGTGGATACCGCTTCTTGGAGGTGTGTTTGTTCCCTCTATTGCATCAGATGTAAATATAGGGATACTCTTTATACTGGCAGCGATGGCGGCAGGACTGTATGGGCCGCTGCTTGCAGGTATGTCCCAGCAGAACAAATGGGGTATTATCGGTGCAGCAAGAACAGCAGTTCAGTTTCTCAGTTACGAGGTAGTGACAGGCCTTTCTCTGTTGGCACCTATTATGCTTGTCAGTTCTCTTTCGTTGGTAGATTTCAATGCGTATCAGACAGGTGGTATCGGTTCCTGGATGATCTGGCAGCAGCCACTGGCATTTGTCCTCTTTCTGATTGCAGGTTTTGCAGAGACCAACCGTACACCATTTGACCTGCTTGAGCATGAGGCAGAGATCGTTTCGGGTTTCGTGACGGAGTACAGTGGACTACGATGGGGACTCTTTTTTGTCGGTGAGTATGCCAATATGATCACTATCGGAGTGCTGGCTTCTGTGATCTTTTGTGGAGGATACAGTGATCTGTTCTTCATCCCTGGCTGGTTGATGATGGGGCTCAAAGTAAGCTTCTTCTTCTTCCTTATGTTGTGGGTAAGAGCCTCCTGGCCGCATATCAGACCTGATCAGTTGATGTGGTTGAGCTGGAAAGTATTGATGCCACTGGCTGTCGTCAATGTAGTGATCACCGGTATCGTCATGATGGCGATGGCATAAGGAGTAACGATGAGTTTAGAACAATTTAAAAACAGAAATGTCGGACAGCAGCAGTATAGAATGTTGGATCTGGGAAAAACGCCTGAGACAGGCTGGGGGAGGTTCAAGCAAGTTGTAGGCAGATCGCTGAAAGTAGAACTTCTGATAGGGTTGGGCGTTACCTTCGGTATTATGATTCGTACACTTTTCCGTGGTGAAACCCATACGATTCGTTATCCTTTTGAGAAGATACCTATCTCTCGCAGGTACCGTGCCATCCATGAGATGAAACGACTGTTGGAGAGTGGTCATTATCGCTGTATCGGATGTGGACTCTGTGAAAAGATCTGTATCTCCAACTGTATCACCATGGATACACGTTACGATGAAAATCAGCGTAAAGAGGTGAGCGAATACAGCATTAACTTTGGTCGTTGTATCTTCTGTGGCTATTGTGCAGAGGTATGCCCAGAGCTTGCGATCGTACATGGAGACAGATATGAGACGGCTTCTGAGCAACGTGCGAGTTTCTCACTTTTTGAGGATATGCTGACACCGATCGATACGCTGAAGTCTCAAAAAGAGTATCCTGGATTTGGGGCAGTCTCTCCAAATGCAGATGACAATATTAAAAAAACGCCATTAGCGTATTAGGGAGTACAGATGATAACGATTGCTTTTTATTTCTTTGCAGTGCTCACAACACTCCTCTTTTTGGTGACAGTGATGAGCAAAAATGTTCTGTATGCTATGACTTCTCTTGCAGCAGGCATGGTATTGATATCAGGGCTCTTCTTTATTTTGGGAGCAGACTTTCTTGGTGTGGTGCAGTTGATCGTCTATGTGGGAGCCGTGATGGCACTCTACTCTTTTGCCATGATGTTCTTTGATGTCAACAAAGATGTCAAGGAGAAGAACGGCAGTGCTGCTACCGTATTTTTATTGGGTGGTGCCATTGCATTGATGCTGGTTGTGGTTTTCTCTGCACCAGTTATTGGGCAGGGAGCAGCTTCGCTTTACCCGGAGCCAGCGGGAGCCAACAATCCTCAGGCGGTAGGTTTGATACTCTTTACCAAGTACCTTGTACCGTTTGAGGTGGCTGCAGTGATGCTGCTTGTAGCGATGATCGCAGGCATTATACTGGCAGGCAAAAAAATGGATCTTAGCCTCTCTACGACAGAAGAAGAGATCCTAGAGGCGACACAAGGAGGTGACAAATGATAGGGCTTGGCCATTACCTGATACTCTCAAGTATCCTGTTTTCGATAGGACTGGTGGGTGTATTGAGACGAAAGAATCTACTGATGCTCTTTTTTGCCACAGAGATCATGCTTAATGCGGCCAATATTGCCTTTGCGGCGATCTCAAACCACTACCATGATATGGCAGGACAGATGTTTGCTTTCTTTGTGATAGCAGTGGCTGCGAGTGAAGTGGCCGTAGGGCTTGGTTTACTGGTGATACTGTACAAAAAGTATGGCACACTGGATCTTGATGCCTATACAGTGATGAGGGGGTAGGGATGGAAAATTTAGTCTATATTGCACTCTTTTCACCGCTGGTTGGTTCACTTTTTGCTGCCTTGTTCGGGATGAGTAAGAAAAATATCATTACAGGTATTGTCACTTCGACACTACTGTTTATCTCTTTTGTAGCCTCTGTTATTCTTTTCAACCATGTGATGACTGTAGGGCCGATACATGTGAGGATGATGGACTGGATCATGGCTGGAGACATGCTGATTCCTTTTGGCTTCCTTGTAGATCAGATCTCTGTCACCATGATGACCGTAGTAACGCTGGTATCTACCGTAGTCCATATCTACTCCAACGGATATATGGATCATGATAAAAGTTTTAACCGTTTTTTCTCCTATCTCTCTGCCTTTGTCTTCTCGATGATGATACTGGTCATGAGTGACAACTTTTTGGGACTGTTTATCGGTTGGGAAGGCGTGGGTGTCTGTTCATGGCTTCTGATCGGATTTTGGTACCACAAAGAAGATGTCTCCCGGGATGTCAATCCTTCTATCTCTCCTTCCTGGGCAGCCAATGAAGCATTTATTATGAACCGTATCGCGGACCTTGGAATGCTGATAGGTATCTTTATTCTTTACTGGAATGTTGGTTCTTTGCAGTATGATGTTGTCTTTGCCGCATTGCCAAATCTCAGCGATGGCATATTGGTTGCGGCTGCGGTGGCACTCTTTATCGGTGCGATGGGTAAATCAGCACAGTTTCCGCTACATACATGGTTGACAGATGCGATGGAAGGTCCTACACCGGTCTCTGCACTGATCCATGCAGCTACGATGGTTACCGCCGGTGTTTTTCTGGTGATCCGTGCCAATCCACTCTATAGTATGGAGGCGGTACACTGGGTGAGCTACTTTATCGCCAGTCTTGGTACTTTTGTGGCGATCTTTGCTGCTTCTATGGCACTGGTCAACCGAGATCTTAAGCGTATCATCGCATTCTCTACACTGTCGCAGCTGGGGTATATGTTTGCTGCTGCAGGCTTGGGAGCCTACTGGATCGCACTCTTTCATCTGGCAGCACATGCTTTCTTTAAGGCACTGCTCTTCCTGGGTGCAGGTAATGTCATGCATGCAACGGATGGCGAGCTGGATATCTTCAAAATGGGTGGACTCAAAAAAGTCATGCGATGGACCTATCTCTATATGGGTCTTGCCTCTTTGGCACTTTCAGGGATAGGTATCGCCGGTATAGGATTTGCCGGATACTTTTCCAAGGATGCGATCATAGAAACAGCCTTCAATGAGCATACCTATATCCTCTGGGCTATCTTGGTTGTGACGGCAGGGTTGACTGCATTCTATAGCTTTAGACAGGTATTCTTGACTTTCCATGGTAATGAGCGATACCATGAGTTTGGTATTCATCCACATGAGATGTACAAGTATGTATTGGTTGGTCTGTCTCCCCTTGCCATTCTTGCAGTGATCGCAGGCTTTTTCAAGGACTGGTTCGAGCATTTTGTGACAGTGCTCTTGCCCGAATACCATATGAGTGAGCATACGCATCATCTTGCATGGATACTGGGTTTGATCGTGATTGCGTTTGCAGTAGGCGGCATTGTGCTTGCTTATATCAAATACAACAAAGGACTTAAGCGCAATGAGAAGCTTGAGAACTCTTTTGTCTACCGATTATTGGCAAACCAGTACTATATTCCAATATTGTATGAGAAAATCTTCTCCAAGCCTTATGCAGCACTTTCCAAGTTCTCATGGGCGGTATTGGATCAAAAAGTGGTCGATGCGACCGTGGATGGTATCGGTAATGTCATCAAAAGCACAGGGGATAATACACGCAAGATCCAAACAGGAAATCTCTCAGACTACCTTAGATGGATGGCAGGTGGAGCCCTATTGCTTGTCGTGATTGCCTTTGTGGCGTTTAAACTCAGCCAAGGAGCTAACTAATGGATGGTATTTTAACAGTTTTACTTTTCTTTCCGCTACTTGCGGGACTGCTTGGCTTTGTGGTCAACAAGGACAGTATCAGAGCCTATGGTATAGCGGTGGCCTCTATAGAGTTTCTGCTCTCACTCTGGCTTTGGATGTCTTTTGATGTCAGTCATGCAGGATTCCAGTTTGTAGAGAACATTCCGCTGGTCTCTGACTTTGGTATCAGTTACTATGTGGGAGTGGATGGTATTAGTCTTTTTATTATCATTATGGCAACATTGATGACACTGATAGGTATTATCGCACTCAATATTAAAAAAGATATCAAAAACATGATCATCACGCTTCTCTTTTTGGAAGTGGCGATGATCGGTGTCTTTATCTCACTGGATGCGATCATCTTCTACCTTTTCTGGGAATTCTCACTGGTACCGATGCTCTATATTATTGGTGCGTGGGGTGGAGAGCGTAGACTGTATGCAGCAGTCAAATTCTTTCTTTATACCTTTACAGGATCGCTGATCATGCTGGTAGGTATGCTTTATGTAGCCTATGTGTATCATTCGGTTTCCGGATCATGGAGCTTTGCGATCACAGACTGGTATGCGTTGATCCTGCCTCTGGATGTGGAGAAGTGGCTTTTCTGGGCATTCTTCCTTGGTTTTGCGATCAAGGTACCGATGTTCCCGTTCCACACATGGTTGCCATATGCCCACGGGCAGGCACCCACTGTGGGTTCTGTGATCCTAGCAGCGGTACTGCTTAAGATGGGTACCTATGGATTTATACGATTCTCCCTACCGATGTTCCCTGATGCTTCCGTGATGTTTATCCCTTATGTGGCGACGTTGGCGATCATTATGATTATCTATACAGCAATGGTTGCCTATGCGCAGGAGGACATGAAGCAGACGATTGCCTACTCCTCTGTATCGCATATGGGTGTGATCATTATCGGTACGTTTGCGATGAATGCAGAGGGTATCACAGGATCTGTCTTCTTGATGCTTTCGCATGGTATCGTCTCGGGCGCACTCTTCTTGCTGGTAGGATCGATCTATGACCGACGCCATACCAAGCTCATGAGTGAGTTTGGCGGGTTGGCTTCTGTGATGCCAAAGTATGCCGTGATCTACGGTATTATGCTGATGGCTTCCGTGGGCCTGCCGCTGACGATCGGATTTGTGGGAGAGTATCTCTCTCTGGCAGGATTCTATAAGATATCCCCAGTAATGACTGCACTTGCAGGTACCTCGATTATTCTGGGTGCTGTGTATATGCTGAATCTCTATAAGCGTTCTTTTTTTGGCCCTGTGACCAATGAGGCGAATAAAAAACTGAATGATCTGGATGGCAAAGAGCTGGCAGCACTGGTGCCGCTGGTACTGATAGTCATCTGGCTGGGCGTCTACCCCAAGCCGGTACTGGTACCTATCGATAACTCTGTGAAAGCACTGACCAGCTTTATGCATGAAAAAGCGCAGACCAAAAAGGCAAAAGCCACGATTCTGGTAAGCAAAAAAAATAAGGAGATGAAATAATGTTAGAGCCTATCTCAGTAAGTTTAGAATCCCTAAACCTGATCACGCTTTCTCCGATGCTGATTGCAATTGTTGGTGCGTTACTGATTCTTGTTGTTGACTTTTTCAAGGATGATCTGGATAAAACACTGTATGTCATGCTGACAATGCTGATACTCTTTATCGATATTGGGGCAACCTATAGCCTCAATATCAACGAGCGGGGATTTTTCGATCTAATGCTGGTAGATGGTGTCTCAGTGGTGTCACAGCTGATCATTTTGATTGCATCACTGTTCTTCATTCCTCTGGCACTGACTGCTTCAAATAAGCGTTTTCATGAATATTCCTATCCTGAGTACTTTGCCCTCTTTCTTTTTATGGTGGCAGGATTCCAGTTTATGGTTTCGACAGACAACCTGATCCTGATCTTTGTCGGCTTGGAAACTGCTTCGCTCTCTCTCTATACATTGATTGCGATGCACAATACCAGAGGTGCCCATGAAGCAGCTGTCAAATACTTCACTATGGGTGCACTTGCAGCTGGCTTTTTTCTGATGGGCTCAGCGGCGATCTATGCATTGACAGGCTCAGTTGAGCTGTACGAAGTAGCCAAGATTCTTCAGTCACAGGGAGCCGACGGTACAGCCTTTATGTTACCTGTACTGGGAGGCGTAGTGCTGATGTTGGTAGCTGTAGGCTTCAAAGTATCTCTCTTTCCGTTCCATATGTGGACACCGGATGTCTATGAGGGGTCTAGTGCCCCCATGGCAGGATATATGTCTATTGTGCCAAAGTTGGCAATGGTTGTAGTCGCAATGCGTATTTTTGGCATCTATATCAATCTGGATATTGAAGCGGTCTCTTATCTGATCATTATTATAGCTGTGATCACTATGACCCTCTCCAATATGATGGCATTGGTACAAAAAGATGTGAAGCGGATGCTTGCCTATAGCTCCATCTCACATGCAGGATTTATCATGGCGGCACTGGCACTGGGTACGACCAAGGCAAACAGCAGTATTTTCCTTTACTATGCGATGTTTATGGTGACAAACCTGGGTGCCTTTGCGATGCTTTGGATCTCTCAACATAAAAAGAAAAGCTTTGATGAGCGTTATGATCATCCATTTGAGAAATTTTCTGGGATGATTTCGATCTCACCGATGGCAGCAGTGGTCATGGGTATCTTTATGCTCTCTTTGGCCGGTGTGCCTCCTTTCAGTCTCTTCTGGGGTAAGCTTTATCTGATCAGTTCGGTCGTGGATTTTGCCGTAGCAACAGCTGAGACCAAATACATGGTACTGGCGATCATCATGGTGCTCAACTCTGCGATCGCAGCATACTACTACCTCAAGCTGATCGTCTATATGTTCCTCAAGGCACCC
>Ga0256827_10002388_pt1 | contig 12123 bp, 8 predicted proteins | sample CV84metaG_FD_185977 | JGI IMG/M metagenome (GOLD analysis project Ga0256827, IMG submission 185977) | Hydrothermal vent microbial communities from East Pacific Rise, Pacific Ocean - CV84 | ecosystem: Environmental > Aquatic > Marine > Hydrothermal vents | place: Pacific Ocean: East Pacific Rise... | reverse complement strand
CTGGTCTTGGGTCTCGAGTATTGTACCAGTCTAAAGCAGTGGTTGAGTAGGTTCCCATAGCATAAGCTACAGATGTTGTCACAGTTAGCTTTTCGGTAGGATTGTGATAGTGCGTAAGCATGAAATGAGGTCGGTGAGATGTAGCAACTTTTGCATTTCGTTTTTCACCATTCTGATATCCCCAATTTGGATTATAATAATTATTGTCTGTTAAATCGTAAGCTTCTTGTACAGAACCTCCTGCTTTTCCTCGTTTCGAAGGAGAGCCAAATACAGTTAAACCTAAACTATGTTTGTCGTTAAATTTTTTCTCTACAGACAAGAAATAAGCATAAGCATCGTAAGAGGTTCCTTCTTGGTAACCTTCTTTAGCCCATCGCTTAGAAGTAGATGCTGCAATTGCCCATCCGTTGTTCATCATGCCTGTAGCGTATGTAAGCATAAGTCGATTTCTATAAGAGCGGTTACCGATTGCATAGCTAGCACCAGTACTTTTTCTATATTTAGAAGCTCTAGTAGATATGTAACTTGCACCTCCAAGACCACCAAAAGAAAATTGGTTTAAATCGATACCATTCGAATATTGTCGATTTCGCATCATATCGTTTAAGCCTCCCCAGGTTCCCCAATATACACGTCCACCTTCAATATCATTCATTTCGATACCATTCATATACATTTCTGTATATTCCGAATTGTAACCTCGCATTTTAAAACGAGCAGCCCCAAAGGTATAACCTGCCGTGTTTACAAACGCATCTTTCGACCCTTGAAGTAAGCTTGAAATATTGCTGACTTCTGTACCGTCATCGTTGTCAATCTCATCTGTAGAAAGATTAATCGTTGGTAGCTTCGATAGGTTTATCGTACTAGTATCCTTAACCTCTTGCGCAAATGAAAACCCAACTAAACTAATAAAAATTAGTAGTAGAATTCTTCTCATTTGTTTATTTAGAATTATTTAATTAATAAAGTTTCCCTTAATTTAATAGAGTTATAGGTTTGATTGGGAAAAGAACTGCTTATTACAAAATTAAAGTAGTAAATTTACTAAAATAATTTTGAGATTACAATATTAGGCTATTTATTTGTATTGATTATTATTATAACTTTAAGATATAGAGAAGGATGAGACGATTTGGATTAATACTAGTTTTTATTACATTAATAACACCATTTTATAGATTAAATGCGCAAAATTCTAAATCGTATGATTTGGTAACTGTTGCTTTCTACAATCTAGAGAATTTATTTGACACTATTGTTGATTCCGATCCTGATAAAATATTACAGGAGGAGTTTACTCCTAAGGGGAAGAATATGTGGAATACCGATCGGTATTTAAAGAAAATAGATCATATGTCTAAGGTAATTTCTCAGCTTGGTGCAGAAAAATCGGGGACAGCTCCAATGATAGTAGGAATATCGGAAGTTGAAAATAAGTTGGTTATTCAGGATTTAATTAATCATCCTAATTTAAAAAAATATAATTATGGTATTGTGCATTACGAATCGCCAGACCGTAGAGGGATAGATATTGCTTTAATTTACAGAAAAGATTTTGTAAATATAAAAAGTTCAGATTCTCGCAGATTGTATTATCCAGAAAAGGAAGATTTCAGGACTAGAGATCAATTAGTTGTAGAAGCAGAATTGCAAGGTGAATCTATTTATGTACTTGTAAACCATTGGCCTTCGCGTAGAGGTGGAGAAAAACGATCTAGTCCACTTAGAGAGGCTGCAGCTGAGCTGTCGCGCTCTATTGCCGATTCGGTAACTGCAATTCATCCTTCTGCAAAGATTATTATTATGGGTGATTTAAACGATGATCCTACTAATAAAAGCGTAAAGAAAGTTTTAAATACCTCAGCTGATATCAATAATATTCAAGACGACCAGTTTTATAATCCGATGGAAGAAAAATATAAATCGGGAAATGGAACAGGGGCCTATAATGATGTTTGGAATTTGTTCGATCAGTTAATATTATCTAAGTCTTTAGTAGAAGATTCTAAAGCCGAGAATTGGAAATTTTATAAGGCTAAAATTTATAAAAATCCTGAATTGATTCAGACTTATGGTAAATATAGAGGTTATCCTAAAAGAACTTTTGCAGGAGGAACATGGATGGGTGGTTACAGTGATCATTTCCCTGTTTATTTATTTTTGGTAAGGGAGAAAAAGTAGTTTAAAAAGAGTCGATTAGAAAAGTATTACTTATATATTTCGTAGACTTTGTCTCGAAGATATTGTTTAAAATAGATAAATTATGTTTCCATTTGAATTATATAATCCTACAAAATTAGTTTTTGGTCGAAATAAAATAGAAACTGTAAATAATTACATTGATTCAAAACGAAAGGTTCTTTTAGTATATGGTGGAGGGAGTATAAAAAGTAATGGAATTTACGATAAGGTAAAGACTTCTCTTAAGAATTATTTTGTGGTTGAATTTTCAGGAGTGGAAGCTAATCCAAAGTATGAAACTTTAGTAAAAGCTGTAGATTTAGCTAAACAAGAAAATATAGATTTTATTTTGGCTGTAGGAGGAGGTTCTGTAATAGATGGTGTTAAATTTATTTCGGCAGCTATTAATTATGATGGTGACCTGTGGGAAATGGTTGAAAATGGAGGTGCAGATATTAAGAGCACTGTACCATTTGGAACTGTTTTAACTCTACCAGCTACGGGTTCCGAAATGAACTCGGGTGCTGTTATTACGAGGGAGGTTAAACAAGCAAAATTGGTATTTGTTAATGAACAATGTTTTCCTCAGTTTTCAATTTTAGACCCATCGGTAGTTGCTTCTTTACCCAAAAAGCAAATTGCTAATGGTATAGTCGATGCCTTTGTGCATACACTTGAACAATATATTACCGATACAGACATTTATTCGCCCATACAAGATGGGTTTTCGGAAACTATTCTGAAAACTTTAATAGAAATAGGACCAAAAATATTTGCTGATGCTTCGGATATCGATTTGGCGGAACACTTTATGTTTTCTGCTACTATGGCTCTAAATGGTCTAATAGGTTCGGGTGTAAAGCAAGACTGGGCAACTCATATGATTGGTCATGAGTTAACTGCAACTTTTGAGATAGACCATGCGCAAACTCTTGCTATTGTTTTACCAGGAGTTTGGGAGGTTTTGTTCGACGAAAAGAAAAAGAAATTGGCGCAATATGGGAAGAATGTTTGGGGAATAGAAGGGGAAGAAGATGATGATATTGCACAATTAGCAATTGAAAAAACAGAAGCCTTTTTTAATTCTTTTAATATTTTGACAAGAATAACAGAGCATTCAGAAAAGTGTTATTTGGTTTGGGATATTCCTCCACGAATTAAAGAACGAGGATGGAAATTGGGAGAGAATAAAAATATTGATTCCATGAAAGTGGAAGAGATTTTAAAAGCAAGGTTATAAATAAATTTCGGAGTAGAAATTAAAAGACTTCATTGGCATTAATAAAAATGCCATGTGCTCCATAATCGCCCCATGCATAATCTACGGTAACATTAATACGAGAGGATTTTACAATCATTAGACGCAAACCAATTCCATAGCCTAGGTTCATATATTGGTATAAACTAATTCCAGAGTCAATATTCGATGCTGTAGTTGCATTAATAAATGCTACTGCTCCAATTAATTCTGGATTTTTCTTACTTCCCCAAAGGTGTTGTCTATATTCCAATTCGTTATATATTAAATTGTTCCCTCGAAAACGTCCTTGTGTATAAGCTCGTCCAGAACGACCAAACTGATCCCAACCTATAGCTCCTAAATCCATGTATGGGCGCACACCAGAAGTTTGTAAATCGGCAAAAGCCCAGAATGCTATTAAATTCCGAGGATGTCTTTTGGAAACGGAAAAATAATCTCGATATTCTAACCATAGATTGGTAGAATTTTGTGTACTCCCTAATATACTTGAATTTATTCTGTAACTGATTAATGCATATCTTCCTCGATAAGGATTGGCAGCATTATCTCTGCTGTCGTAAACAGCATCTAAAGAAATACCAGATAAGGTATACTCATCGGGTTCGAAATTATATTTTTTACTATAACTATAATGACTTGTTATTTGAATGGCTTGGTTGTTCGTTGTGTCTAGGTTTAGTAAATGGTCGTTTATTTGGTAGTGGTAGTCGAGGTGAAAACCAATACCTAAGTAAAAATAGTGATTAATCTTTTTTAAGAATATTTCGGAGAGCTTTATATAATGAAACTCCATCATTTGTTTTTCGTCGATAGGTTTTGTAAACATACCATCTTGGTATTCAATACTATCATTTGTTACCAATTTATTAGATTCTGGTCCTGTTCCTAGTCCGAAGGTGGGTTGCGAAGAATCGAAATATCGCCAATCGCCAAGTAAAATCCATTCATCATCATGGGTGTAAATATTAGTTTTAATAAAGGATAAGAACTGTTTATTAGTCGAATAATTAATAGTACCTAAAGAGGTAGACATTCTTGTATTTTTAGGATTGCCAAGCATGGCGCTAGACGAAAAAGCTAAGCCATAGAGAATTCCGACAGTAGGATTGGCTCCAATTATTGGTAAAGGGACAAAAGAAAATTCACCTTCTTTTAAGAGAGAACCATTCTTAAGAGAATCGGTTTGTTCTTGGGCAATAGAAAATAGGCTGAAGATTAGAAATGCAAATAATATATAATATTTGTTTCCCTTCATATTAATACCTTAAAATAGGAATATCATCCCCTGAATTACTTTTCCTGTTTCGTAATTGAATTCCGATCCAAAAGCTGAATGAGGAATAGAATAGACTAAGTAAAGAACAATGGTTGCTATTAAAAATAGTATTGGTTTTTTATTTTCTTTTCGGTTTACAAGAACAGCAACAACCCAAGCTGTAAATGCAATTAGAGTTTTATTATCGGTTAAGTCCCAACCCCATGGAATACCTGTCCAAAATTCACTAAATGCATATTTCTGAACAATAGGCCCTAGAATCATACCTCCTAAAAATAAAGCTCCGAAAGTACGCATTCCAAAGTTTCTAACCTTATCGTAATCTTTTGTAAAAAAGTAGATGGCAGTTACTGTAGATAAAAGCATAGCCGAAAACATAAAGAAAATATGTGGAGCAAGAATGTACCAAGGTACTGCACCTTTAAACCGAATAACAACAGGATGTTCTTTTTCGATAAATTGAATTTCTCCGTTTTTCTCTAATTGTAAAAAATATTGAATTTTACCAGCTTCAGGCTGCTCTGGTAAAACTGCCGAAAGGACGGTTTTTTCTTTACCTTCACCAAAAAAAGCTTTTTCATGAACCGTTCTGGGCTCTAATGTTTTTTCTGTCCATGCTTCGTTTACTCCTAGACGTTTAAAGAAAATGCTTCCTTTTATATTATCTCCTTTTACATCGACATCTAAAAAACAGGTGTCTTCAATTTCTTGAGTTCGAATTAATTTGAAATTATAGTTAGAATTGGAAAATTGAAGATTTATCTTTTTAGGATAGGTAGGCCCTGTTGTACGTTGATAAATTGCAGCTCCTATTGTAATAATAAAGGCCAATACCCAAACTCCAATATGTTTTAATATATTCATGATTTGTTAAATTTATTAGTTAACAAAGCTAAACAAAAGTTTCTTATTTAGAATGATTTTAATCAAGTGTTTTTGGTTTAGAAAATATTATTCATCTTCCCATTCAATCTTGAAATTCTTTTTGGTGCTTTTTTCTTTGGGTTTCTCTTTTTGTTTAGTAATTGTAGAATCATTTTTAAATAAGCCAAATTCTTCATTTAACAAGGACTTCATATTTACTTTTTCTTTTTGGAAGTCTTCTTTAATATGTGCTTTTACACTTTTTCCATCGTATTTTATTTTCATTTTATCGTTATCTCCTTCGATAAGTAAGAATATCGATGTTTTTCCTTTACCATCGTCTTCAATAAATCCAAATTCTTGATTTTCCTTTTTGTTTTTACGAGCTTTTCTTCCCAAGATTTCTGATAGTAATAGTTTTAAATGGTACTTGTATTTATTGTCAAAGTCGTGCTGACCAAACATCTCCATGTTTATTGCATTGGATGAAATCGACATTTTCGGAATATAGAGGATGTTATTTTTTATTTCTATGGTATTTGTAAATTGCTCAAATTTAATATCTTCTAATTCAGATAATTCTATAAATTTTGAAAGAGAGTATAGAGCTTCGTAATCTTTTAATTCACCATTGACAATTACAAAATTTGAAATTACATTTAAGGATTTTTTTATGAAACTAAAGTTTGAATTTAACTCTGCTTTGACTTGTGAATTTGCTGTTAGCTTTCCTCCTAAATTTTTATAAGAAATTGATTTCTGTCCAAAGTCGTTAAGTTGGTACATAATTTTATCGATATAGATATCGGATAAATTGGAGTTAAGTTGGAGACTATAATTTTTGTTTTCTAAAGGTAAAAGTTCAAGACTTCCACTAGCTGAGCCTCCAGATGTTTTCATGCTAAAGTCGTCTATTCTTGTTTTATCTTTATCTAAATAAAATTGAGCATAGACTTGTTGTGCTTTAAACTTGTCGTAAGTGTATTGTTTAATTTCAATTTTTAATCTTGTTGCTATATTTTTTGGATATTGAAAACTCTCATTTTGAGATTCTTCATTGCTTGGACTTAGAATATCCGACATTTTAAGGGAGTCGCAAACGACGTGGCCATTAATATTTAAAGTTTCCCCTTCTAGTAAAATAAATGCTAAAGTATTATATGCTTTTCCCTGAATTTTAGCGTTTGAATTGCCAAAACGAAAAGCTAAACTATCAATAATAATATTGTTATTGTTCAAGTGTAGGTCTGCGTTAATGTCTTGGAATTCTCTTTTTTGTCCAATCTCTAATTTTACATTGGCATCTTTTATATGAATATCGCCACTAGTAACAAATGTGCGAATATCTAATTTTGTAATTTCTTGATTAGAAGCTAATTGTCCTTTGATTTTGATGTTGGCATTAACTTGACCATGAAAATCTTGGAGAGAATCTAGTTCGAAAAATTGTTTTATTTCTTTTAAATCGCTTTCTATTTCTAGATTAGCAGAAATCTTAGGTTTTATAAAATTCCGAATTGTAAAGTCTCCTTTAGCAAAGCTTTCGTAAAGTTGTCCTTTAAATCCTCGTACTTCTAATAACGATGAACTAGATAAATAATGAGCTGAAAAGCTTAAATTTTTAAGTGAAATATTATTGTTTGTATTTAGAACATTGGCATTATTAATAAAGGCATTTATTTCAATATTGGGCGATTTCTTTTTCGAGGCTTCACCTTTAATAAATAGTTCAAAAGCAACCTTGCCCGCAGCATCGAACTGATTAAGCATTGAGCTGTATTTCTCTGGTAAGTTTTTTAAAATATTTTTTATGGTTACTTGGTCAGACTTTGCAATTAAATCGATATAAGATTGTTTATTGAACCAATAGGAACCACTTAGTTCTAAATATTCATCACCAATTTTTAAGCTCCCTTTTTTTACTGTAACTTTCGAGTCGTTAACTTGTATATCTACATTTAAGCTTGTATTGGGATAGAGTAAATAATTAACTTTTTCGAGTTCTATTTTTCTTAGCAATAGACTTCCTGAAGTGCTTAGACCAAATTCATCGTCACTTAAATTTCCAGATAAAATAAAGCGTTTAGCATAGAGTTTAAAGTGGTTCGAAAGCTTTGTATTATAAAACCGATAGTTAACTCTGTTAAGAATTACTTTGTTTAAATCTAAGCTAAATTTTGTTTTGTTACTGTCGTTTTTAGTTTTAATAAAATGAAAATTGTCGTTTCCTTTTTTATCGACATCCATTTTTATAATAGCATCTTTTAACAACATTTGTTTTAAGATATATTTTCCATTAAAAACATCGAGAAGATTGAAACTTAAAGACATTTTTTTTGCCCAAACTAAGGTGTCTTGTTTAGGGTTGTCTTTTAAGAAATCTTTTGTAGATTGAATAAAAACATCGTCGAAGTCTAGCGATGCCATAGGGAAATGTCGTAAAACAGAGAAGTTAATATCTTTTACATCGACCTTAGTTTCTATTTGTTTGTTTAGTTCTCCAATTACGGAAGCAGTGAGCTCTTTTTCGTAAGCTTTTGCAATAAAATAGGAGCTAGAAACAACGAGTATCGATAAAATAAGAATCGTAAAAAAGCTATATTTAATAAATTTCTTCATCTTTGTAGATATGAATTCTTTAAGTCTTCAAAATTAATTAGATTATCTAAAGAAAAAGCAATGCCAGAAAAATAATATTAACAGCTGATTGTGTTTAGTATAATTATTATCCTTAGTAATGTATAAAAAATTACAATTCTTTATTTAGAATAAATTTTTATAAGAGATATTTTTTCATTTTCCTTGAATTACAGTTAAAAATATACGTACTTTTGCACGCTTTTGTTTTATAAAGGCTCTGATATTCATAAGTTTAGTTTTCTGTAGATAATGAAAAAAAGAGTAACTGATATTCTACGTAGATTCTTAATATGGCGTGTTCGTCATGTTAGCCAAAAAAACTTTATCATGGCACTAAGTGTTGTTATAGGTATTTTGGCGGGGGTAGGTGCTGTTTCTATTAAGTATGCTGTACATTTTGTTCAAGCCATTGTTCATTTGAAAGTATTGGAGTCTTACGTACTTGTTTTGTATTTCTTACTTCCTTTAGTTGGTTTAACCTTGGCAGTTGTCTTTATGAGGTTTATCCTTAAACGACCTGTTGGGCATGGTATTCCAAGTGTGTTATATGCACTATCTAAGAATAGAGGTAAAATTCATAGTTCCAATATGTTTTCTTCTATTGTTACAGCCTCGCTAACAGTTGGCTTTGGAGGCTCTGTAGGTTTGGAGGGGCCTACGGTTTCTACAGGAGCTGCTTTTGGTTCCAACATAGGACAATGGCTTCGTGTAGATTACAAACAATTAATTATTTTATTGGGAGCAGCATCGGCAGCAGCAATGGCTGCTATTTTTAAAGCTCCTATTGCTGCGGTGGTTTTTGCAATGGAAGTTATCATGATAGATATGACAGTAGCTTCTGTTGTTCCTTTATTATTAGCTTCGGTAACCGCAACATTAACTTCTATGGCTTTTTTAGGGTTCGATAGTTTATATCAAATTCAACTGGTCGATGCATTTAGAGTTGAAGAGCTGCCTTACTATATTTTATTAGGAATATTGGCAGGGTTTTTATCGGTATATTTTACAAGAACTTACATGTATATTACAGAGTTTTTTGAAAATATGCAAAGCTTTTGGAAACGTTTAATAATTGCAGGTTCTTTGTTAGGTTTAGTTATTCTAATTTTCCCCTCATTATACGGAGAAGGTTACGAAACTATTAATAACAGTTTGCATGGCGATATTTCTCAGGTTTTTGAAAATACAATTTATCAGTATTTAGATGCTAACTTTACCTATACCCTAATTATTATGCTTTTAATTATATTATTTAAGGTTATAGCAACTTCGCTAACTTTTGGAGCAGGAGGAGTTGGTGGTATTTTTGCACCTTCGTTGTTTTTAGGAAGTAGTTTAGGAATGTGGTTTGCAATGGTAATTAATCATTATAAAATTGGAGTCATCAATATCAATCATTTTGCATTGGCCGGTATGGCTGGCTTAATAGCAGGTAATTTGCATGCTCCTCTTACAGCTATTTTCTTAATTGGGGATATTACAGGAGGTTATCAGATGTTTATTCCTCTGATGATAGTTTCTGTTTTTGCATATTCTACTGTGAAATTATTTCAGCCTAATTCTGTTTATACTATTCAGTTGGCTAAGCGAGGAGAATTGCTTACACACAATTCGGATCAAAATATACTTAAAATGATGACTATAGAAAAAGTAATTGAGCGTAATTTCTTTTCTGTAGAAAAACATCAAACTTTAGGGGAATTGGTAAAAGTAATTTCGCGTTCTAAACGAAATATTTTTCCTGTAGTAAATGAAGATAATCATTTTGAAGGCGTAGTAGTTATGGATCAGATTCGTGAAATTATGTTTGATAGGGAACAATACGATAAAACGACAGTTGCCGATTTAATGATTATTCCACCAGTAATGGTTCATTTTTCAGATACTATGGATATGGTAGCTACTAAATTTCATGAATCTGGAAATTATAATTTACCAGTTATCGACGAAGATGATAAATACGTTGGGTTTGTTTCTCGAGCTAATGTATTTACTACCTACAGAAGAATGTTAAAACACTTTTCGGAAGATTAAGAATTTTACAACCTTTAGTGTTATTTTTAGTCGTTATCTTCTAACGTGAAAATATCTTCTAAAGCTTTCTCGAAATACTTTGCAATTTTTAAAGACAATACCGTTGAAGGAATATATTTACCTTTTTCCATAGCATTTATAGTCTGTCTACTTACTCCAATCTCTTTGGCTAAATCAGCTTGTGTAATATCTTTTATAGCACGTTGCACTTTTAAATTATTCTTCATGATTCAGCGATTTTTGAAGTTTGATTTTTTGAATATGAAATAGAATAATAAATATCCATAGGGGGGTAAACAGATTAAACATCATTACGGATAAGAAGTCGAAGTCATAATAAACCCAAAATAAAATTAATAAGGCTGTAAAATTAATATAGATAGCCCAAACCAAAGAGTGTAACCTAATTTTTTCAATATACTCATCTTCTTCTTTTTCTTTCGAAAAGGCAACAAGTAAAGAAAATAAAATAACAGAAAAGCCTATAATTGTATCGGTAAAATCTTTGTATTGGGGAACCATCTCTCCTTTTTCTAGACGTTCTCCAATTTGAATTTTTAAAATGTCTGAGTGGGCAATATCATTGCTGAAGAGTCCTAAACCTATAAACAATAACAGAAAAATAAACGCTGGTGTTTTAATCCAGTTGGGGAATAAATAATTTGTTTTCATGATATTTTGTTTTTTAGTTCAGTACAAATATATGGTATAATTTACAAAAAGACAAGTAAACTTTACAAATAGTAAAATAGAATTGATCTATTTGTGGGGAAACTGCTTAAAAAGTAAAAATTTAGAAAACGAGTATAGAATGTATTACTTTTGTACTTTCATGTAAAAATATTTAAATGCCGCAGAATCAACCAGAATTATTATTACCAGCAGGAAATGTAGAGAATTTTAGAGCCGCTATAGAAGGAGGAGCTGATGCTATTTACCTTGGTTTACGACAGTTTAATGCTAGGGCAAGGGCTTCTAATTTTACTTATGCACAGTTTGTTTCACTTTTAGAGGAAGCCAAGCAAAAAAATATTAAGGTTTATGTTACGCTCAATACCGTTATCAAGAATTCGGAACTTTCTCAGCTTTTAGATATACTTTGGTTTTTGTCGAAAACGAGTGTAAATGCTGTAATTATTCAAGATTGGGGCGTTTATTATTTGTTGCGAAAACATTTCCCAACTTTGGTTATTCATGCGAGTACGCAAATGGGGAATCATAATTCTTTAGGGGCAAATTATTCCGAACAAAAAGGAATTGAACGGGTTATTTTGGCTAGAGAACTAACTAAACCAGAGTTGCAAACTATTAGTAAAAGAACGAATATAGAACTCGAATATTTTGTACACGGTGCGTTATGTTATTCGTTTTCTGGCATGTGTATGTTTAGTAGTTATATTGGAGGTATTGGGGCAAATAGAGGAATGTGTACACAGAATTGCCGCAGAGCCTATTCCGACAGTAAAAACAAATATTTGTTTAGCTTAAAAGATAATCAGTTGATAGATGAGGTTAACGATTTGAAACAAATGGGAATAGCTTCTATTAAGATTGAAGGACGAATGAAATCGGCAGAATATGTTTACACCACTGCAAGCTCGTACAGAAAAGCACTCGATAATGTTCGAGAAACCTCGAATGCCAAAGCTGCTTTAAAACTAGATATGGGACGCGAGAAAACCGCCTACTTTTTTGGCGGAAATGTGAGCGATGCTATTACTCAGAATCCTAATACAGGAATTTACTTAGGAAAGATAATTAAGCTTTCGCAAGATGGTATTTTGTTCGAATCGAATAAAAACTTGGAAGAGGGCTTTAGAATTCGTTTTGTATCTAAAAAGACAGAAGAGCAAATTAATGT
>Ga0256827_10002387_pt1 | contig 12123 bp, 8 predicted proteins | sample CV84metaG_FD_185977 | JGI IMG/M metagenome (GOLD analysis project Ga0256827, IMG submission 185977) | Hydrothermal vent microbial communities from East Pacific Rise, Pacific Ocean - CV84 | ecosystem: Environmental > Aquatic > Marine > Hydrothermal vents | place: Pacific Ocean: East Pacific Rise... | reverse complement strand
TATTGCAAGTACAAATTTTTAATAGTATTTGATTATAAGTTTGCATTTACAAATGTTAAAATTATAGTTTTATTTCTCAGCCTTTCGTCTATTTCTTTCTTCAAGAATAAGAGCAAGTTCACGTCCGGTTTGACCTTCGATAGAAGTATTTTCTTCGGCACGGCGTAACAAATAAGGTAAAACATGTTTTATAGGACCATAAGGTAAATATTTTGCAACATTATATCCTTCTGCTCCTAAATTAAAGCTAATATTATCGCTCATACCATAAAGTTGAGAAAACCAAGTTCTATCATCATCACGTGCAATACCTTGTTCTTCCATAAGTTCGGCAAGATAAAGGCTACTCTTTTCGTTGTGTGTTCCATTAAATATATAAATTCTATCGATATGCTCCATGCAAAACTTAAGTGCTGCATTATAGTCATTATCAGTGCTTTCTTTGTCTGGCTGAATTGGATCTTTATATCCCATCTCGGCTGCACGAGCACGTTCTTTTTCCATATACGCACCTCTTACAAATTTCATTCCAAGAAAATAGTTGCCTTCAACAGCTTTTTCATAACTTTTCTTTAAAAAGTCTAATCTATCCCATCTGTACATTTGTAAAGTGTTATAAACTATGGCACGTTCTTTATTATATTTTATTGCATTTTCCTCAACAACAGCATCAATTGCAACTTGAAAAGCATAATCTTCGGCATCAATTAAAATAGGAATATTATTATTGTATGCTGCCTCACACAAAGTGTGTATTCTATCTCTAAAATCTTTATGCTCTTGCTTTTCACTATCAGTTAGTTCTTCGTTGGCACTAACTTTTATTAAAATATCATGACGAGTAAAAGCTGTTGGTTTAAAAACTGCAAATGGCACGTTAGGGTCTTTTCCTGCATTTTTAATAGCGTTAAGTGTTTCTTTCAAGGCATGATTAATATCCTCAATACTTTCTTTGCCTTCAACAGAATAATCTAAAATAGATTTTACATTGTATTTACCCATTGTTTCGGCTGTTTCTTTACAATCATCAATAGAAACACCACCACAAAAATGGGCATAAATAGTAGGTTTTACAATCCAAGCTATAGGTAAATGTATTTTAACAGCAAGATTAACTAAACTAGTGCCAATTTTTACAATAAAAGGACTAGAAATAGATTTAAATAAGATCTTTGCTCTTATTAACTCGTTGTTCGATTTGCTAATAAAAGCAACCTTTGTATTATTAAATGCAACCATTTTTTTATTTTTTCGTTAAATTAAAAATTAATTCGTTGCAAAAATAATAAATACTTACATCTTTATTAAATGATTTCTATCAATAATTACCATGAATAATTACATAAAGTGTAATTTATATTTAAAATTTATTAAATTAAGAATTAAGAAAAATTGTTTGTTATAGTTTTTTTTATTTATTTTGTAGTTAATTTATTGTTAATAACTTTTATTTAGGTATATTTACACTTTCAAAAGAAGGTTAAATTTTGTATAATATGAAGAAATATTTAAGTATAGTGCTTTTAATCAGCGTAGTTCTAGGAGCTGTAACTCTTAGTAGTTGTAAAAAAGGGCCAAATGATCCATTCATTTCATTACGTTCTAGAAAAGCAAGAATGGTTGGTGAATGGACAATTGCAAAGTATAGTTATGAAGTAACTGATATTTATATTGACGGTGGACAATATTACTATAAGTTTACTCAAGATGCAGAAGCAGTATCTGAAACTAAAAAATGGACAAACACATCGCATGATACTACTTGGGCATGGCCGGGTAAAATTATTACTGATAGAAGTTTAAACTTTGACAAACATGGAAAGGTCGTTTTAAAATATCATTATATCATAAGTTATTTTTATCCTGATATGGATGAAGAACATACTGAATACACCATAGATTCTACTCGTTCTTACGAAAGAATCTATTATAAAACAGGAACTTGGAACTTTTTACACAAAATAGATGATTTCAAAAATAAAGAAAGAGTTACTATTATGTGGGAATATGATGATTTTGAAGAAACCAATAATTTAAGAAAAGATTCAAATCTTACTGAAGTAGATGACCCATATACCATAACAACCAATGTTAAAAGCAGACAACAAACAAGGTCTTACTATGATAATGGTGAATTTACAGAAACATGGACTTTAGATAAACTAAAAAATAAAGAATTAATGATGTATAGAAAGATCGATCAGAATACTAAACATAACGAAGGATCTGCCGAAACTATTAATACTACATCTGATGGTCGAGAGCAATATGACCTAGAACAAGAATAAAATTTTTGATAATTTGATAATAAAAAGCCGCTTTTTTATGAAGCGGCTTTTTTTGTACTAGATCACAAAGTTATAAAATCTGCAAAAAAGCCGCATAAATTCCCGAAAAGCTAAATAGTTTGAGTATAGGGAACTTCTAATAATTATGGTCTGCTGGTAAACGCATAAAAGATTGTTTTTGAACTATTTAAAACAGAATATCCCATTGTAAGTTTGCATTTACAAATGTTAAAATCATAGTTTTATGCTTACTAATTTTTATAACTACCCTATATTTAATTTTTTTCTGATATTGGGTTAATAGAATCGAACTTAGCTTCAATGAAAGATTACTTCTTAACTTAATGCTATTGTTTGTCCATTACACCCAAAATTGTTAATTTTGATTAGAAAACATAGCTTAATACAATTCTACCATATCCAAACGCATCAGAAATTTTATAAACATCATTTTCTAAATACCGCATATATTCCATATAGAAACGGCTATATTGCAATACAAATCCGTAACGTCCTATAAAATTTAGGTGTTCATAATCGCCATAATAGAACCTATAATTATTTTCTCCAAAAGTAATTAAACTACCTTCAACAGTTCCATCTCTAAACATAAAACTTGACATTGCTTCGGTAAAAAAATATAACTGAAATTTTCTGTTTAACTTGTTGTTTAAAAAGTTTATTTGTTCTTGTGCCGATTTTTCTCTTATTCGTTTTGGAATAATTTTTTTTCTGAAATGATTTAGTTTTGCAAGGTCTTCAACTTTTAAATTATGTTTGTATTTTGGGTTTGCAATACCATAAAAATTCATGTAAGTATCGGTATATCTACCAATTTTAAACCTAAACCCCAATTCCATATAATTATAAATTGTTCCAATGTGCAGTTTGCTAAATCCATGTAGTTCGGTTATATGGGTAGTGGCAGGAATTTCTTGAATAAATTGCATCTCATAATCTAACATTAAACCATTATTTAATTGATTATCCCAACCATAAACCAGAGGATTGTCTATCATCTCATGAACAGTATTTTGTGCTTCTTTTCCAAAAGCGGTTGGTCCTTGTACTCCAAAAAATAGTCTGGAAACTAATTTTCTACCTTTCCAAAAATTATTAGAATATTTAGCGTATGTTAAATATAGCAGGGCTGTATAGGGTCTATCGCTGGTATCTAGCTCTGCAATTTTAGTGTTTTTTGGTGTAAACATATCTTGGCTTATAGCCAAACTAAAGTCTTTGTATGGAGTATCTTTTATTCCTAAAAGTATTAAATCGGCAAACTTATTATTAAATATATGATGTGCAAATTCAATATTTACTCCGTCAGAAAAATTTCTATCGGATTGAAACCAATATGTAAACAAATCGTTTGCTTGATTTAATTTAACAAAATGTATCTGCCTGTAATTTAGCGAGGTATCTGTTTGTGATTTTACACTAAAAGAATACAAAAATAATATAGTTATTGCAAGATAGAATAATTTCATTAGTAATAATTATTGTTGTTTATTGGTTTATTTCATGTAGTTAAACATAAGTTTTTGCATTTGCTCTTGTAATTCTTTTGCTTTTTTGCCTGCTATTTTTGCAAAATTTTCGGTATTATCGGCAAAAATAATTCCACGACTTGAGTTAACTAACAATCCACAATTTTTATTCATACCATATTTGGCAACTTCTTCTAAACTACCACCTTGAGCTCCTATTCCAGGAACTAATAAAAAATGTTCTGGTATTATTTTTCTTATATCGCTAAGCATTTCGGCTTTTGTTGCACCAACTACGTACATCATATTTTCTTTTGTTCCCCATTTTGTTGATTTTGTAAGCACATGTTCAAATAAGCGTTTACTTTCCTTATCTTCAATAAATTGAAAGTCGAAAGCTCCTTCATTAGAGGTTAAAGCCAAAAGAATTACCCATTTATTTTCATAAGTCAAAAAAGGGCTAACACTATCTTCGCCCATATACGGGGCAACTGTTACACTATCAAAGTTTTGATTTTGAAAAAATGCTTTTGCATACATTTTAGATGTATTACCAATATCGCCACGTTTTGCATCAGCAATTATAAAAATATCGGGATAGTTTTCTTTTATGTATTTTACTGTTTTATCTAAGGAAATTAATCCGGAAATGCCTGTACTTTCGTAAAAAGCAAGATTTGGTTTATATGCAACAGTGTATTTTGCAGTGCTATCAATAATTTGTTTATTAAACTCAAAAACAGGATCTTCAAGTTTTTTTAAATGATTTGGGATTTTTTCGATATCGCTATCTAAACCAACACATAAAAAACTTTGTTTTTTATTTATATTTTCAACTAATTCTTTATAAGTCATTTTAAGTAATCTATTTAATCCATTCCACTTTCTTTTAGGCGTTCGGCATTTTCTGCCATTTGTAGTTTGTCAATAATTTCTTGAATATTTCCATCAATAATTGAAGGCAAATTATACAAAGTTAAATTTATTCTATGGTCTGTAACCCTGCCTTGTGGCCAATTGTAAGTTCTAATTTTTGCAGAACGGTCGCCGGTAGATACCATAGTTTTTCGTTTAGATGATATAGCGTCAAGATATTTCTGATATTCTAAATTGTAAAGTCGAGTTCTTAATTCAGCCATTGCTTTATCAAGGTTTTTTAACTGCGATTTTTGATCCTGACAAGTAACTACAATACCCGATGGTTCGTGAGTTAAACGAATAGCAGAATATGTTGTGTTTACCGATTGACCACCGGGACCCGACGAGCAATAAGTATCTTTTCTAATATCAGAAGTATTTAATTCAATATCAAATTCATCGGCTTCGGGCAAAACTGCAACCGATGCTGCCGATGTGTGAATACGACCTTGTGTTTCGGTTTGTGGCACACGTTGCACACGATGAACACCCGATTCGTATTTTAAAACGCCATAAACGCCATTGCCTTTCACTTCCATTACAATTTCTTTGTATCCACCCGCAGTTCCTTCTGCAATGTTTGTTACAGATGTTTTCCAACCTTTACTATCGCAAAATTTAGTGTACATTCTAAATAAATCTCCAGCAAAAATACTTGCTTCGTCTCCACCTGTTCCGGCTCTAATTTCAAGAACAGCATTCTTGTCATCTTCGGGGTCAGAAGGTATTAGCAATAATTTAATATCTTCCTCTAAAGGGGCAATTTGGCTGTTTAGTTCTTCTAATTCCATTTTAGCCATCTCTTTCATTTCTTCGTCTGTTTCTTCAGACAATATTTCTTTAGAAGATGCTATATTTTCAAGTATGTTTTTATATTTTTTATATGCTTCGATAATTGGCTCTAAAGATTTATACTCTTTGTTGAGCTTAACATATCGTTTCATATCAGTGATAATTTCAGGGTCAGTTATCAACTCCGAAACTTCTTCAAAACGAAGTTTAACTCCTGCTAATTTATCTAATATCATGTTTGCCATAATCTAAAATCCTTTTTTTAATATACAAATTCTCCGTATTCGCTTTTTATTGTAAGTTTTTTGCCAGAATGGTTTTCACATCTACCAATTATTTTTGCTTCAATATTAAATTCTTTAGAGATATTAATAATATCGTTAGCAAATTCTTTTGGTAAATAAATTTCAAATCGGTGTCCCATATTAAAGACCTTATACATTTCTTGCCAAGGAGTATCCGATTCTTCTTTTATTATTTTAAATAGCGGAGGAATATCAAACATATTATCTTTAATAATATGTAAATCATCAATAAAATTCATAATTTTTGTTTGTGCACCACCAGAACAGTGTATCATTCCATGAATTTTATCTCGCATTTGGTCAAGTATTTTTTTAATAACCGGTGCATAAGTTCTTGTTGGCGACAAAACCAACTTACCGGCATCAATTCCAAGATTTTCAATTTTATCTGTAAGTTTGTAACTACCCGAATAGATTAAATCTTCTGGTATTTCGTTATCGCAACTTTCAGGATATTTTTCTACAAGATATTTAGAAAATACATCGTGACGAGCAGAGGTTAAGCCGTTGCTACCCATGCCACCGTTATATTCCTTTTCGTATGTTGCTTGTCCATAAGAAGATAGTCCGATAATTACATCTCCGTCGGATATTTTTTCGTTAGTTATAACATCTTTACGTTTCATTCTGGCTGTAACAGTGCTATCAACAATTATAGTGCGAACTAAATCTCCTACATCAGCGGTTTCTCCTCCGGTTGAGTATATGTTCACACCTTTTTCTTTTAGGTCATTTAAAAGTTCATCTGTACCATTAATTATTGCAGAAATTACTTCGCCGGGTATTTTATTTTTGTTTCTTCCTATTGTTGATGATAACAAAATATTATCGGTTGCTCCTACGCATAATAAATCATCTATATTCATTATTAAAGCATCTTGTGCTATGCCTTTCCAAACCGACAAATCTCCTGTTTCTTTCCAATACATATATGCTAAAGAGGATTTTGTTCCTGCACCGTCGGCGTGCATTATATTGCAATATTCATTATCTCCTGCAATAATATCAGGTATTATTTTACAAAATGCGTTTGGATATATTCCTTTATCAATATTTTTGATGGCATTATGTACATCTTCTTTTGATGCCGATACTCCACGTTGATTGTATCTAAAATTATTATCGCTCATTAGTAATTCTTTTATACGAAAAAAACGCTCCTATTTGGAACGTTTTTTTCTTATATTTTAATAAACTTATTCGTCTATTTCTTCTTCTATTTCTTCTTCTTTATTTCCTTCGCCAGGACCACTCATACTTGGTTTTGGAATATAATCTGTTTTTAATACTCTAAACTCTGTTCTACGGTTCATTTGATGTGCAACCTCTTGTTCTTCTACGGTAGATAATTTTTTAATAAAACTTTCAGATAAAACGTCACCCGGTTGTAAAAATTCATATTTTTCGGCAGATGCTGTATCAACAACTGCGGGTTTAGTTTCTCCATAACCTTTTGCCTCTAATCTATCGGCATCTATACCTTTACGTATTAAATAATTAACAACATTTTCGGCACGACAATGAGATAGTTTATCGTTTGAAGCATCAGTGCCTCTAAAGTCTGTATGTGCTGATAATTCAATAGTTATTGTTGGATTATCTTTTAATGTTTCAACTAATTTATCTAATTCAACAAAAGACTCTTGTTTTAAATCACATTTAGCATATACATAAAATACATTATCAATTTTTATTGTATTGATAATTGGAGCCATAGGTATATCGTGTTTAAAATCTTTATCTACTTCTATTCCTTTAGTAGATTCAGAAGTTTTACCTTTTAAGAAACCTTCTTTTGTTGTACTAATTTGATAGTCTGTATTAACTTTTAATTTGAATTGATAAGAGCCATCGGCTTCTGATAACATTTCTTCATTTGTAACATTTTTTCCGTCAGAGCCAATAAGTTTAACAGTTGCACCAACAACAGGAGCTTTGGTATATTCGTTATAAACAATACCTGATATTGTAAATTGTAGTTCAGGTAATATAAATTCATAAACATCATCTCCACCTTTTCCACCTTTTCTTGTAGATGTTAAATAGCCTTTTTCTTTTTCTCCTTCAAAAACTATCCCAAAATCATCAGCAGGAGAATTAATAGGAGATTTCATATTTTCAATAGACCATTTATTACTTTTTTCGTCTTGTTGTGCTTTAAAAATATCTAAACCACCCATTCCTTCGTGATAATCAGAAGCAAAATATAATTCGCCATTAACTCTTATGTAAGGAAACATTTCATCACCAGGAGTGTTAATTTCTGGACCTAAGTTAATAGGCTCGCTCCAAGGTTTGTTTTTCTTTGCTCGTTTAACAACCCAAATGTCCATTCCACCATATCCGCCTGGTAAATTACCTGCAAAATAAAGTGTTAAATCGTCGCCTGTTACAGCAGGATGCCCCACAGACAGGCTGTCCTTAGAGCCTTTGATATCAACCATTAATGGTGTTCCAAATGAAGCACCTCTACGTTGAGCAAAGTATATTTGGCAACCCATTACTTTTTTCTTTTCCACTCTACATCTGGTAAAATATAGGCTACTACCTTTTAGATTTAAAGAAGAAGCTCCCTCGTCGTCGCTTGTGTTTACAGGCTCTCCGATAGAATTTGGTGTTGACCATTTTCCTTTACGATCTCTTGTGGTCATATAAATATCGTTAAAAGCTTTACCAGTTGCTTTGTTTATAACAGCTCCTTTAGAACTTGTTCTGTTTGATGAGAATAAAACAACTCTAAAATCTTTTTTCCCAAAAAATGGGCAAAAATCATCTTCGGGAGAATTCATCAAAGGTATATTTTCTACTTTGTATCTTGTTGGGCTAGCAAGCCAATCAGATGCCATTTCACATGATTTTACTCCTATCTTACCTCTTTTGTCGCTAGGAACAAGTTTTTGATAAGTTTTGTATTCTTTTATCGCATCTTCAAATTTACCATTTTTCTTTTTGGCATCAGCTAAATAAAGCACAGCTAAAGGATCTGGATATTTTACTTTTATTGCTTTTCTAAACCAAAGTTCGGCAGATTTAGGGTTATTCATATTAGAATAACATACAGCAATTCTGTATACAATCTCAGCTTTTTTTGCGTTATCTTTACATTTTGAATATGCTACCTTATAAAGGTCTATAGCCTCTCCATATTGTTCATATTCATACGCAACTACAGCTTTTTCAAGCTCTTTTTTTTGTCCATAAGACACTAATGTAAGTGCAAATATTACACTTAAAAGTATTAACTTCTTCATTATCATAGTAATATATTATTATAACATGTTAATAGCCTGTAAAAATAACTAAATTTTTTTACTTTAAAAAATTAGATTTCACTTGACTGATAAGTATTTTAAATTATTTCAACTTTATTTTGTTAATTTATAGTAATTTTTTAGTCAGAAAATTCTAAATATAATCATTACTTTTGTCATAAATCAACGAAAGATTATGAAGAAAATTATTTTAGGAGTGTTAATTTTGGTTAATATTGTTTCTAATGCTCAGCTTAGCCGAAAAGATTATATTAAAAAATATTATAAAATAGCTGTTAGAGAAATGTACGAAACCGGAATTCCTGCAAGTATTACTCTTGCTCAAGGTATGTTAGAATCTAACAATGGAAACAGTATGTTAGCTGTAAAAGCAAATAATCATTTTGGTATAAAATGTCATTCGTCGTGGAAAGGAAAAAAAGTTTATAAAGATGATGACAAAAGACACGAATGTTTTAGAAAATATAAAACGGCAGAAGAATCTTATATAGATCATTCTAAATTCTTGGTAAATCAAAAGAGATATCAATTTTTGTTTTCATTAAAACCCGGTGATTATAAAGGCTGGGCAAAAGGTTTAAAAAAAGCAGGTTATGCAACTAACTCAAAATACCCCGCTTTATTGATTAAACTAGTAGAAGATAATAAGTTATACAAATACGACAAAATGGATTACAAAGATTTTGAAAAAGAATATAAAGAAGAAAAGCAAGAAGAGTTAGTTGCCGAACAAGAAGAAATGCAAGAAGGTGATGAGTATATAATTAAAAAACGACCAAAACCAGTTGAAGATTATAAAATACAACTTGGCTACGAAATTAAAACAATCAACAGAGTTAAATATATTACGGCAAAACAAGGAGATACTTTTAAAAAATTGGCGAAAAAAATTGGTAAAATAACTTGGGAGTTACCTAAATACAACGAACTTCCTAAAAATGCCAAATTAAAATCCGGACAAGTTATTTATATTCAACCAAAACGTAATAAAGCCGCATTCGGAAATAATTATCACATTGTTGGAAATGGAGAATCAATTTATACAATATCGCAAATGTATGCTGTTAAAACAGAAAGCATTAAAAAGATTAATGGTTTTTCGAGTAATTATAAAGTTAAGGTAGGCGAAAAAGTTTGGCTAAGAAAGAAAAAATAGCTAACTTTATTGTTAAATTATAACTCGGTATTATTTGTTATTTTTGTTTAGTATAGGTAAATAATTAATCTATAAATGATTAAAAAAACATTCTTAATATTTATTGCATTTGCAATATCAATGCAAACCTCTACAGCACAGTTGGCTAACGAAATCGCTAGTTTCCAGTGGAATAAGCCTAATGGATTACCCTATATTAAAGGATACTCTGCCAATTACAGCGTTGATGTTTTTACTAAGATAAACAAAAATGAATATGCATTTTTATCGAAAACCGAAAAAAAGATTTTAGTTTTTAATATAAATTCCAATAAAAAAACAAAAGAAATTTTATTGAATTTTTCGCCTGTTGATTTTGTTTTTTCTAACAATAAATATTTTATAGCCGGACATAAATATTTTTACACTTTAGATATCGATGGTAAAATAATTACAAAAAAAAACATAAGAAACGATATAATTTTTACCGAGTCTATAAAAATAATAAATAACAAAGCATATATTACAACACCAAATCAATTTACCTATAGTTTTAATAAAAACGGGAAATTAATTAAACATTCGGGTATTATATTAAATATAAACACTTGGGCAAAAATTGAAAAAATTAATAAATCCTCATTTAATATTAAGATATTAAAAACAGGAAGAAAAAGTTTTGTCACAACAATAACTACAAATGAAAATTTGGGTACTGTTAAAATTATTGGACAAATAAACAATAATTTAATTATAGAGAAACAAGTTATAACTCAAGAAGTTCCTCTGAAAGTTACAAGATATATTTGCGTTTTTTCTATTGATAATCTATCAGAAATATCTAAACTTAAGTTACCAAACATTGCCTACACCTACACAAAACACGATATTTTAATACAAGAGAATAATCTTGATTTTTTTATCAGTACACCAAAAAAAGCAAGCCTATTTAAACTAAAATTAGAAAATATTAAAACTAAATCTAATATTTTCCCCAATGAGCTTTATCAATATACATATCATTACAACAATAATCTTGTTAGTATTGATGAAAAAGAATTTATTGAAAACAAACACAACAAAGCAGTAAAAACCATTATAAGTAGAATGCAAATAATTAGCAATGCCGAACCGTATGCTGTTTATAATTGGTCTTGCAATGCAGCAAACATAAAAGATTACGATTGTAGCGGAGTGCATGTAACAACTCCGGATTGGGTACAGCTTGGCGAAAATATTTCTATGCCATATATGTGGGGTGGTTTTTCGTCGTTGGCACAGTTCAATCAAGGTATTATTGATGGCGTTTCGGCAGGAGATTCTTATACAGTAGGAAATGGTTCTGGACCTGGTTGTGCTGTTGGTGTTGACTGTTCTGGCTTTGTTTCTCGTGCTTGGAATTTACCATATAAATATGGAACATCAACTTTACCAAATATTTCTACTGAATATACAAGTTTTAGTCAGCTTTTACCCGGCGATATTGTAAATTATGCAGGTCATCACGTACGTTTGGTACATACATTAAACACTGATGGTTCTTTTCTTTTAATTGAAGCAGCAGCAAATGCTACCGATTGGCGAGTTGGATACAATAATTACACAACTGCCGATTTGCAATTGAGCTATATACCTCGTTATTATAATGATGTAATAGAAGATATTGCTCCACCTACAAGTAGTATAACCGCCAATGATTGGGCAACACAAGATTTTTCGGTTGGTTTTACCGATACTGATGATAATGCTGTAAATGAAAAATTCTATCATGTAGCATATTTCGATGGCACTCAATGGCTTGGAAACACGGCAAATGGATTTTTTCACGATAATTTTCCTGTGGGAATAAATCCACAATGGATACAACTTGGCAGCACATGGACAAATATTTTGGGGACAATAAACCAAAGCGACGAAGCAAAT
>Ga0256827_10002386_pt1 | contig 12126 bp, 7 predicted proteins | sample CV84metaG_FD_185977 | JGI IMG/M metagenome (GOLD analysis project Ga0256827, IMG submission 185977) | Hydrothermal vent microbial communities from East Pacific Rise, Pacific Ocean - CV84 | ecosystem: Environmental > Aquatic > Marine > Hydrothermal vents | place: Pacific Ocean: East Pacific Rise... | reverse complement strand
AACGTATGGATGGGTTTAAGACACTTTGGCAACCTGGTACGGATCATGCGGGTATTGCGACACAGAATATCGTAGAGAAACAACTCCTAGCTGAAGGTACAACCAAAGAAGAGATAGGACGTGAGAAATTTTTAGAGCGTGCTTGGCTTCAAAAAGAGACTTCAGGCGGGAACATCGTTCACCAGATGAGAAAACTGGGTGTTACTCCAGCATGGAAACGTGAACGTTTCACTATGGATGAAGGACTGAAAGAGGCGGTTAAAGAGGCCTTTGTTTCTCTCTATAATGAAGGTCACATCACACAAAACACTTATATGGTTAACTGGTGTACACACGATGGTGCTCTGAGTGACATCGAGGTAGAACACGAAGAAGTAAACGGTAAGTTCTACACCATGGTTTACAAGTTTGCAGATGGTTCAGGAGAACTTGAAGTAGCAACCACCAGACCAGAGACTTACTTTGGAGATACAGCTATCATGGTACACCCTGATGATGCACGTTATAAAGATATCGTAGGTAAAGAAGTACTCCTCCCGCTCACAGACAGAAAAATAAAAGTGATTACCGATGAACATGTAGATATGGAATTTGGTACCGGTGTGGTAAAAGTTACCCCAGCACACGACCAAAATGACTACGCAGTCGGACAAAGACATAACCTTGAAATGATAAAAGTCTTTGATGAAAAAGGTATTTTAAATGAGTACTGTGGAGAATTTGAAGGACTGGAGCGTCTTGAAGCGCGTCCTATCATCGTAAAAGCACTTGAAAATGCCGGTTACATCGTGAAGATAGAAGAACATACACACCAGGTAGGTCACTGTTACCGATGTAAAAATATTGTGGAGCCGTTTATCTCTACACAGTGGTTCTTGAGTTCAGAGATGGCACAAAACTCTATCCAAAAGACAAAAGATGAGACAGAAGAGAGAGCCAAAAAAGGTACAAGCCTTTTCCACCCTCCTCACTGGATCAACTCTTACACCGCATGGATGGATGAGCTTCGTCCCTGGTGTATCTCACGTCAGTTATGGTGGGGACACCGTATCCCGGTATTTACCTGTGATGCATGTGGTCACCAGTGGGCAGACAAAGCAGATGAACCGGAAGCATGTCCAAAATGTGCAAGCAAAAAAATGACCCAAGACCCTGATGTCCTTGATACCTGGTTCTCCTCTGCACTCTGGGCGATGTCTCCTCTGGGTTGGGGAAACAACGGTAAATTGAAAGAGCTGTACAACGATACAGACATGGAAGACTTCTATCCGAATTCTCTACTTATTACCGGCTTTGACATCATGTTCTTCTGGGTAGCACGTATGATGATGATGGGAGAGCACTTCCAAGGTAAACTTCCGTTTGAAGACATTTACATGCATGCGCTTGTTCGTGATGAGCATGGGGCAAAGATGTCTAAGTCAAAAGGTAATGTCATAGACCCTCTTGATATGGTTGAGGAACACTCTGCTGATATTATCAGATTTACTCTGGCATACCTTGCAGTACAAGGACGTGACATTAAGCTAGGTGCTAAGAACTTAGAACAGTTTAGAAACTTTACAAATAAGCTTTATAATGCAACAAACTACTTACAGCTGAACCACGCAACTTTTAAAGACTTAAAAGATATCGAAGTAGTAACACCACTTGGACGTTATATGCAAAGTCGTTTGGCTGTAGCCGTTGAAAAAGTAAGAGTAAGTTTAGACACTTACAACTTCTCTGACGCTGCAAAGTCACTCTATAACTTCGTATGGAATGAGTTTTGTGACTGGGGTATCGAGTACTCTAAAGCTGACAGAGATAGCATTGTAGAGCTAGGTGCCATCTTCAAAGAGACACTTAGAATGGTTTCTCCGTTTATGCCATTCATCTCTGACCATCTTTACCACAAGCTAAGCGGTACAACACTTGAAGAGGGAGAGTCTCTGATGATTATGAATTTCCCTAAAGAAATTCAAAGAGATGAAGAGGCAGAAAAAATGTTTGCTATTATCGAAGAATCTATTACAGCTTTAAGACGTGCAAAAGTCATCATAGACATGGGGAACTCTAAAATAGACAAAGCCTACATCAAACTAGATGCATCAGCCAAGATAGATACAGACATGGCAAAACCTTTCATAGAAAAACTAGGAAAAGTATTGAGTATTGAGTTTGTAGATGCAAAAGTGGCAAACAGCATTACCGATGTCTCTGACAACTTAGAGGTCTACTTACCTACAGGCGAGATAGACATGACACCTATCATCACAAAGCTTACACGACAAAAAGAGAAGCTTGAAAAAGAGATAGCAAAACTTAATGGGATGCTAAACAATGAAAGATTTGTTGCCAATGCACCTGAAGCTGTCATCGCAGAGAACAAACAAGCATTAGAAGATGCTCAGAATAAGATGGCTAAAGTATCAGCTGAGCTTGAAGGGTTTGGTGTCTAATGCAGCAACAACTAAAAGAAGCCTATGATACCCTGCTTTCTAAAGAGTATGAAAAAGCTTTTGCACTTTATAGCCAATTAGTAGAACAAAAAGAGTCAACAAGTTTTTACTACTTGGGCTTTCTCTACTTCAAAGGCTTTGGTATAGAGAAAGACTCTAAGAAAGCCTTTGAACACTATTTGGAAGCAGCAACCAGGGAAGTACCTGTTGCACAGTTTGAAGTTGCACTCATGCTTGAGAACGGCGAGGGATGTGAACAGAACTTTTCCGAGGCAGCATTTTGGTACGAAGAGGCAGCAAAACGCGGGAACATTGATGCTTTCAATAATTTAGCAGCCATGTTCAAAGAGGGTCGTGGTGTAGAACAGGACTACACAAAAGCGTATGTACTTTTCAAAAAAGCTGCCATAGCAGGCAATGCTTCTGCACAGTTCAACCTTGGAGCACTCTATGATATGGGTCTGGGATGCGAAGAAGACAAAGAGAAAGCCATAGAATGGTGTAGAAAAGCATCTTTCCAAGGACACCAAAAAGCAAAAGAGATCATGATGCGTATGCAAAATGACGGGCAGATCGTTTTTTAAAGTTTCTACTTTACATTAAAAATTTTTCTGTAAATTTATTACTACTAAGAGGTTTTGATATATAAAACCCTTGATAGTAAAGTGCATGTCCAAATCCTTCAATCATCTCTTTTTGTACCTCTGTCTCCACACCTTCTATAATAATATTGTAGTTAAAAAGTTTTCCTATATCAAGTATATAAGATAATAATTCAATTTCGTCTTTATTATCTTGTGCGTCTTTAATAAACTCTCTATCGATTTTAAGTATATCAAAAGAGAGTTTTTTAAGATATGAGAGAGAAGAGTATCCTGTACCAAAGTCATCTATGGCACATCTAATACCATTTTTACGCAATGTATCAATAACATGTTGTGCATAAGAAAAGTTATCTACAATCGATTGTTCAGTAATCTCTATAACTATATCTTTTGTATCAAGCTTATAGTGTTCAAGTTTTTGAATAAATTTGTGGGCAAAATTATTTTCAACAAACTGTTGTGCATTTATATTAATAGAAACATAGTCCAATTTCCATAGATCATTTTTTTTCCATTCAATTATCTGTTCGCACACCCTATCAAGAAGTAGCCATGTAATGTTAGATAATATACCTGCTTTAATAGCTAGGGGTATAAACTCGTCAGGAGACAAGATACCATGTTCAGGATGACGCCACCTCACAAGCATCTCTGCAGAAGATACTGTATTATCTTTTAAGTCCATAATGGGCTGAAAAAACAGATCAAATTCACTATTTTGTGAAGCAAATGCAAGATCATGCTGAAGTGCAAAAAGTGTTTTTTGTTTTTTGTCTATCTTTGTATCATAAAATGCGATACCTACATTTGTATTTTTTGCCTGATACATACTTATATCAGCTCTGCGTATGATCTCTTCAGTATTAGAATAGTTTGGTTCTATTAAAACAATACCCATACTGGATCTTATATGTAAATGAATATCATCAATAATAAAATGGTCTGAAAAAACACTTTGTATTTTGTCTGCATAACGATCTGCTTGTTGTTTTGCAATGTTTTTTTCACTCGCAATAAAAGGGACAACTATTACAAATTCATCACCTCCAAGTCTACTTATTGTGACCTCTTCTCCTAACAGACCTACAAGACGTCCTGAAATTGCCAATAATATTTTATCTCCCATAATATGTCCCAGTGAATCATTAATACCTTTAAACTGATCTAAATCAAGATAAAAAAGTAAAGTATAATACTTCTTATGCTTTTCATTGGCTATGAGTCTCTTCATATACTCCATAAAACCTCTACGATTAAGTAGCTCTGTTAAAGAGTCATGTTCAGCTTGAAATTTAAAATTCTTTTCTATATCATGCTCTTTTGTTTTATCTTCCATGATGGCAATACCACCTATAATGGTATCATGTTGATCCATAAATGGAAAAGAATTTAGATGTATCCAGTAATCTTTTTCTTTTAAAGAAAGATATGAACCGGTATATGATTGTGCACCCTTTTTAATTGTCTTTAAAAGTTTATTAACAAATTGTTTATCAGGTAATTCTCTTAAATTCATGTTTGAATAAGAGGTAGGAGAGTGACCAAAAAGCTTAGAAAGCTTATTATTACTATCAAGTATTTTTAAATCTGTATTATAAGTAAAAATAGCAAGTGGTGCCTCTTTAAAAATATTTTTTAAATAAACTTTCTCCTCTTTTATTTTTTTATATTTTTGATTCTCTTCATCTGTTTTCAAAAGCATTGATACTAAACCTATATAATATAAAGTAAGAATAAAAGATAAAGCATAATTTTTTGCACCCGTATCTACAAAATTAAGGGATATAATAAGTGGCAAGATAATAATACTGATATAGGCAATGGCAATACGAACATCAGCACGTAATGATACAATAGATCCAGATGCAAGACCAAGTAAGGCAGTAACAACAAAAAGTTGAAAATAAGCATTAAGATAATGTAGAAAATAAAATCCAAGCATAGAGGCAACAAAGGCTGTAAAGAGTGAAGATATAAGAAATTTTTTATACCACACTTCCAGGGAATAAAGACTATTGTTTTTTTCAAACAGATAAGTATTATAAAGCCTTAAAAAAATAAAAGCTATGAGTAAAACAGCCCATATGGCTATATCTATGTACAATGCATTTCGTAAAACAATAGCGATAAGCATAACCAAAATAGTAAGCACTATTAAACTCATTTTAGACAATGAGTATAATTTTGACACCATAGCTCTATCAATCTCTTGTAATTGTTTTATTCTTTCTATTATGCTTAAAGTTTTCATATTGTAAGTATTATAACATGAATCAAGCTTGACGTAAGCTTTTTAGCTTATCTTTAAATCTTAAATGTAGATACATTTTTAATGGTTTTGTAAATACTTTTTAGTAAATGCTACAGCTTCTATAGGTTTTCCGAAAAGGAATCCCTGGTAGATAAGATCTTTGTCTATTTCCAGAAGTAGCTCTTTTTGCTTCTCCTCTTCTATCCCTTCAACCACAATATTATAATTAAACTGTTTTCCAATAGCCAATATTGTTTTGATCAAGGTAATATCATCCGGTCTATTTTGAATATCCTTAACAAATTCCCTATCTATTTTCAGTGTATCAAAAGAGAGTTTTTTCAAATATGAGAGAGAAGAATATCCTATTCCAAAATCATCGATCGCACACCTGATCCCCTCTTTATGTAACTGATCAATTACATCTTGTGTATCCTCAAAATTATCAATAATAGATTGTTCTGTGATCTCTATCATGATATCACGAGTATCTAACCCATGTTTTTTTAGTTTTGAGAGAAACGCTTTAACAAAATGATTGACCAAGAGCTGTTTTGCGTCTATATTAATAGAGATATAATCCAATTTCCAAATATGCTCTTTTTTCAAACCTGAAATAAATTGACATACCTCTTCTATGAGCCACCAAGTAATATCAGAGATAAGTCCTATCTCAATAGAGATAGGAATGAACTCACTTGGAGAAAGTAACCCTAAAGTGGGATGCTCCCACCGTATAAGACATTCTGCCGCAATAACTTTATCTTTATTGATAGAAACTAAAGGCTGTAAGTGTGTTCGTAATTCATTATTTTGGGTAGCCAATACAAGATCATGCTGTAATAAAAAGAGTTTTTTTCTCTCTTTATCAAGCTCTGTATCATAATAAGATGTATAATCATTACGACTCTTTTTTGCTTGGTACATTGCAATATCTGCATGCCGAATGATCTCTTCAACATTATAGGTATCGGGTTCTATAGTGACAATACCAATACTTGTTTGCATAGAGAGATCAATATCATTAATGGTAAAAGGGGTTTCAAATACTTTATGTATGTGTTCTATGATCTTATGTGTTTCTGCTTGTGTTTCTGCCAAGTTCCTTGAAACAAACGGAGAAACAACAATGAATTCATCTCCTCCGAATCGGCTGATAATACACTCTTTTCGTATAAAGGTATTTAAACGCCCGGCAATAGCAATAAGAAGTTCATCTCCCACTTTATGCCCCAATGAGTCATTGATATGTTTGAATTTATTGAGATCAAGATAAAAAAGAAGTGAATAAAACGTTTGATGTTCCTCTTCTTGCATAAAATCTTTCATATATTCTTCTAAACCTCTACGGTTTAAAAGTGTGGTCAATTGATCATGTTTGGCATTAAATTCTAATTCTGCTATAGCCATATGTTCTTTGGTCTTGTCATCAATGATACCCATACCACCCATCACTTCACCCTTATCATTATTAAGTGCAAAACAGATGATCTCTGCCCAGAGGTCAAGCCCCTGTATTGAGCGATACGGACCTGTGTAGACTTGAGAACCGTGATGTAATGCTTTTTGCATGGTTTTAATAACCCGTGTATCCGGTAAGGTAGTAAGATCCAATCCTATGATCTGCTCTTTTGTTGTTTTAAGAAGTTTCAATAACGCACTATTGCCATCTACAATATGTAGGTCCATATCATAAGAGAATATTGCGAGAGGAGCTTCTTCGACAAAATGATAAAGTAGATTTTGCTTTTCTTCCAATGCTTTCTTTACTTGAGTGATCTGTTCTTCCTGCTCAAGTATCTTTCTTTGTTGTCTATAACTATGAATAACCATGATGATCTTAGCAGCAAAAAGGATAATGATCAAGATCGCTATAATATAGTGGAATCTTGTATCTTGTAACAAAGTATTGATCAATAATGAAAGCATTATAATAAGCACATAACCCATTTCGATGCGATTGTCAGGTAAGAAGGCAGAACTTGAACCAGCAGAAAGACCGACTAATATAATAATAACAAACAATTGATCTTCTATTGTAGCATTCGTATAAAAAACGATAAATGCTAAGGCACCAAAAAATGCTGCTGTCATAAAGGCAGAAATAACAAATTTTAGATACCATTGTTCCAATGAATATTTTTCAGGATCTTTTCGAAAAGAGACAGCCTGAAAAAGCCGATATGAGATAAAGATCAACAGTAAAAGGTTCCATAGTATGACTTTTAATCCAAGTGATGCATAAAGAAAATAAGAACTAATAATACTTACTATAATAACAACCAATAAACTCCGCTCTGATAAAGCATAGAGACTGGAAACCCTTTTATCATCGATAGGTAACAGTGACTTTAATTGCATGATCTTCTTTAATATATCCATAGAGTATTATACTGTGTATTATATAATTCTCTCATAGCTCATCTGCAGTTTTTATGATATCCAATCCAAAACGTTCTCTAAGATATTGTATCTCTTGCGTGAGTTTTTGTTCTACTCTGTCTTTGTCTAATTCCATTAAAGAAAATGTTTTTTGATGTTGTGATGTAAAATTTGAAGCATTCAAAGAAAGTTTTATTGCACCACTGTTTGATAATGATATCTCATCATAGATTTTTAAGAGTATCGATTTAAAAAGCATCTCAGAAAAGATTCTATCTATTGTAACACTCTGCTTGACCTTCACACCATGTTCATAATTTATCTTTAGATAATAGGTTGTAGGGTTGACTTTTATAGTCATGACCATGTAGACAATATGTCTTGCCATGATCATCATACGGCGTTTAACCTCTTGTTTATCATATATAGCATCAAAAGTACGACTGATACCTATGGATTTTCTCTCTCCTCTTCTACTTATGCCTTCATTGTCTGTTCCTGTTACCCTTTTGTAAAGTTGAATACCCGGCTTTTTCCAAGCATAAAAAAGAGACTGATGTCGTTTCACATCCCCTAACGTGGAGATATAATGTTCTCCTAATCTTTTTTGAAATCCTTTTCCTATACCCGGAAATGCTTTAATAGGAATATGCTCAATATAAGCATCAATATCTTTGACTTCATACACACCATAAGGTTTAGCCGACTCTGTAGCAAGTTTTGCGATCCATTTGGCTTTAGAGATACCTATAGAGACAGGGATATCAAAATGCTCAAGTATCTTTCTCTGTAACATTTTAGCAAAGTCATGCACCTCTTCATCCTTGATCCACCCACTGACATCACCAAAAAACTCATCAATGCTATATTGTTCTACTTTAGGTATGTGTGCCCGCATAAATGCGTGGATCTTATGCGAGAGTTTGTGGTAAAGCGGATAGTTTGACGGCACAACAAGCATCTCGGGACAAAGTTGTAAAGCTTGTGCTATAGGCATAGCTGTCTTTACTCCTTTTGCCCTAGCCTCATAGCTGGCAGTTGTTACTATACCCCGTATTTTTTTACGTCCGTCTATTTCGTCGATAAAATAAGATTCAAATGTTTTTTTCTTTGCACTGTAAAATACCGGTGTAACAAATGCCCCTGAGTTATCATTCATAAGTTTGATATGGGTTCGTTTTTTATTGAATATCTCTAAATTACTCCGAGATCCTACAGCCATAGCTATCCCTTTTAAAGAGTGATCAACGCTACGTTCAGCTGAAGCAAAAAAGCTATCTATATCTATATGAAGAAACATACATGAAGTATAGTATAAAATAATTTCATATTTAAATAATATGTCATATTGTCATACTTTTTGAAGTTTAATGGTTTGAAGAAATTGAAGTGGCGGACAAGGAGGGATTCGAACCCTCGGTACCCGTGAGGATACACGCCCTTAGCAGGGGCGCGGATTCAGCCAGCTCTCCCACTTGTCCAAGTTGTTTTGTGAGTGGGATTATAATGCATTTGGCTTAAACTGAAGCTTAAAAAAAGAGATTTATTGTATGATTTTAAAAATATTTGAGGAAATCGTATGTTTCAAAAACTAGCACCACTTATTGTACTGGCAATGTTCGCCATAGGTGCATATTTTATGGTACAAGGTATGCATAATGCTACCAATATGGCTAAGAGTAAAAAAGAGACTAAAGAGTAGCGATCCGCTTGAGTATCTGTTTTACTTTTGCTTGAGGATCACTCTCCTTGTAGATAGGTCTTCCTACTACAGGGTAGTCAACACCTTCTTTGTTGGCTAATTCAAGTGTAGCCACACGCTGTTGATCTCCTGCATCTTCTCCAAAGGGACGTATGCCTGGGCAGAGTGTTAAAAAGTCATTTGATGTAGCATTTTTAATGGCACGACTCTCAAAAGTAGAACATACCACACCATCTAGCCCATTTTCATAAGACATTTTTGCAAATTGTTCTGCTTTTTCATCGATGCTTTTTTCATAGACTGCTTGAAAGTTCACTTCATCAAATGATGTGAGTGCTGTCACAGCCAATACCAAGGGACGGTTATCATACGAACTCAGTCTATCCATCACGGTTTTCATAGCCACAGAACCTGCTGAGGCATGGATGTTGAACATATCTACACCCAATTTAGCGATCTCTTCTGCCGCATCTGCCATAGTGTTGGGGATGTCATAGAGTTTGAGATCAAGGAATATCTTGAAATCAGGATTAATATTTTTCAGTGCTTCTATAAAAGATTTACCATCACGGATATAGGCTCTAAACCCTACTTTCATCCATACATCGTACCCTTTTAGTGACTCTGCTAAGGCTAAATTCTCTTTGGCTGATGGTAAATCAAGTGCAACACATAGTTCCATAGTCTAACCCCTAATAAATTATTGGTATAATAATACCTTAAAATCAATAAACAAGGACTAAACACACATGTTTGGAAAAGACTCAAAAAGATACGACATCCCTGCGGATGTAATGGAAACATACCAATACGCTAAATTTAACACATCAAAAGGAACAATCTGGGCTAAGCTTTACCCAGATGATGCACCTAACACTGTAGCAAACTTTGCTCACTTGGCAAATGAAGGGTTTTACAACGACCTGAAGTTTCACAGAGTGATTCCAGGATTTATGGCACAAGGTGGTTGTCCACATTCAAAAGACAATCCAGCTATGGCAGGAACAGGTGGACCAGACTGGCAGATAGACTGTGAAACTGACACAAGTACAGAGCCACATAGACGTGGAACACTTTCTATGGCTCATGCTGGACCCAATACAGGGGGAAGCCAATTCTTCATTACTTTTGTACCAACACCACACTTAGACGGTGTACACACAGTATTTGGTGCTATTGAAGAAGGTGACACAGATAGCTTTATGGTACTTGATAATATTGAGCAGAATGATGCTATTGAGTCTATTGAGATTGTAGCTACTAAAGCGTAATTACGTAGGTCGGGTTGCCCTCATCCCGACATTAATTTGCATAAAATAATATTCACCATTGTTTGAATATTTGTCGGGATGAGGGCAACCCGACCTACAAGGAAATATATGTTTGGATTCTATCGTGTCGCATCAGCCGTAAACAAAACCATTGTAGGTAACCCTACTAAAAATGCTGAAGAGATAATCACCCTTATCAAAGAAGCTCACGCTAAAGAGGTTTCTGTCATTGTATTTCCAGAGCTTACGCTTACAGGATACACTGCTAGTGACCTTCTACTGAACCAAACCCTTATTGCCACTCAAAATGAAGCACTCTCGTATATATTAAAAAATATAGAAAATATCAATACCATCGCTATCGTAGGACTAGCCGTGTTTGAGGCTGATAGACTTTATAACTGTGCAGCTGTACTACAAAATGGGAAAGTACTGGGTATCGTACCTAAATCATACCTCCCAAACAAAAAAGAGTTCTATGAAAAACGTCAGTTTACTACGGGTCGTGACATTACTCGTAGTACTTTAGATCTGTTAGATGTTGAAGTACCTTTTGGAGTAGACCTACTCTTTACAGACAAAAAAGATATGACCTTTGGTGTGGAGATATGTGAAGACCTTTGGGCTGTAACCCCTCCTTCTAACCACATGGCAAGCAATGGTGCGAACCTTCTACTGAACCTCAGTGCAAGTAACGAACTCATAGGAAAACATGAGTACCGTGAAGAGCTTGTACGTACACAGAGTGCTAGATGTATGGCTGCGTATGTATACAGCTCGGCAGGGGTGGGTGAAAGTACGACCGATACTGTCTTTGGTGGACATGCCATCATCAGCGAATACGGCTCTACACTAGCTCAAAATGAGCGTTTTCAACTTACAAGTAACATGATTACTGCTGACGTAGACTTAGAGCGTCTAAGATGGCTAAGAGTCAACGAGTCTAGCTATGGTGATGGCAGACGTAAGAAAACTAGAGTCATCAAGGTAGATGCCCTGCCAAACATCTCTAAGATAGAACGAGACATCAACCCCATGCCTTTTGTACCCTCACGTTACGCAGACAAAAAGCACAGATGTGACGAAGTAGTCCACATCCAAGCACACGGACTCATCAAACGTATGAGCCATGCACACATCAAAAAGGCAGTCATAGGCATAAGCGGTGGGCTAGACTCTACCCTTGCCCTACTCTCAACTCATAAAGCCTTTGAGATGATGGGTTGGGATGTGAAAGACATCATCGCTGTTACCATGCCAGGTTTTGGAACAACTACCCGCACCAAGTCTAATGCTGTAAAGCTTTGTGAGGCTCTAGGTGTGACACTCAAGACTGTAGACATCACTGACATCTCTCTTAAAGAGTTTGAAGCCATAGAGCATGACAAAGATGAGCATAGTGTGACGTATGAAAATGTACAAGCCAGAGCCAGAACTAGCATACTCATGAACATGGCAAACAAACAAGGTGGAC
>Ga0256827_10002385_pt1 | contig 12127 bp, 10 predicted proteins | sample CV84metaG_FD_185977 | JGI IMG/M metagenome (GOLD analysis project Ga0256827, IMG submission 185977) | Hydrothermal vent microbial communities from East Pacific Rise, Pacific Ocean - CV84 | ecosystem: Environmental > Aquatic > Marine > Hydrothermal vents | place: Pacific Ocean: East Pacific Rise... | reverse complement strand
TCTTATAACAGCAGAAAATACAAGATCAGACCGGGAATCCAATCTTCAATATCATAGCTTGATCGGGCTGGTGTCATTTCTGATCATCAGTATTGGTGCTTTTACCTTTAAGGACTTCAATTTGTTCGGTGTCGCTCCCGAATCAATTCGGCAGATTCTTGGTTACCCACCTCCAGCTTATCTGATCAGTATTGCTTTAGCCGTTTATGCTTTTTCGTCAGCTATTCTTACATTAACCGCGATGGCTAACGGAACCAAACCGATGCGAAAGTGGAATCATCTCGGTTACCGTTCTGCTTTTTTTATCTTCTACTGTTTCTCCGGTACGATTGCCGCTAATTTTCTCCCTGTCCTGATGGTTGGATTAGTTCTGTACGGACTGGATCAGTTTCACATTGCACTCTATAACGCTAAAATTAATCATGAGGGGAAGGGGTTGTTGGGGAAATTCTGAAGCTGACCGATCCGAATCATTAACTAAGGGCCTGCCTCTAACTATTGTGGCAGGCTTTTTTTTGAGTTCTTTTCAACCGGGAGACAATGGGTGGGGGAGGATATGTCTTGTCTAATTCAGGCTGTTAAGTGCTTAAAAAGGCGTATAGTATTGCTGAATTGCCTGAAGAGATTGTTCGGTATCGGGAAGACTGTGTGTCTCCAGGGTCAAAGTTGGCGGGTTTTTTGCCGTTTTTAGCCATTTGAACAGGGTGGTAAAGGGGACATTGCCCTGACCAATAGCGAGGTGTTCGTCTCGCTCTCCGTGGTTGTCATGCAAGTGTAAGTGCTTCAGGTATGGGGCAGTCTCTTCCAGCCAGGTGAGGAGACTTTCCGAACTGAAAATATTCCAGTGGCCGATATCCAGAACATGACCCAACTGTGGAGAATTGATCGCGGTGAATAGATCTATAAAAACCTTAGGGGTAGTTTCATAAATATTCTCTATACAGATGGTACAGTCGATTGCCGCAGCACGGGGGAGAAGTTCCGGCCAGAAGGTCAGATTATTTTTAATCCAGAGATCAAGTTTTCTCTCATCACTTCCATAGGCTAGCCCGGGATGAAAAACAATCCGTCTGGCCCGTAGTTTCTCTGCCAGAGTGAGTGATTGCTCTGCAATTTTCAATGATACGTTGCGGGTCCTGTTTTTACTGCTGCCGGGATTGAAGCCACCGAAAGGGGCGTGCAGAGTGGTGCTGAGACCCTGCTCCCGCAACTGTTGAGCACAATCACCAAGCTGGGAAAAATCGAGCTTGTCCAGTTGAACTTCCTGACAGGCAATCTCAGGCTGTAATTTTCGGTTGAGGAGAAAAGGGAGCCGGGCTGGAAGTAGATGAGCGGGGGTATAAATATAAAGTGCTGTTGGATTCATCAATGTTTTACCGCTGCAATGACTTCGAGTTTCTGAATCTCCTGATATTCCCCGAGGGCGATCAGGGTATTGCCTGCTTCAATAATGGTGTCGGCAGCCGGGTTAAAAATAACCTGGCCATTATGTTTGATGCCGACAATAATCAATCCTAAATCTTTACGAATCCCGGACTGTATCAGATCTTTGCCAACCAGGCGAGATTCCGGTGCAACGGGAATCTCCTCCATTTGCAACGCAATATTTTTCTGCCCGGTTGCGATATCAATAAAATCAACAACCAGCGGGCGTAAAATCGCTTGTGCCATCCGCGAGGCACCGATTGTGTAGGGAGAAACAACCTTATTTGCTCCGGCCCGGATCAGTTTGACTTCGGCACCCTCTTCACTGGCTCTGGCCATAATGAATAGTTCCGGGTTAATCCCCCGGGCGGTCAAGATGATGAAGACGTTTGCGGCATCAGAGGTTACGGCAGTTATCAGTCCTTTTGCGTGATGAATTCCTGCCTGTTCAAGGATCTCATCCTGAGTTGCATCCCCCTCAATATACAGGTGCCCGTCTTCGGTGAGTCGTTGACACCGTTTGGGATCATTTTCGACGATAATGAAGGGAACCGGTTTTGATGCAAATTCCCGACTGATGAGACGGCCAATCCGCCCGTAACCACAGATAATGTAGTGTTTTTCCAGGCGACTGATTTTATTCTTCACTTTTTTTCTCCCCAATATCTGCTGCAGTTGACCTTCCACCATAAATTGAATCATTGAACCGATTGTGTAGGCAAGAGTTCCCACTCCGAATACAATCAGAAAAATTGTAAAGATCTGACCCTCATGAGAGAGGTTATGAACCTCGCTGTAGCCGACGGTTGCCAGGGTGATAATCGTCATATAGAGCGATTCGAAGAGGCCCCACTCTTCGATGGTTGCATAACCCAGGGTTCCTCCCCCGATGAGGATGGCCAACGAAAGGAGTGAATATTTAATTTTTTTCAATGGGTCCATGCATTTCTCCAGTTACAACGGTTGATGATAGCTATATGGAGTGAAAAAAACAAGAAATCAGCGGTGAAAATGAAATTGATCTTTTCACATTAAAACCGAGTGTTTTGGTCGTGAAATAAATATTGACAACAACTGTATACAGTATACAATCTATGTAAATTTTACAGGGGAGAGTTGCGTTGAAAACCAAACCGATTGAACGACACCAAACACTCCGGGAAAAAATTCTGGAAACTATTCGTGAAGCTATTCTTAAGGGGGATCTTAAGCCGGGTGAAAAGGTTGCGGAGCCGGAGTTGGCGGAGCAGTTTGGGATCAGCAGAACCCCGATCCGGGAGGCTTTTCGCCAGTTGGAATCTGAAGGTTACCTGACGGTTGTACCAAGAAAAGGGGCTGTTGTTGCTGCCCTTTCAGAGCGTGATGTCCAGGAGTTTTACGAGGTTAAAAGCATTCTTGAAGGCTATGCTGCAGAGCTTGCGGCAGAGAATCTGTCGGATAAAGAGTTGGCCAAGCTGGAATCGATTAACGAGCGTCTCAAGCAGTTGGCTAGCACCGGGGACGTGAAAACGTTTTATAAAATTCACAATGAATTTCACGAAATGTTTCTTAAAGCCGCCAACAATACCAAGTTGTATGATTTGATCAAGCAGCTGGGGATGAAGTTCAGTCGGATGCGGATGGCATCACTCTCGGTTGATGGTCGGATGGCTATTTCGGTTTCTGAACACGATAAATTACTGGACGCATTTCGCCGTCATGATGGGAAAACCGCCGAAGCATTGGTGAAAAAGACCGCTGCTCTTGGGGGGCATGTGTTGCTTGAAAGTATGGCCCATTCCCAGGGGCAACCGACCAGTCAAGTATTGCTGAATAAGAATATCGATGCCTACTGACAGTTGGAAATCTATCATGATTTGTTTCTTCTCTCCCTTTAGTCTCGATACTGATGATTAAATTAGCCAGCCTTCCAGAGTTTTCCGGGGGGCTTTTTATTTTCAGGTCGGAGGGTATGACAGTTATATTTTTTTTGTGACGGTTGTAAGGAATAGAGGTTTGGGCTATAGTTTTTTAGGAGTTAGGCGACCGGACATTTCTGTAATGTGTAAGGATAATAATTCATAGATCGACAACACTAATAACCAGAAAGTGGGGAACACCAATGAGTGATGTGAGTGCTGCAGGATTGGGATTGAAGAGTGTTGGTAAGGTTTATCATAACCTCAGTTATGATGAGCTGTTTGAGCATGAAACCAAAAATAAGGAGGGAGCACTTTCGGCCAATGGGACAATGATGGTTGATACTGGTAAATTTACCGGCCGTTCTCCCAAAGATAAGTATTTTGTCAAGCAGGACCCTTCACAGCAGAACATTGCCTGGGGCAGCATTAATCAGCCGGTTTCTGAAGCAATTTTTGATGAACTTTATGCGGAAGTCATTGACTATCTGTCGGGTAAAGACATTTATGTTGCCGATGGTTTTACCGGGGCGAACCCGCGTACGACCCGTAAAATTCGCTTTGTCACAGAAATCGCCTGGCAGTCCCATTTTATTAAAAATATGTTTATCCGCCCGACTGAAGCTCAACTGGAAGGGTTTGCCCCTGACTTCACCGTTTATAATGCTGCCAGTATCAGCAATAAGAACTGGGAGAAGCACGGTCTTAATTCTGAAGTTTTTGTTATTTTCAATATTGAGAAGAATGTCGCAATTATCGGTGGCACCTGGTACGGCGGTGAAATGAAAAAAGGGATCTTCACCATGATGAACTACTGGATGCCACTGGAGAAGATTCTTTCCATGCACTGCAGTGCCAATGTCGGCAAAGATGGGGATGTCTGCCTCTTCTTTGGTCTTTCCGGAACCGGGAAGACCACCTTGTCAACCGATGCGAAGCGAAAACTGATCGGTGATGATGAGCATGGCTGGGATGATGAGGGGATCTTCAACTTTGAAGGTGGCTGTTACGCCAAAACCATCAATCTGTCACCAGAGAGTGAGCCGGAGATCTTCAATGCAATCAAGCGTGATGCATTGCTGGAAAATGTTGTCTATGACGAAGCCGGAGTCATTGATTACAGTGACAGTTCCAAGACCGAAAACACCCGGGTTTCTTATCCGATCGAACATATCAAAAACCATGAACCTACCCTCATGGCGGGTCATCCTGAGAATATCATCTTTCTCACCTGTGATGCCTTTGGTGTCCTGCCGCCGGTTTCCAAGCTGAGCAAAGAGCAGGCGATGTACTATTTCCTTTCCGGCTATACGGCTAAGGTTGCTGGAACGGAACGGGGGATTACCGAACCTCAGGCAGCCTTTTCTGCCTGTTTTGGTGAGGCGTTCCTGCCATTGCACCCAACGGTCTACGCTAAACTTCTCGGGGAGAAGATGGATAAATACAACGTGAATGCCTATCTGGTGAATACCGGCTGGGCCGGTGGTGGTTATGGAGTCGGGGAGCGGATGAGTATTAAGGCGACCCGTGCCTGTATCAACGCTATCCTGGATGGGAGTATCAAAAATTGTGAATTTGAACAGACCCGGTTCTTTAAGCTGAATATTCCAAAGCAGCTGGATGGAGTTGAGACGCAGTTGCTTAATCCACGCAACGCCTGGCCAGACAAAGACAACTTTGATCAGACCGCTAATAAATTGGCCGGGATGTTCGTTAAGAATTTCCAGAAGTATATGACCGAAAATGATGATTTTGACTTTACTCAGGCGGGCCCTGAAGCTTAGTTGAAAAAAACGAATTCCAGTTGTAACGTTTAATAGAAAATTTAGCGGTCAGCTTATGCTGACCGCTTTTTTAATGGCCTTTGGGCCAAATTAGTTGCTAAAAAGTGGAAAAATAATGGCTAACAACTGAGAATTGAACTAAATTAAGTGGGCAGTTGGGGTGACCATTTCTCTTCCACGGCTGTAAATTCCTTGTGAAAGCTGAAAGTATGGCATCTGGTTCAAAAAAAGTAATTTATGCTGCACTGGCCGGGAATACTTTGATTGCGGTGACGAAGTTTATCGCCGCATCGATCACCGGCAGTTCGGCAATGCTGTCAGAGGGGATTCACTCTCTGGTAGATACCGGTAACCAGGGGCTATTGCTCTATGGAATGAAACGGGGGGCACGTCCGGCCGATAAAAAGTTCCCTTTTGGTTATGGGAAGGAGATCTATTTCTGGAGTTTTGTTGTTGCCATTCTGATCTTTGCCTTGGGAGGAGGAATCTCCATTTATGAAGGGATCCATCATCTGCTGTCCCCCCAACCGGCAACCCACCCCCTGGTCAATTATCTGGTATTATTTTTAGCGATGCTTTTTGAGGGGGCGGCCTGGCTGTTTGCTCTTCGCGAATTTAAGCATAATAAGGGTGAGAACGGCTATATCGAGGCGATTAATAAAACTAAAGATCCCTCGGTCATTGTCGTCCTTTTTGAGGATTCGGCTGCACTGCTCGGCTTATTGGTTGCTCTGGCGGGTGTTACACTGACCCATCTCACGGGCAACCCTTACTATGATGGTTCCGCTTCAATTATTATCGGGTTGATTTTGCTCGGCACGGCAACCTGGCTGGCCCGGGAGACAAAAGGTTTGTTGATCGGTGAAAGTGCTGACCCGGAGATTGTCCGGGGGATAGAGGAGATTGTCCAGAGGAATTCAATCGTTGAGGGGATCAACGAAATCTTAACCATGCACATGGGGCCGGATTTTATTTTGGTCACCTTAAGTGCGGATTTTGTGGATAGTGCCTCTGCTGCCGATGTTGAACAGCAGGTTGCAGAACTGGATCAACAGTTAAAGTTCCGTTTCCCGAGAATTAAGCGGGTCTTTATCGAAGCGGAGAAGATGACGAGAAAGAAAGCGTCTGCTCCGGAAGAGACTTAGGTTTTGTGAAAAAGCTCTAGTCAACGGCCAATGAAAAAGTCGGCAATGGTATCCCGCCATGCTGAAATCTGCTACACTTATCCTTTCCTGAAATCCCGACGCAAGAGGAGTTGTGCCATGTTAAAAGGGCTGCTGACAGGCCTGTTATTGCTGTTGTTTCTTCCTTTTTCAGCGATTTCAGTAACGGTCGAATTAACCGATATTATCGATGCTCTGGAAACACCATTTAAGGGGGAAACTAAAAGTTCTGAACAGGTTAAGGATTTTAGTGCCAATTTTCTTCAGGAGTCCCATATTGCTTCGATTGATCGAACCCAGCACGGGCAGGGGACGGTTCAGTTCAAATTTATTGCCGCTGCGGCAGGGCACTCTTCTCAGGCAAAATTTCGTTGGGAATACCAGAAACCGACAGTTCAGGAGATCATTTCGGATGGTCAGACGCTGTGGGTCTACCTGCCAGAAAATCATCAGGTGATCGAGAGTGATATTGGAAAAATGGATAGTCGACAGGGGCAAAACCCGGTCACTTTCCTCAGTGGTCTGGGGAATCTTTCTGAGGATTTTCTGATCAGCTGGGGGGCTCCCCGAAGTACTGCTGCCGGTGACTATGTTCTGGAGCTGGAGCCGCGTAAGCCGTCCCAGTTTATTCGGCAGATTCAGATCATTGTGAGTCAACAGGCGGTCAATAACTGGTTGAAAAAGGGGAAAACCGGAGAGATATTTCCAATTATTTCAACTCTGGTGACCGATCCAAACGGAAATATTACGGCGATTAAATTTCGTGATGTAAAGGTGAATCGAAATCTGGCTGATCGTTTGTTCAGTTTTAAACGGCCGGCCGGGGTGGAGGTGATTGACCCCGGTGAACAGCTGAATTTTTGAGATCATCTCTCCTGGATGTTTTATGCTGGCCGTTCCGTTGCTTTTATCACGGAGCGGTTTTGTGTTATAAGTCTTTGATTCTTTGAGCTTTCTTTATGTAAACTCGACTATATTGGGAAGGAGTCAGTGATGCCAAGTTTTGATATTGTTTCTAAGGTAGATTTTCAGGAAGTGGATAATGCAGTTAATCAAGCGATCAAAGAGATTTCACAGCGTTATGATTTTAAGGGGACGACTAACGAGATCACTCTGGATAAGGATTCATTGAATATTCTGGCCGCCGATGACTACAAACTCCAGGCGATAAAAGATATCCTGATTGGCAAACTGGTTCGCCGCAAGGTTTCGCCAAAGTGCTTTAATTACGGGAAAGAGGAAGTTGCCTCTGCCGGTGCCGTGCGCGTCAAGGCCGCCATTGTTCAGGGGATTAGCAAGGAGAAAGGGAAGGAGATCGTTAAGCTGATCAAAGCAACCAAGTTGAAAGTTCAGGCTCAGATTATGGAGGATCAGGTTCGGGTCAGCAGTAAAAAGATAGATGACCTGCAGGAAGTGATGCAAATGTTGAAGGGGCAGGATCTGGAGATTGAGCTTCAATTTGAAAATATGCGGTCATAACAGGCTATTTATTCCCGCAGATAACGACAAAATAACTCATCAGGAAATATACGTGGATAAATTAAAAGTGAGCTTGGTCAGCCTTGGCTGTCCGAAAAATCTGGTTGATTCAGAGGTGATGCTGGGGCATTTACCGTTGGATCGTTATGAAATTACTCTTGATGAAAGTCAGGCTGATATCATTATTGTCAACACCTGCGCATTTATCAATGATGCCAAAGAAGAGTCGGTTGATACGATTCTGGAGGTCAGCGACTATAAAGAGGAGGGGAACTGTAAACTTCTGGTCGTTGCCGGGTGTCTACCGCAACGGTATCAGGATGTTTTAAAGGAACAGCTACCGGAGGTTGACCTGTTTCTGGGGACTGCCGAAGGGCCGCAAATTGTTGAGCTGATTGAGCAGCAGTTACAGAATGAGACCCCGGTCGAAAAGGTCGGCACTCCTGAATATCTCTATGATCACGAAACTCCCCGGGTTAATTCGTCTCCAACCTACACCAGCTACGTCAAGATAGCCGAGGGGTGTTCCAACCACTGTTCCTACTGTATCATTCCGCAACTGCGGGGGAAATTGCGTTCACGGAGTATTGCTTCAGTTGTGACAGAAGTTCAGCAACTGGCTAACCAGGGGGTGACAGAGATTATTTTGATTGCTCAGGATATCACCGATTTCGGGGCCGATCGAAATGATGGTGCCACTCTGGAAAAATTACTCAAAGAGTTGGTGACAATTGATAAAATCGTCTGGATCCGTCTTCTTTATGCCTATCCAGACGGAATTACCCCGGAATTAATCGAGCTGATTGCTACGGAAGAGAAGATCTGTAATTACCTGGATCTCCCCTTGCAGCATATTGATGAGCAGATCCTGACCCAGATGAATCGCCATCTTGATGAGAGACAAACCCGGGAGCTGGTGCAACGGTTGCGTGACGAAATTCCCGATTTGACCCTGCGCACCTCCTTTATTGTCGGCTTCCCCGGTGAAACCCGTGAACAGTTTGATAAGCTGTTGAAGTTTGTTGAAGAGGGGCATTTTGAGCGGGTCGGTGTCTTTCGCTATTCTCGTGAAGAGGGGACAGTTGCAGCCAGACTCCCGGAACAGATCCCGGCCCGGACCAAGACCAGTCGGCACAATAAATTGATGAAGGCACAGGCCCGGGTTTCATTTGCTAAAAATCGTTCCCTGGTTGGCCGGATTGAATCGGTGCTGGTAGAAGGGTACAGCGAGGAGACCGATCTGCTGTTGAAGGGGCGAAGTGCCAGGCAGGCTCCCGATATTGACGGACAGTACCTGATCACCTCAGGAGTTGCCGATGTTGGAGAATATGTTCAGCTGAAAATTACCGACTCCTCCGATTATGATTTGATTGGTGAGATCATTGAGGAATAACCCATAGATGTTGGTTTGTTGTTGTCTGAAAAGCCCAGTAAAGGTTGAGATATGAAAGTTATTTTGCCGGTTGCAGGAAAAGGGACCCGTTTGCGTCCCCACACCCATACCAAAGCCAAGTCCTTGGTCAATGTCGCGGGAAAGACGGTTCTTGAGCATATTATTGAACGGTTACAAGGTGTCGATGTTGCCGAATATATCTTTATCATCGATGAGAATGGGCAGCAGATTAAAGATTTTATGGCAAATAAATTCCCCGATTTAAGCTGCAGTTATTATGTCCAGAAGGAGCGCCTCGGGCCGGCGCATGCGGTTGCCTTGGCAGCCCCGTCAATCCAGAGTGGTGACGACCTGCTGGTGGTCTTCAATGACACAATTTTTGTTACCGATTTGACCCGGATTCCAGAACTTTGTCGCAACGCTGACGGATTGATCTATTCCAAAGAGGTCGAGGACTACCAACGTTTCGGGGTCAATGTTGTTGAGGATGATTTCATTGTTGCTATGGTGGAAAAGCCCGATACTCCCATTTCCCGTTTAGCTCAGGTGGGACTCTACTATCTGAAAGATGGTGCTGGTTTTATCGGGGCTATTGAAGCAACCATTGCCGCTGGTGAAACGGTCAAGGGGGAGTACTATCTCCCGTCAGTATTTATGCGGATGATCGGTGCCGGGCAAAAATTTAAAGCTCCGGAGATTGATGACTGGCTCGATTGTGGCAAGCCTGAAACACTTCTTGAAACCAACCGTTTCTTGTTACAGGGGCGCCACCACATTCATGGTGAGGTCAACGATAGCGTATTGATCGAACCGGTTCATATCGGGGCGGGGGCAGTGATTAAAAACTCGATTATTGGGCCCAATGTCTCGGTTGCCGCCGGAAGTGTGATTGAAAACAGTGTCATCAGCGATTCAATTATTAATAGCGACAATGCGGTCAGTAACCTGATTCTTGACCATTCGCTGCTGGGTGATTCGGTCAGTTTGATCGGCTCACCGCGACGGATGAATATCGGCGACCATTCACATATTGTGATGGATCAATAAAAAAGCTGAAAATAGCCACCAAGGCTCCAAGTTCACCAAGAGAACCAGGGGCAAAAGCACTTTTTAGGTTTTGAAACACAAAGAAATTGATTTTGGTTTTTCCTTGGTGCTCTTGGAGTCTTGGTGGCAAAAGATGTTGCAGAAAAACTAAAGGTGAAATCGACACGATGGAATATCAACAGTATCTCCCCTATATCATTCCACCGATCCTTGGCGGGATTATCGGTTATGTGACCAACTACATTGCAATTCGAATGTTGTTTCGCCCCTTAAAAGCATGGCGGATTCTCGGGTTAAGGGTGCCACTGACTCCGGGAATTATTCCTGCAAAACGTGGTGAACTGGCAGTGAGAATGGGAGAGATGGTTGGTGACCATCTGTTGACTGCTGATGATGTCGGGCGTGCTTTTGCCAAGGATTCTATCCAGCGGGAACTCCGTTTAACGGTCACGGACAAGCTTGGTTCGTTCCTGGATCGCGAGCTGGGTTCCTTTGAAAGTCTTATCCCGGAGCGGTTTCGTCCTCGGTTTCGTGAGATAATCAGCCTGTTTCAGGTGAAAATCGTCAAGTTGATCTTTGACTATCTCCAGAGTAAAGAATTTGAAGAGCAGCTGCGTGATTACCTGCAAAACCAAACTGGCCGGTTTCTGGAGCGTGACCTGGCTAGTTTTCTCACCCCGGAACACTATCGGTCAGCACAGCAACATCTTGATAATAAATACTGCGATTTCTTTCAATCCCCCCGTACCGCCGGAATGGTTGGTGGCTATGTTGATCGGAAAACCGGTCAGTTTCTGGCAACCGATCAACCATTACGGGAGCTTCTTCCTGCTGATCTGGTGGAGTTGCTACTGGCACAACTGGAAAAAGAGTTACCGCCATTGGCCGAGAAATTTGGCGGAATGCTCTATGACCCAACCTTTCGCGCTAAACTGGTCACTAAGGGAAAAGCCGCAATTGACTCATTTCTTGATTCCCTCGGCGGGCTGGCCGGATTACTCAGCGGTTTTATGGATCTGAATAAAATTTATGACAAGATTCCGGAGTTTCTTGATAAGGCTGGAGATGAAATTGCTGATTGGCTGAAAGAGGAAAAAACCCAGCAACAACTGGCAAAATTATTACGGGAGCGGGTCGATACCCTGCTTGACCGCTCGCTGGCAAGTTACGTAGAAAAAATGCCGTATGAAAAAATTGAGGGGGTTCGGCAGTTTATCAAAGATCAGGTGGTCTCCACGGTGCAATCGCGTAAAACTGTCGATACCGCCCTGATCTTGACCGAAGGTGCTGTCGACCATCTAAAAGATCGTCCTTTCCGGGAATTGCTGAAGAATGCTTTACCGGATAACAGCCTTGAGGTCGGGCAGCAGCGGTTGGCAGATAAGCTGCTGGAGCTGATCCGTTCTCCCCAGGCTCGGGCCACTATCGAAACCATCTTGGTTGAGCAAAGTAACCAGTGGCTTTACCACAAACCTCTCGGTCTCCTCTCCGCCCGTTTGCCGGGGGATTTACGCCGGGAACTGGAAAGTGGCATCTGCCAACTGGTTGAAGAGATGTTAAAAAAGGAAGCTCCGCGCCTGGTCGAAACCCTCAATGTCCGGCAGATGGTCGAAGAAAAAGTGAATAGCCTTGATCTGCTCCAGGTTGAAGATCTGTTGATGGGGGTGATGAAGGAGCAGTTCAAGTACATCAACCTGTTTGGTGCCCTCCTCGGCTTTCTGATTGGATTTATCAATATTTTTGCGTTTCAGTTGATGTAAGATAAGTTCAATATTTTTTTTGGAGACTGCAATGTTCACAGATGAAGAACTAAGAAGACAGCTTAAGCACGTTCTGACTTCAGTTGAGCAACTGCTACCCAAAGCTGTCGATAAAATTGATTGGAGTCAGTGCTGGGCGGCCAACTGGCGGCGCTACTCATTTATTGGACACCTGGAA